>ERZ791611.1200-NODE-1200-length-18362-cov-2.400011_pt1 | contig 18362 bp, 16 predicted proteins | sample MGYA00510275_ERZ791611 | MGnify/ENA primary metagenome ERZ791611 (study PRJEB30046, sample SAMN00791912) | human gut metagenome | study: EMG produced TPA metagenomics assembly of the A metagenome-wide association study of gut microbiota in type 2...
GGGTGGGGGCCGGGGCCATCCTCAACCCCGGGGTCACCGTCGGCAGCAATGCGGTGATCGCCTCCGGCGCGGTGGTTACCAAAGACGTCCCGGCGGGCCGCATCGTCGCCGGGGTGCCCGCCAAGGTGATCCGGCGGCTGTAACCCCGGCAGAGGGGCTAATTCAAGCGTAGAGAGCCAGGGCCGTGGGACTCTCTTGCGCGTTTAAAATTTCAGCCGGCAATCCCGTTCAAAGGATTGGCGGGAGGGGTTCCCCTCGCACCGGTAGATTTCCCCCGGGGAGGACAGGCAATAAATGGACGACCAGACGGTGTCCATCCCCTTGGAGCGGTCGTATTGGCAGAGAAAGCCGAACTTCCCCGCCAGCAGCTCTTGGGCAAAGGCCACCGGCTCCCCCCACCGATCGTCTAGGGCCTTCTTGGCAACCTGGTACCGCAGTCCGGAAAAGACAGTGTCCTCCAAGGCGGGGTTGTACCGCTTCATCCCCACCCCGTGGAAGCTGTTGGTGGCAACTACAAAATCCGTTCCAGGTTCCGGTTCCAGAACCTCCATCCCCTGGCAGTTGCACTCCACCACCGCCATCCGACCGGCCCGGTCCGCCAAGGTGAGGGTCTGATTGGAGGAAATGGTCAGCCGGCCCAATTCCTCCACCGCCTCGGGGACGGTGGAACACCTCTCCAGCAGATAGCGGGTGAGGATGCCCGCCCCCAGCCCCGGCCGCTTCACCGTGGGGTAGATCAAGGTCAGCCCCACCGCCAGGCCGTGGCAGTTGACCCCGTCTTCCATCTGGGAGGGGGCGGTGCTGTTTCCCACAAAGGCGTTTCCATCCGTCAGATGGTAATAGCTGTTTTCATTGGTGGGTTCCAGCGCCACGGCAAAATCGCTGTTCCGGCCAAAGACCACCCCATCCGGCCCGCGAAAGGCAAAGGAGGTGCAGAAATGGCCGCCTATAAAGTTGTACATCCCAAAGAAAAAGGCGCACAATTCCTCCAAGGGGATCTCCTGCCCCTGGGCGATGCCCTCTAGTTCCTCCAAGAATTCGGGGTATTCCCGCCGGCAGATTTCCATGCTGGCCCGGCCAAAGGCCAGTTTCTCCGAGGTGAGTTGTAAAATTTCTGGGCGGCCTAAGGTCATCCCCATCTGCCGCCGGGCGGTGCCATAGCGGAGGCCCGCCTCGTAATGGGACCCTGTCCATTCAAAATGAAGCATACTTTCGCTCTCCTAATTTGTATTTGAGAGCCGGCGCCGACCTCATGCCCCCACTGTACCGAAAGAAAATTTTTATGTCAAGTAAATAAAATTCAAAATAAAATAATAGTGAAATTGCATAGTTTTTCTTGTTTTTTCTGAGGAAATACAAAAAATCCCCTGCCCAGCTGGGCAGGGGATTCCAGATTCGGCGTGTCAGCTTTGGGCTGCGGGCAGCTCCCTTTGGGGAACTTCCCCGGTGAGGAAGTCCCGGTGTACCGCCTCCAAGGCGGCAACAGAATCCTCCCGCGGGACTAGGGCGCAGCTGCGCCGCTTCCCCTGGGAGGAAAGCAGCACAGGGATGCCCCGATCTTCTAAGGATGGGGCAATTCCCTCCCCGCATTCCCCCAGCAGGGTGATTTTGGAGAGGCCACTGGAGGCAGCAAGGGACTGGTAACCCAGCTCCCCACGGGCGGATTCCAGCAGGGATTGAGCCGCAGCCATCCTGCCTTCCCCCACCGAGAAGGCTACCTTCCGGCGGCTTTCCTGGGCGGGGGATTGGGCGATGGCATCCACTTCAATCCCTTTGGCACCAAGGAGGGAAAACACCCGGAACACTGCCCCGGGCCGGTCGGGGAGGCCTTCGATTTCCACCAGTGCCGACCGTTCCTCCCGGGCGGCGGCGGACACTGGCGGACACCCTGCCACCACTTTGGTTCCCGGCGCGCCGGTTTGGCTGGAGAGAACCTCCACCTCCACAGCACTTTTTTGGGCCAGTTCCACCGACCGACTGTGGAGCACCTGGGCCCCTGCTTTCGCCAAGGCCAACATGTCGTCGTAGCCGATGGCTTCAAACCTCCGGGCTGTGGGCACCAGCCGGGGATCGGCGGTGTACACCCCGTCCACATCGGTGTAAATCTGGCACCGCTCCCCTTTGAGGGCGGCGGCCAGCGCCACTGCCGTGATATCCGACCCGCCGCGGCCCAAGGTGGTCACCTCTCCTGCAGCAGAAATTCCCTGGAACCCCGCCACTACGGCGATTTTTCCCTGGTTCAGCTCCGCTAAGATACGGCCCGGCCGCACCGTTTGAATGGAGGCGTTCTGGTGGGTTCTCCCGGTCAAAATCCCTGCCTGCCAGCCGGTGAGCGACACTGCCGGTGCGCCAAACTCTTCCAATGCCATGGCGAACAGCGCCGCGGACATCTGCTCCCCCGCGCTGAGCAGCTGATCCAACTCCCGGGGGCTGGGGGCGCGGCAAAGTTCCCCCGCCTGGGTCAGGAGCTGGTCGGTCAAATCCCCTTGGGCGGAGACTACTACCACCACCTGAAACCCCTGCCTAACCGCGGAAAGGGAGAGCCCTGCCGCGCGGCGGATTTTCTCCCCATTGGCCAGCGAACTCCCCCCAAATTTCTGTACAAGTATTGCCATAGAGCCATCCTCCCTACCGGATATTTCCAAAACAAGGCCCAAAGGTATCCCCTTGGGCCCATTTCTACTGGTATTCTATGGAAAATGGGAGGATTTGGTGCAAACCGCATTAAATCTTGCGCACGTCTACCACGCCGCGCTGGTGGCGGACGATCTCGATGAGCTGATCCTCGTCGATGTCCTCCGCATTGATGCGGGCGGAGATGGAGACCGGCGCCACCCCGTCAGTGGGGATGTTCTGATTGACGGTGATGATGTTGGCCCCCACCTGATACAGCTGGGTCAGCAGGGCGGACAGCACGCCGGGCTCGTCTTCCAAGGTAGTGTTAAAGGTCACCATCCGCTCCGAGAGGCGGTTGTCATAGGGATATACCGAATCCTTGTATTTGTAAAAGGCGCTTCGGGAGATCCCCGCCAGTTTGGCAGCTTCAGAGGAACTTTTGGCCTTGCCCTGAGCAATCAGTTTTTTGGCTTGTACCACCTTAAAAAAAACATCGGGCAGCACATTGGTATTCACGAGTAAGTATTTGGGCTTATCCATAGATTGTCCGCCTCCAGCATACGAGTGTTTTATGAATGGAAACAATATACCATTGGAAGCGCCCAAATTCAATGGGAAATTTCCCCCATTTTTCCGGATTTGTCTGGAAATTCCTTCTTCAAGGGTGATTATACCACCCATGCTGTGTTTTTCTTTGTCTTATCCTGCCGGATATTGCATTCGCTCAAAAAATTTTCTATTATAAGAAAAATTTGTTGATATTCCATAGGAAATAAGCTGCATTTCCAAATTTTAGAAGAAATTTCTGTTGGTTTTTCCGCCGGAAAATTTCCCGCGGCCCCTTCATATTCCCCAGCTTGTCCGCATAGGATAATAGCCAAAGACGCTGTGCGCTGCCTTCCACTTGTTCCCATTTTGGGGCATCTTTTCCCCGGGTGAAGGATGCGGCGCACAAGAATTTTTTTAAAGGAGGGAGATTGCTTGCGGGATTCCCAAAAGAAAAAATTCATTTTAAACGTTCTGTTCCTACTGGCAGTGGCGCTGTGCCTCTACGTTTTTTTCCGCTGCGCCCTGTGCTGGCTGCTCCCTTTCGTGCTGGGCCTTGCCATCGCCTTCTGCCTCAAACCGGCCACCGAGTGGATCGCCCGGGTGACCCGGATGCGCCGCAAGCCCTCAGCCATCTGTGCGGCTGTGCTGTTCTATACTTTGTTGGGGGCCCTCATCTGGCTGCTTTCCACCTTCCTGTTCGGTCAGTTTGCCACCCTAGCCCAGCAGCTCCCTGACTTCTTCCTCTATGAGATTCTTCCCTTGGTGGAGCGGATCAACCGGTGGAGCCTCTCCCTCTTTTCCCGCTATTCCCCCGAGATCTCCGAGCCGGTGCGCCAGCTCCAAGACGGAGTGATCGCCTTCTTCCAAGAGCTCACCAGCGCCATCCCCATGTTTTTAGCCCAATGGGTAGCCGGGTTGGCGGGCAAAATCCCCTACTTCTTCATGGCAGCAATCTTCACTGTGGTCTCCTCGGTGTTCCTATGCATCGACTACCAGACGGTGGTTTCCTTCCTCTTCCGCCAGCTGCCGGAGAGCTGGCGCCCGGTGGTGCTGGAGGTCAAAAACTTTATGGTCTCCTCCCTGTTCAGCATGGGGCGAGCCTACTGTTACATCCTGCTGTTTACCTTTTTGGAGATCTTTGCCGGGCTGTGGCTGCTGCGGGTGCCCTCCGCTTTGGTCATTGCCGCCATCATCGCTTTTTTGGACATCCTCCCTCTCATCGGCAGCGGGGGCATCCTCATCCCCTGGGCCCTTTTGGAGCTGCTGCGAGGCGGGTATCCCTTGGGGGTTGGACTTCTCATCCTCTACGGGATTGTCACGGTGGTGCGCAACGCCATTGAACCGAAATTGGTAGGGCAGGAGATCGGCCTACACCCATTGGCCACCATTACCGCTATGTTTCTAGGACTCAACCTGGCCGGCTTCGGCGGGATGTTGACTGCCCCGCTAGTCGTGCTGCTGATCAAACACCTCAACGAAGAGGGGATCATCACCCTCTACCGCCCCTAACCTGGCCACAGCCGCCCCCGTTTTTTCGGCGAGAGCGGCTATTTCCCGTGGGGATCCCCAACGTTTTTCACCCGTTTTGGCCAACTAGTGAAAAGGGACATGCCTTTACAGCTTTTTCTTCCGGCGAGGGGCCTTTCCTTCCTTCAAGGTGCCGAACACCACCGGGGAAAGGAGGGCCAAGGCGATCAAGTTGGGGACTGCCATCAGCCCATTGAGCAGGTCGGAGAGGTTCCAAATCTCCTCCACCCGGACGCAAGCCCCCACTACCGCCAAGGCGATGAACCCAAACCGGTAGATTCCTATGGCTCTCCCACTGTGGGGGAACAGGTATTCCAGCGCCTTCTCGCCGTAAAAGCACCAGCCCAGCATAGAGGCCAATGCAAAAAACAGCATGCAGAATGCCACTAAATAGCCAGAGAGGTCCCCCATGACCACCCCAAAGGAGGCGGTGGTCAGCTGGGCGCCATCCAATCCGCAGCGCCACAGCTTCCCTTCCTCTGCGGTGAGGATCACCAAGGTGGTGAGGGTGCAGCAAAGGATGGTGTCCAAAAACACCTCCACAATGCCCCACATCCCCTGGACACGGGGGCTTTTGGCATCGGCGGCACCGTGGGCAATGGGCGCGGAGCCCAGGCCCGCTTCGTTGGAGAACACCCCTCGGGCCACTCCAAGCCGCACCGCTTGGGAAACCCCGTAGCCCAATCCCCCACCCATGGCCGCCACCGGGTGGAAAGCGCTGTGGAAAATGAGGGAAAAAGCTGCCGGGATCTGCCCCCAATTACAATACAAAACGTATAGACAGGCCCCAATATACAAAATTGACAGGAAGGGGATGATGGCTTCCGCCACCTTTCCAATCCGTTTTACCCCGCCAACCACCACGAACCCCACCACAGCGGCCACCGCCGTCCCGGTGAGGATGGGCGGCACCCCAGCGGCTGCGTAGGCCGATTCGGCGATGGAGTTGGACTGGGCCATGTTGCCAATGCCGAAAGAAGCAGCCACACAGAGGGCGGCAAAGACGGCGGCCAGCGGCTTCATCCCCAATCCCTTTTCCATATAGTACATAGGCCCGCCTTTGTGTTCCCCGCCCGGGCCGGTGATCCGGTACTGGACCGCCAGGGCCACTTCGGCATATTTGGTCATCATCCCGAACAGGGCGCTGACCCACATCCAAAAGATAGCCCCCGGCCCGCCGGCCGTGATGGCGGTGGCCACCCCGGCGATGTTGCCGGTGCCCATCGTGCCTGCCAAAGCGGTGGACACCGCTTGGAAAGGGCTGATCCCCCCTTTGCTCTCCCGCTGGCCGGAGAAGAGGCCGCCCAAGGTGCTGCGAAAAACCTCCCCCATGCGGCGCAGCTGGAAAAAACCGCTGCCCACGGTAAAATATAGGCCGATGCCAAACAAAAGGGCCACCATCCAGGGGCCCCATACAAAATCCTCCAGCCACTGGTACCAATTCATCTGAAGTTTCCTCCCCATCCCATATGCTTTGTTCTTGTATATGAAAAGGGGCCGGGCTTTCATGCCGGGCAAAATCAAAAGGCCCCGCACAAGCGGAGCCTTTTAACTGATTATCTGTAAAATTCCAAGGAAAATTCCAATGTGGGGATTAGCGGACCGGTACAATTTCCAGCCAATACCCATCGGGGTCGCTGATGAAATAGATGCCCATTTTGGGATTCTCATAGCAGATACATCCCATTTCTTTATGGGTCTTGTAGGCGCCGTCGAAATCATCGGTGGAGAAAGCCAGATGGATTTCGTTGTCCCCCAGGTCGTAGGGGTCTTTGCGGTCCCGCAGCCAGGTCAGCTCCAGGTTGTGGGGAGTGACCCCATCCCCCAGATAGGAGAGGATAAAGCTGCCGTCCTCCGCCTCTTTGCGCCGGACTTCGGTGAGGCCCAGGGCCTTCTGGTAAAATTCCAAGCTGCGGTCAAGGTCCAGCACATTGATGTTGTTGTGGGCAAATTTAAAACTCATGGGCGATTCCCCCTCCAGCACACGGTTGTGGTTCTATTTCTTCTATGGTTTTATTATATGGGAATCCCGCTGAAATTTCCCCCTTATTTCATGACTTCCCGATTACAATTTGGTAACGCGGGCAACACTTTAGCTGATGTAATCTTCAATGCGGTTGATCAGTTCCTCGTAGTCCTTCACATAGACCCCTTGGTTCAGCTGGCCCCGGTCATATTCCGGCAGCAGGCGGACATACACATCAAAGACCATCTCGGGCGTGTCTTTATCTTTCAAAAAGACCGCCAGGCGGCCCTCGTGTTCCCGCAGGATATACTCATATTCCCCCACCGGAACTTGCTTGGCCTGTTCCTGGGCCGGGAGCTGGGCGCTGTTTCTCTGTTCCCATGCAATCGCCAGGCCGGCGCTCAAACAGCCTGCGATGACCATGGCTGCTAAGGTAAAGAACAATGTTTTTTTCATCACAGCCTCCATATGCCAAAAAGTTGATTTCACCCGGTAGTTTGGCCCATTTTTTCCACCTCTATTCCACCCCGAGAAGGGGGATTTTACAGGATTTTGATTTTTATTAACACTTTCTCGCCAAGATATGATATAATGCCTACAGGTGCGGGCTTTTCTGGCGGCGCCCATTCTATTGTCCTCAACAGGGACATGCCCGCCCTTTTGAACCGCTGTCTTTGTTTATCCTATGCCGGATGGAACCGTTCCGGCAATTCGGCCGTACCGGCGGCCAAATCCTGTTTGCTTCAAAGGAGGCGAAGCCTATGAAGAAAAAAGATAACCGTCCTGCGGCCGACAACAATCAGCCGGAGAAAAAACCCAAGGCCCGCAAAAAGCGCAAACTTTCCCCTTTGGCCCGGGTTTTGATCATCATTGTACTCATCTGCATCATTGCCGGCTCCATTGTCGCCGCAGTGCTGACGGTCTATATCCTCAAGTACATTGGCTCGGACGACACCCTCGACTTGACTGATGTCAAGCTAAGCTATTCCACCATCCTCTATGCCATGGATGAAAGCACCGGCGAATACTATGAATTCCACCGGCTGCACGATGTGGAAAACCGCATCTGGGTGGATTACGACGACATTCCCCAGGATTTGGTCAACGGATTTATCGCCCTGGAGGACAAGAGGTTCCCCTACCACCACGGCGTGGACTGGAAGCGCACCATCGGGGCGGCTGTCAACCTGTTTATCCCCATTTATGAAGGCAAACCCGGCGGTTCTACCATCACTCAGCAGCTGATTAAAAACGTCACCGGCGACAACGCTGTCCGGGTGGACCGCAAGGTGCGGGAAATCTTCCAGGCACTCAATTTGGAAAAGCGCTACTCCAAGGAACAAATCATGGAGGCGTACCTGAACACCATCGCCCTGGGCAGCGGCACCAACGGCGTCCAGGCGGCGGCCAACCTGTATTTCGGCAAGGATGTCAAAGATTTAAATTTGGCCGAATGCGCTTCGCTGGTGGCCATCACCAAAAATCCATCGGTCTACAACCCCTTCTACAACCCGGAAAACAATAAGTCCCGCCAAGAGGACTGCCTGTACATGATGCATGAACAGGGGTACATCAACGACGAGGAGTATGAAGAGGCCCTCAATTACCCGCTGGAATTCAAAAAAGAAGAGCACATTGAAAAGATCAACGACACCCAAAGCTGGTTCGTAGACTATGTGACCGAGGAGGTCATCAACGACTTGGTGGAGGAAAAAGGCTACACCAAGGAGTATGCGGAAAGCCAGATCTACAAAGGCGGGTACCGCATCTACACCACCATCGATGTGGAGATGCAGGACTACCTGGAAGAGGTCTACCTCTACAACACCAACACTTTCCCGGCGGTGTACAACGCCGAATACCCGGAATCCGCCTTTGTAATCACCGACCTTCACGGCGGGATCAAGGCATTGGCTGGCTCCAACCGGCCTAAAGAAGGCGCAAGGCTCTTCAACCGGGCCACCAGCGCCCGGCGGCACCCCGGTTCCACCATCAAGCCCATAGCGTCCTACAGCCCGGCTTTTGAGCAGGATTTGATCACCTGGTCCACCCTGTTCAACGACGCCCCCCTCGAGATCTCCCCCGGCAAGTACTGGCCCACTAACTTCTATTCCGGTTACTATGAAAACCCCATCACCGTGGAGTTTGCCATCCGCCGATCCGCCAACACCATTCCCGCCCAGCTGGTGGAGATGATGGGCCCCCGCACCAGCTTTGACTTCCTCAAAAACAAGCTGAATATGTACAATCTGGTGGAGCGGGAAACCATCAACGGCCGGGTGGTCACCGATATCGACCGAGCCCCCATGGCATTAGGTGCCCTCAGTGTGGGCGTCACTCCCCTGGAGATGGCCGGCGCTTACCAGATCTTCGGCAACGGCGGCACCTTCACCCCTACCCACTCCTACACTAAGGTGCTGGACAGCAACGGCGAAGTGGTGTTGGAGAAGGACCTCACCCCCACCCGGGTCATCTCCCCCGAGACCTCCACTGTGATGAACCGGCTGCTCCAGCAGGTCACCACCGCCCCCCAGGGCACCGGTACCACCGCTAAATTTGGCGCCATGCCGGTGGCTGGCAAAACTGGTACCTCCGAGTATGACTACAACCAGTGGTTTATCGGGGTCACCCCCTATTATGTGGGCGCTTGCTGGATGGGTTATGACACCGACGCCACCATCCGCTATGCATCCTATCCCCCACCCATCGTCTGGAAGAATGTGATGGGCCCCATCCACCAAAACCTGGCGGTGGTGGATTTCCCCACCTATGGCGATGTCTCAGTCCAGACCTACTGTATGGAAACCGGCCTTTTGGCTGGGGAGGACTGTGCCAATACCGCATCCGGATGGTACGACAACAACAATCTGCCTGAGGTTTGCGACGGCACCCATCCCGTCCCAGAAGATGAAGACAATGAGGATGAGGAGGACGATTCTTCTTCGGAAAGCTCCTCTTCTTCCCGCCGCGATGAGGATGAGGACGAGGACGAATAAATCCATAAGCTAGCGAGAGGGCGCTTTGACAGCGCCCTCTCCTTTTTATTTTCCACTTTCCCATGGCGTCAAAAAGGCCGCCCTTTTCAAAGGGGCGGCCTTCTATTTATTTATCCTGAGCGGCTCTCCATAGGGGTGCCTTTTCTTCCCTTGTCCCAATCAAAACTGGGGATTGCACGCCCCCGGAGTGACAGCCCCCGTGGACAAAAACGTTACAATCCCCCACAAACCCAATGGGGTCAACTCCTCTCCTTTCTCAAAACAACCTGAGCTATTCTTCTTTCTTGAGGCAGTCCTCACACACGCCCTGAACTAGGACTTTACAGTCTTCCACCTGGAACGATCCCTCCACCCCTTTGGCGGACTGGAGCAGCTGGGAGATATCCAAATTCAGGTCGAACACCCCGCCGCACTTGCGGCAGACAAAATGAGCATGGGGATGCTGGTTCCCGTCAAAATGATCCTTGACGGAACTGGTCTCCACTCGGCTGATCTCCCCCATCTCCGACAGCAAATTCAGGTTGCGGTAAACGGTGCCAAGGCTGATTTCCGGGTGGTCTTTCTTTAAAATTTCATATACTTTATCCGCAGTTGGATGTTTCGTGCGGTTCTTTACCACATCCAGCACCATTTGGCGCTGCCGGGAAAATCTCCTCAATTTCTCCATGTTTACTCCTCCAGAGACGGCTCTTGATCTTGACTGTTTTTGAGGCTGACACCCCGTGTTAAAATACACCAATTGGGCTATTCCACCTGGGAATGGCTTTCCTCTAGTATAAAAATAAGAATGGATTCTGTCAAGGGAAAGGAACAAAAAATACAATTACCGAATAATCTCCTGGACTGTGTCAAACCGTTCCCAGCTCCAGCGGTTGGCAAAGGCCGGGCTCGCCCTCAGGATTTCCTTGGCCTTTTTCCGGGTGCTGTCAGCGGAGATCCGTGTGACCTCCGCCCCCGCCTGGATCAGTTTTTCCCGGCCTGTGTCGATCTCTGCCAAACGGCCCTCGTCAATGGTCCCCACCAGATAGGCTGCGGATTCGGCGAGGACCATCTTCAGCCGGTCATCCATGGTGTCATACAGTTCCTGGGAGGTGAACAACCACAGAATAGTGGGGTCATAGAAGAAGTCCGCCAAGTACAGGCGGCTGTCCTCTGCCAGGTAGATTTCAGACAGGCGCTGTGCCGGGCAGGATATGGTTTCATAGAAGCCGCTGTTAAACCCTTGAATCCGCTGATCTTCTGCCGCCAAAACAAGGTTCACCCCCATCTCCCGGAGGACAAGGTTTTCGTCCTCATCTTCATCGGTCGTAAGGCTCAGGCCATCAAAATCCCCAATGTCGCTCAAATACCGGCTCCGGGATAAAAACACAGAGGAACCCCCATAGGCGGCGGCCAGAAGCCGCCCACCCAGCAGTTCCCGATAATCCTCTTCCACCAAATCCTGAAAGGTGGGGGAGTTTAGGGTCATGGTCATGTGGTCATAGCTGCGGAAATAAAAGGGGGAGGAATAGGCGGCAAACTCGCCGGATTTCTCCTCCAGCAACCGGCTGGGGACAAAGAGAAGCTGGGCTTCGCCGGAGGTGTACAACTCCACTGGGTTGTCGCTGGTGACAATGTCCACCATCAACTCCCCGCCGGAGAGGGTGGCCATCTTCTCCGCGAAGAGCTGAAGCCCTTTCATGGAAATTTCATCCACCTCCTGGTCAGTGGCCAAAGTCAGCCGCACCCGGGGGGTTAGCAATTCAATCCGCAGATTTTTTTGGCCGTTGCCCCCTTTGGGGGTACAGCCCGCCAACAGGAAGACAGCCGCCCCTAGCAGGGCAAGCCAACGTGTCCATCGCTTTTTCATGGGGAATCCCCCTTTCTCATCCCTTTTTCCGCATCAATTTTAGCATTTCCTTGGTCTCGCCGTCAACGAGATAGGATTCCACCGATTTTTGGATCGCCTTGTTGTAGGTGAACCGGTTCAGACGGCAGCCCTTCAAATAGGCGAGGGTGCGGTCAAAATCCGCCCCCATTGCAGTGGCAACCAGCCACGCCTGAGCCATATTGACATAGTAGTGGCCGCTCTCCACCTGATCGCAGAGTGCAAGGCTCTTTTCCAAATAATCCGGCCCCAGGTAGTATTTGAGGAGGAGCACCAGCCCTACCCGCACCCGGTAGGGCTCCCGCTCCGGGTCGGCCTCCACCAAAGATGTGACATAAGGGAGAAACGCCTCCGGGTTCTTCTTCACCGCCTTGAGGTAGGTGCAGAATCCATCACAGACCGCCCAGTTGTCCACCAGGGGGATAAAGTCTTCGATCAATCCCAGGAGGGTTTCCTGGTCGGTCTTCACCCCGCCGATCACCTGGGCACGGAGCATCTTCTCCTCATAATTCCGGCCCCGGCACTCCGCGAGGAAGCCCCAAGGGTCGGATTTTAACAGGGCAGACCCCAATTTTCTCAGCGCCGGGGTGCGCACCCCATAAAAGTCATCGAGGCCGGGCACCAACGCGGCGTGGAACTCCCGGTATTTGGGGTCACAGAGGGACTGGAGCAGCTGGTGCAGCTCCTCCTGGGTGGAGATGGGGGTAGTTTCATACAGGGCGTTCATTTGGATATCCTCCTTATGCAGTGGAAGGAAAAAAGCCGCAGAGGTTGTCTGCGGCCTTCTCCCCTGGAAGCGGGACGGGGAGAAGGGCTATTCCTCTTCCTCGTCGTCGTAATAAACCGAATCCTCTTCCTCCTCCGGCAGGGGTTCCTCCTTGGAAGGGTTCTCCCCATTGGCTCCCCCTTCCTGGGAGGGGGGCATAGCCTCCTCATCCTCAGGCGGGGCTTCCTGTGAAGAGGAGGGCTCCTCTACCGGCGGCACATAGGGGACATACTGCTGGTACATCAAATTTCGGATCTCTTGGATGCGGATGCCAGTGTTGGCGGCAAAGATGTTGTTGATAAACAAAAGCTCATTGATGCCGTTTTCCTGGATAAAGTTCACCAGCCCCAACTGGAAATACCGCTGGTCCACCACATACACCTGTTCATAGTGGTTGACCAAGAAGGGGGCGAAGCAGTTGCCGAAGGATTCCTTGACCATCAGGATTTTGCGGCCGTTCTTCACCCCGGTGTCGATTCGGATGAGGGGCAGGTCGCCCCCCAAGAACACCGAATAGGAGTTGACCCCACTGGCGTACTCGGCAAACAGGCTGGTGGCATAAGGGGTAAAAGGTTGGTTGCGCTGGTACAGGTAGGCTTGGTATGGGGTGCTGGGCAGATAGTAATCCACATGGTCGGGGTTATTCCTCAGCTGGGAATCCTGGGACTGGCTGTACAGGGAACCCAGGAAATCCGGCTTGGTCTTGACAGTGAAATCCGACAGGGGCACCGGGGTTAAATCCGCCGCCTTGCAGAACTCCACATAGGCGTAGTAAGCCCCCAGGGCCGTCCAGTGGTGGTCAGTATTGAAGTAGAGGTATTCATCCCGGTGCTGGCTCAAGGTGTCGTAGATGTTCACCCCGATGACCGCCGGGTCCAGCTTGCCGTAGATGTAATCGATGTTGGGCTTCTGGGGCTGGGTGATGCTCTGGTACCGCTCAGGCAGGGCAAATTCCACATGGGTGGGGATGACGATGTTGTAAATCTTCACCGAATCCCCTAGGGCGGCGTGGTAGGCGTTGATGGTGGCCGCATAGGAGTCTGCCATGCTCATGTTGCCCCCTACCCCAAAGGCGGAGAGGGCTTGGCCCTTGTAGATAAACATATCCCCTTTCCACTCCCCTTCGGCTCCATCGTCGGCCACACTAGGGGCGCTGGAGGTGCTCTCATCCCCTTCCCCTGGGGGAAGGATGTCGGGGAGCCCCTCCTCTGACTGGCTGCTGGAGGCGCCGCCGCTGTGGATGCGAAGGTCGTCCATCCGGATGCCTTTCATCTCATCCAAAGTGGAGGCAAAGCTGACTAAGCCTTCCCGGAAGGGAAAGGTGTCTGAATAAAACAGATCCACATCTCGGGTATACTCCCCTGCAAAGAGGGATTTGGCGGAAAATTCCGGCATCTTGGCCAGCTCCCGCTTTTCAAACTCCGAAACAGTGGGCTTGGGCATCACGAGGGAAAGGACCCCAAACAGCCCCAGCAGGCCCACACACAGGCCGATGTTGAGGGCGGAGGCCAGGACCGGGTAATCCTCCGGTTCCTCCTGGGCGCGGCGCGCCCGGCGCTTGTGAGAAAAATGTGCCATGGCTCTCCCTCCTTAAAAGCGGAAATACAGAAATGGGTTGTAGCTCTGCCCCGCCAGCTGGGCGATGCAGACGATGAGAAGAATGACATTCATCACCGGCTGCACATACAAGAGAATGTCCTGCTTGCGGCTTTCCAGCCTGGAGAAATACCGTTTAAACCACCGCACCAAGGGCAGGCAGAAGGCAATAGCCAATAGGAACCAGAAGATGTTGTTGAAGAAGAGAAGGCGGGTGGAAACATCCCCCAAGGGGTTGCCGGACAGGCCGAACATCACCCCTAAGTAGGCCCAGACCCGGCTCATGTCGGTGAAGTAGAAGAACACCCAGCCGGTGAGCATGACCACCAGGAAATACAGATGGGAAAACACCGCCGGCAGCCGGTCCAAGGCCCTGAGGAGGAATGCTTTCTCAATCATAATCAAGAAGCCGTAAAACAGGCCCCAAAGCACAAAGTTCCAGCTGGCCCCATGCCACAGGCCGGTTGCAAACCAGACAATGAAGGTATTGATGTAGGTGCGGGCCGCTCCATGGCGGCTGCCCCCTAAAGGGATATAGAGGTAATCCCGGAAAAAGCCCCCCAGAGACATGTGCCACCGGCGCCAAAACTCGGTGGCAGAGGTGGAGATGTAGGGGTAGTTGAAGTTTTCCGCATAGTGGAAGCCGAACATTCGCCCCAGGCCGATGGCCATGTCGGAGTAGCCGGAGAAGTCAAAGTAAATTTGCAGTGCAAACAGGATAATGCCATACCACGCCCCCGCCACCGACAGGGTGGAGAGGTCGCCATCCATAAACCGGCCCACTAAGCTGCCAGCGTAGTTGGCCACAATCACCTTTTTGGAAAGGCCCAAACAGAACCGGGTCAGCCCGTCGCTGAAATCGTGAATGGTCACCTTGCGGTCCTCAATCTCCGCGGCCACCTGGCTGTACCGGACAATAGGCCCAGCCACCAGCTGATGGTAGCAGGAGACAAACAAGAGGAACTTGCCAAAGCTCCGCTGGGCCTTGACCTCCCCCCGGTAGACGTCGATGACATAGGAGATGGTCTGGAAGGTATAAAAGGAAATGCCGATGGGCAAGGAGAATCCCGGCACCGGCAGGGATAGGCCCAGCAGCGAGTTGATGGTACTGACCAAAAAGCCGCTGTATTTGAAGATGCCCAAAAGGCCCAGGTTCAGCACCAAAGAGGAGATCACTGCCCGTTTGGCCTTGGGGGTGCCCCGGTATTTTTCCGCATACAGGCCGTGGAAGTAGTCGATGGCCGCAGAAAAGAGCAGGAGGGTGATCCACACCGGTTCGCCCCAGGCGTAGAAAAACAGGGAAAAAGCCACTAAAACCGCGTTTCGATAGGTGAGGCTCCGGGAAGAATAATAAAACGCCAAATTCAGCGGAAAAAACAAACAGAGGAAAAATAAGTTGGCAAAAACCATGATTGTCTCCTTTAATTGTACAGACTATCTATTATTATAGCCTAGTTTTGGTAGATCGCAAGGGAATTTCCAAGAATTTCGCCTTTCTCCCCCTTGTTTTCCCCCCAGACTCTGAAGGGTAAAATCCCCTTCCCTCCCACGGCGGCGGAGAGGAGGGGGTTTTGTGCCCAAACGGCCCTTTGCCCCGCATGATTCCGCCGGAAACTGGCAAATATAGGGATAGAACCGCCTTTGAGAACTTTTCTTTTCCTTTTATTCCTGCTTTCCTTGATTTACCTTCCAAATTGCGGTAAAATCACATAGGAAACTCCCTTTGCCTCCATCCGGTGCAAAGGGCATTGCCTATGGACTCAGAAAGGGAGTGTGCCCCTTGTCCCAAACCCAATCCCGCGGCATCTTCTACATGCTGGCTTGCGCCTTCTTGTGGCGCATCGGCGGGCTGTTTATCAAACTCATCGACTGGAACCCCTTTTTCATTGCCGGGGCGCGCAGCTTGATCGGCGCGGCGGTGCTGATGGTGTACATGAAGCTGGCCCATCTTTCTTTAAAAATCAACCGCCGGTCCATCGTCAGCGGCATCGCCCTGTGTTCGGTGTTTTTCTGCTATGTCACCGCCAACAAGCTGACTACTGCCGCCAACACGGTGGTTCTCCAATACACCAACCCGGTGTTTGTGGTGCTGCTCAGCTCCCTGTTCCTCCACCAGAAGTTCTCCCGCCGGGATCTCTTCTTGGTGGGCACCGTTTTCTTTGGAGTGGCCCTCTCCTTCCTGGACGGCATGGATGCCGGTGGATTTTTGGGCAATCTGCTGGCCCTTTTCAGCGGCTTCTTCCTGGCAGTGCTGTTCTTAAACTCCGCCCGGTGCGAAACCGCCAGCGACAGCATGAGCGGCATCTTGTTGGGACAGCTGTTTGCCGCCCTGTGCGGCGCACCTTTCCTATTTTTAGACCCTCCGGCCTTTACCACGACCTCGGTGGCCAGCATCCTCATCCTGGGGGTGTTCCAGCTGGGCCTTCCCTATGTGTTTTACGGGATCGCCAGCCGGACATGCTCCCCATTGATCTGTTCTGTGCTGGCCGGGGTGGAACCCCTGCTCAACCCGCTGTGGGTTTTTGTGGTCATGGGGGAGCGCCCCAGTGTCACCGCCCTCATCGGCTGCGGCATCGTTGTGGTCACCATCACCGTCTGGTGTGTGCAGAACGCCAAACTGGCACAATCTTAAATCCAATCAATAACCCGCTTGACCGCGGGATTCTGGAGGTTGAATCCCTATGAGTTACCTTGTCAACGACGGCAAACATGAAGTCATCACCGTGGATGGGGCCGATTACCGCCGGCTGTGCATCCGCACCCATGTCATCACCGATCAGGACAACATATTGGATGTTGTGGAAAAATATGTCACCCCCTCCCTCCAGCCGGGGGACATCATCTTCATCACCGAAAAAGCGGTGGCCTGTACCCAGCGCCGGGCTATCCCCATGAAGGATATCCACCCCCGCCCCCTGGCCAAATTCCTCTGCAAATTTGTGCTGAAAACCCCCTATGGCATCGGCCTTGGCATCCCAGAGACCATGGAGATGGCCCTCCAGGAGTGCGGCACCATCCGCATCCTATTCGCTGCGGCGGTATCCGCTGTGGGCAAGCTGTTCGGCATCCGGGGCTGGTTCTACAAAGTAGCTGGGTACAAAGCCCGCTCCATCGACGGCCCCTGTGACTACACGCTGCCCCCTTACAACGAGTATGTGGTGCTGGGCCCCGCCGACCCAGACAAAGTGGCCAAGGAAATCAGCGACCGGATGGGTGCGCCAGTGGCCATCACCGATATCAACGACCTGGAGGGGCAGATTTTGGGCACCTCCTCGCCGGACATGGACCGGGATTGGCTCTGCAAGATTCTGAAGGACAACCCCCTGGGCCAGTCCACCCAGCAGACCCCTATGGGCTTGATCCGCAAGGTGGTGGAGGCTGCCGCCCCACAGGAAGCCCAGAATCCCGAGACCCCTTCTGTAGAAGAGGAGTCCCAGGAAATCCCCGATGGCATGCCCGCCCCTGCGGAGGGCTCCGCCGAATAATGCAAAAACAAAAGGCATCCTGCCCCTATGGGAGCGGGATGCCTCTTTTATTGGCCCTATTTCCGGCAGAGGCAGAAGGGATGCCCCGAAGGGTCCAGCAGGGTGACAAAGTCCTCCCCCCCAAACTGAGCCCCCGCCTTTACAGCGCCCAGGGACAAGGCCCTCTCCACTGCCTGGGGAAGGTCTTCCACCTGGAAGTCAAAGTGCATCTGTTTTTGCTGCTTCCCCTCTTCTTCCGGCCAGATGGGGCGGGTATACCCTTCCAGCTGCTGGAACAAAAACACCACGCCGCCGCTTCGCACTGCGGGATGTCCATAGAGTTCGCACCTCTCCCACCCCAGCAACGAGGCATAGAATTCCCGCAGGCTTTGCTCGTCGCCGCAGTCCACCATGACATTCCCCAAAACAACTTCTGCCGCCATATTCGGCCCCCTCTCCAAAGAAACTGCTTCCGACTGGATGGCGCAGCAACCCTCGGAAAATTGTCATATCTTGATTTAATTCTACAAATAGTATTTACTCTTCGTACCGTGTGACACCGGAGCCATCCACCTTCGCGTGGATCAGAGGAGGCACTACCGGTTTTTCCCTCCCGACGGAGAGCGCCGCCAACAAGGTTTTTTCTGCCTCCCGCGCCTTCTTCCCATCGCCGGTGAGAAGGAGGGCTAAGGGCTCCCCTTCCTCCACCCGGTCGCCGATATTTTTGTAGAGAAGGATGCCGGCGCTGTGGTCGATGGGGGCGTCTTTGACCTCCCGGCCAGCCCCCAGCATCACTGAGGCAATGCCCACCTGCTGGGTGTTGATGTGGGTGATGTACCCACCCTTAGTGCAGCGGACCTCATACTCCACTGCCGCCCTGGGGAATTGTTCCGGATGGTCGATGTAGCTGGGGTCTCCCCCTTGGGCCTGTACCATCTCCCGCAATTTTTCAAGCGCCCGGCCAGAGGACACCGCCTCTTTTACAAGCTCTACGCAGTCCTCATGGCCCCCCTTG
>ERZ791611.1202-NODE-1202-length-18347-cov-4.505084_pt1 | contig 18347 bp, 16 predicted proteins | sample MGYA00510275_ERZ791611 | MGnify/ENA primary metagenome ERZ791611 (study PRJEB30046, sample SAMN00791912) | human gut metagenome | study: EMG produced TPA metagenomics assembly of the A metagenome-wide association study of gut microbiota in type 2...
TTCAACCTAACTTAAAAAGCAACTTTTAGTGGTCTAAATTCTTGGGTCCATTATAATCGTTTTTGAGGTTGCAGCCGATATGGTGCGTATGTGTCCTGCACTAAATAAAAGAGTAAAGATACTAGCATCACAGAAACGAATAATTTACCAGCCGACAAACAGCTTTTATCAGGTATTATCAGCTGAAGCCTACAGTAAGCATGGTTTTAATATTCATGGCGTTGTGTTTGACGAAATGCATACTCAGCCTAATCGAAAACTATTTGATGTTATGACCAAGGGCTCCGGTGATGCACGTATGCAGCCTTTATATTTTTTGATAACAACAGCCGGAACGGATACACATTCTATCTGTTATGAAACTCATCAGAAAGCGGGGGATATTTTAGATGGTAGAAAACATGACAGTACGTTTTATCCGGTAATATACGGTGCGAAAGAAACAGATGACTGGACAGATCCTAAGGTGTGGAAGAAAGCTAATCCCTCTTTAGATATTACGGTTGGCATAGATAAGGTAAAAGCTGCCTGTGAATCTGCCAAACAAAATCCGGGAGAAGAAAACTCGTTTCGTCAGCTTAGGCTTAATCAATGGGTAAAGCAGGCAATTCGTTGGATGCCAATGGATAAATGGGATGCCTGCTCCTTTGCTACAGATGAAGAAAGCTTAAAGGGAAGAGTCTGCTATGGTGGTCTTGATCTTTCCAGTACCACAGATATTACAGCATTTGTATTGGTGTTTCCACCAGAAGATGAAGATGATAAATACAGCATTCTTCCATATTTCTGGCTGCCGGAAGAAACCTTGGATTTAAGAGTAAAACGTGACCATGTTCCTTATGATATATGGGAACGGCAGGGATATTTACAGACTACGGAAGGCAATGTCGTGCATTATGGATATATTGAGAAATTTATTGAGCAGTTAGGTGAGAAATATAATATTCGTGAAATTGCATTTGACCGATGGGGTGCGGTGCAGATGGTGCAGAATTTGGAAGGATTGGGTTTTACTGTAGTGCCATTTGGCCAAGGATTTAAGGACATGAGTCCTCCGACCAAAGAACTTATGAAGCTTACCCTTGAAGAAAGACTAGCCCATAGCGGACATCCGGTTCTAAGGTGGATGATGGATAATATCTTTATTCGTACAGACCCTGCTGGAAACATCAAGTCGGATAAAGAAAAATCCACAGAGAAGATTGACGGTGCGATAGCCACAATAATGGCATTAGACCGAGCAATTCGCTGTGGAAATGATAACGGGTCATCAGTTTATGATGAGAGAGGAATTTTAATTTTATAGTTATCCAAAATAAGCTATGTAAAAACAGTTGACAAGCACGTTGCTATATAGTGATATTGTATTATAAGGTAGCTGATAATACATAACTGAAAAAGGAGAATGAGCTATGAAAACAACATTTAATGATTTTATAATGGAAAACAAAAATTGCTCTGGGTACGAGAATAACAAAGATATGCAGGAATTATTTGATAAATTGAACGCTGATGAAAACATTATAAAAATGATTGAGTTCTCTGATCGTGATAAACCTGCATTGGCTGCCTGTGCAGTTGAAATTGAGAAGTGGTACGATTCAAAAGTTAATTGTGGAGTGGATTTGAAGCTGTCTTTTCCAAAAACGGCGGTAGGAAACTTAGTGAAATCAATTCTAAAACCGATTGGATATAAAGTTATTAAACAAAAAGATTTGCCTAAGGATAATAGAGGAAAATATTTTAAATCTGCATCTTGCTACAAATATGATGAAAATGCAATACGTACGATGCAAATAGTAAAAACAGTTGTAGAAATAAAATAAATTCTGTTCTTTGTGAGCACTTGTGCAAATAGCATGAGTGCTTTTCTTATGTCCAAATTTAAGGAGGTGGTCGATATTTTTAACTTAATGCACAAATTATTCAAGTCTAGAGATAAACCTACAAACAGCACCGCAGGAGGTGCTTACAGGTTCTTATTTGGTGGTTCTACATCCGGCAAATCTGTAACCGAGCGTTCTTCCATGCAGATGACTGCTGTGTATTCCTGCGTAAGGATATTGGCAGAGGCAGTAGCAGGTTTGCCGCTGCACCTAGGCGGCCTGGTAGGTATTACGCTGGCGGCAGATGATGATGAATGGTATTACAAGACCTATGAATTATTTACGGTGGATACCGTGCAGGCCAATGAGAATAAGACACTTCTGACAGATGTGCTGACAGAGGGGTCTTCTATCAGCGTATACGGCGGCTATGTGGCACCTACGACAGCAACCGCCCTTACGCCAGTTCAAGAAGATGACGAGTGGGTTCTCCAGGCAAGGGAGAACGCCAGCGCCAATGAAAATATCCTGCAGATTGTCCAGACAGTGGACAAAGACGCATCGTATAAGGATGTCCTGGGCGGCACCACTCTTTATGGAGAGGCCAATGGAAATCAGGTCATCATCCAGGGGACGGAAAAGGAAAAAATCACAGCAGCTCATGTTGCCGGCGGATACACCGGCGGTACCCATGCAGACAGCAATACAGTCTCTCTGGCCAATGCTGAAGTCACAGGCAGCATTATCGACGGGACAACGGTTCTCTCCACGCAGAAAACGGTTTATGGTTATGACGACGATGGCGATGTAACTAGTACAACACCATATACATCAGCACTTTCCTTTGCAGCGGAAGGAGACCAGAGCGCTAAGGGAAATACAGTATCCCTCGCTAATGTCAGCGGAGGGCTGGTTCTGGGCGGTATGGTCATGCAGGGCACGGCCGAGGGCAATGCGGTTACCCTGCTTGGCGGCTCTCAGGCTGGTGACGCCTATGGCGGCATTTCCGGCATAGGCGCTGCCAAGGGCAATACAGTCACCATTTCCGGCAGCACGGCAGAGAACGTCTACGGCGGCGCAGCCGGCATCCTGGGAACAGACAGTGCAAGCATTCGTTCTGCCCTGAAGAGCAGCCTTCCGGTTTTGGAATATGATGAAAAAAACAATGACTATTACGGCGCTGAAATTGATCCGGAAGTGGGTTATATTTCCGGAACGACTTTTGAAAATATAGCAGTTGTGCCAAATGCAGAAGAATCTGCCATCAGCGCCAGCGGGAATACGGTGAATATGGTCAGCGGCACGGTGGAATCCATCTACGGCGGCTATGCAGCAGACTCTCTCATGGATGAGGCAGCAGCCGAACCGACGGAAGAAGAGGCAGCGTATGGCATCATGAGCGATGAGGAAGATGAAGGCACCACCTACGAGAGCGGAGCTGCTTCGGACAACACCGTCAACTACTACGGCGGCACGGTCAGCCAGAACATCATCAGCGGCTATTCCCAGTCCGGCGAAGCCAATAACAACACCGTCAATCTGTACAGCGGCATGCTGAGCCTCCTTGGAAACCTCTATGGCAGATACAGCGAAAGCGGCAGTGAAGGCAGCGGCAATACACTGAACGTTTATACCAAAGGGAACAGTACAGGAAACCTGGACCATTTCCAGAGCTTGAACTTCTACGTGCCGAAAGAAACGACAGCCGGCGAGACCATGCTGACCGTCACTGGCCAGGCGGATGTCTCCGGAGCTGTCATCACGGCCAATCCATCCGGAATCGAAAGCCTCAAGCCGGGCGAAACCGTCGGCCTCATCCATGGCGATAACGATATCACCGCAGAGAACACCACCTACGGCCTCATCGGGGACAACCATATCACCGATGAAAACTTCATTTCCTATACCATGGATATCGCAAAACAGGACAGCAATAACATCGTCATTTATATCCCTGAAAACAGCAAAGGGGTAATCAACCCGGACACCAAGCTTCTGCCCGAGAGCCGCGAAGCGGCCACTGCCGCATTGAAGAACAGCGCATCCATTGTGACAGACAGCGCCTTTGGCGCAGCTGTCTCTGCATGGGATGAGAGCGGAAACGGCTGCACACAGTTCATGCCGTATGCAGTCGTCGGCGGAAGCGATATGCGCTATGAAACAGGCTCCCACGTTAGCGTCACCGGTCTGGCGGCGAACGTCGGCTTCGTGAAGAGAGAAAAGAAAGACGGACAGACACCGTCATGCCATTCTTCGAATACGGCAGGAGCAACTACGCAAGCCACTTGGATAACGGAGCCAGAGGCGACGGCAAACAGCACTACACCGGCGCCGGCATCCTCTTCCGCCGCGACCAGGCGGGCGGCCTCTACTACGAAGCCGCTGCCAGCGCAGGCCATATGAAAGGCGACTTCCACGGAAGAATCGGCAGCATGAACGCCAGATACGAAAGCGGCACGCCATACATCTCCGCGCAGGCAGGCCTTGGCAAAGTCTATATCAGAAACCGTGATACCTACGACATCTACGGCAAATTCTTCTGGTCCCACTTAGCCAGCGACTCCGCATCCGTTGTCAATCAGAAAGGCACCACCCAGTACGACTTCGACTCCGTCAACTCCTACGTCACAAGACTGGGCATGAGATGGACAAGAAACTTCGACCAGGTCCGCTCCCTCTACGCAGGCATCGGCTGGGACTACAAATTTGACAATGAAGCCAGAGCCAGCTACAAAGCCTACTCCACACCAAGCCCATCCATGAAAGGATCGAGCGGCTTCTTCGAACTCGGCTGGAAGAGCAAGATCGACGACAGCCATCCATGGGGCGTAGATGTAAAAGCCACAGGCTGGGCAGGCAAAGAAAAAGGCGCCACCTACTATGTAGGAATTGGACATAAGTTTTAAGTAAAGAGAGTACTTCCTGTAAATTGAAAAGGAGCTGTGACAAGATGTTCAATCATTTTGCTGCAGCCCTTTTTTTTCATTCCTCTGCTTTTAATCCCCTTTCTTTCCTCTCATCCATAAATCTAATCCTATAAATAATATAAATGGTGTATAATGAGTAATAGAGACGATTGCCGATGAAGACGTAAGGCTTCCTTTCCTGTGCCGGGAAGTGCGGGAAGGGAACCGGGCTCTGGGGAAGAGGACCTGTCTTTTGACGGCGGTTTATCTGTAGAATATTATTTCCAGTAATTCGAGGGAAGGAGACTTATATGAAAAAGAATTACAAACTTTTGGCGACCCTTGTATTGTCCGGTCTGGCGGGGGCCGCTTTTGGCGTGCTTCCAGCAGAGGCTGCCGTGACGGTCGGACCTGTGGACGGCACAGAGAAGCCTTTGACAAATACGGAGTTTACAAGTCTGTACGGAAATACGTACACGGGTTCTACCAGCGGCAATACCGTTTCCATCAGCGGAGAAGGGACTGTCACCCTTAATACATTAGCCGGCGCTTATACGTTAGAGAGCGGAGATGCATCGAACAACAAGCTTTCCGTAACGGATGGAGCATCTGTCAGCTTTAGCAATGCCACGGACAATTGGATCGCAGGCGGCAGGTCTATGAAGGGCGCTGCCTCGGGCAACCAGGTCACGCTGTCAGGGGTTTCTCTGAATTTGCCTGACGCCACCCCAAGCAGCTTGAAAATTGCAGGCGGGGAAACCGAGTCCGGCAATGCTGATGGCAATACGGTCACACTGGATACGATCGCTTCCTCTGGCATCGTCTACGGCGGCCGTGCAGGGAATGGCAATAACGTTGCTGAAGCTGTGCTTATGAGCGTTCTGGCTGTCTCTACAGAGGAAAGCACGGGAACGGATACCAGTACAGAAGCAGATCCCATATCCACCAGTGCCAGCAGCAACTCGGTAACGATTACGGGCAGCCAGGTCAAGGGTGTGTACGGCGGCGTGGGCCAGATCGGCTCGGCCAAGGGAAATATCGTCACCATTACGGACAGCAGCGTGGAAATGGAAGCAGTCGGCGGAGAGACGGGTTACATGGTGGGCTGGATTACGCAGCCCGGGCAGCTGAAAGATGCTGAAAACAACCAGGTCATTGTCAATGGATCAAGCACCATCGGCACCGTCGTCGGCGGCGAAGCGGCAGCAGCGAATACTTTTGATGAAAAAAATGGCGAAGTGCAGACAAGCGGCAAATCTTCCGGCAACACCGTCACCATCAATGACGGCACTGTAAAGAACAGCGTCCTTGGCGGCCACTCGGCCATGTCAGATGCCATAGGAAATACCGTCAACATCGCAGGCGGCATTATCGGCACGGAATCATCAGGCACTGGTGAAGCCGATGACAACGCCATCGCCGGCGGTTTTGCCGAAGAAGGACAGGCGAACAATAACACCGTCAACATCACAGGCGGCACCCTGGGCGCCATGATGAGCCTCTACGGCGGTTACAGCGAAAAAGGAAGCAGCGGCAACACGCTGAACCTTCATACGAAAGGAAATACCGTGAAGAATCTCGGCTATTTCCAGAACCTGAACTTCTACGTCCCGGAAGGAACAGCGGCAGGAGAAACGATGGTGACCGTCACAGGAAACGCCGACGTTTCCAAAGCAGTCATCCAGGCGGGAATTGAGAAAACGACGAAACTCGCGCCCGGACAGGCCATCAACCTCATCTATGATGCAGGCGGCATCAAGACAGACGGCACATCATACAGCATGATGAGCGGCAAAGACATCGTCAGCGACGCCGGCTTCGTCGACCGCAAGGCAGCCGTCAAAAAACAGGACGACAACACCATCGTCGTCTATGTCCCGAAAGACGAAAAAGGCACCATCCATCCGGACACCAAGATCATTCCGGAAGACCGTGAGAACGGGATCAATACCATCAAGAACGCAGGCGATCTCGTTTCCAATGCAGCAGAAGGCGCATGGAAAGAAGACCATGACGTCGATGCGAAATTCGTGCCCTATGCCATCGTAGGCGGCTACGACCTCCACTACAACACGGGCTCTTACATCGACAGCAATGGCATGGCCGCCAACGTCGGCCTCATCCGGAGAATCCGCCGCGATGGAGCCATCGACACCGTCATGCCGTTCCTCGAATACGGCAGGAGCAACTACGCCAGCTTCCTTGACGACGGAGCCAGAGGCGACGGCCGCCAGCACTACACCGGCGGAGGCGTCCTCCTGAGACGCGACCTCGATGACGGCAAGTACTACGAAGGCGCTATCAGAGCCGGCCGCCTCAAAGGCGACTTCCACGGTATCATCGACAGCACCGCCCTCCGCTACGACAGCAGCGCGCCGTACGTCGCAGCCCAGGCAGGCGCAGGCAAAATCTACGCCAAAGACAGAGACACCTATGACCTCTACGGCAAATTCTTCTGGACTCACCTCGGAAGCGATACCGCCACCATCAGAAACAGCCGCGGCGAAGCGAAGTACGAATTCGACGACATCAACTCCTACCGGACAAGACTGGGCATGAGATGGACCAGAAACTTCGACAAAGTCCGCTCCCTCTACGCAGGCATCGGCTGGGACTATGAATTTGACAGCAAAGCAAGAGCTTTCTATGATGCCTACAGAACCGACACCCCGACTGTCAAAGGATCCAGCGAATTCCTCGAACTCGGCTGGAAGAGCAAAGTCACCAGCGACCACCCCTGGGGCGTAGACCTCAAAGCCACAGGCTGGACCGGAAAGCAGGAAGGCGGCACACTCTTCGCGACAGTTAGCAGAAGCTTTTAAATGAATTAACGCGTTTTACGAAAAAGGACCCGTTCTATGTGAATGAGTCCTTTTTCCGTGTCTGCTTTCTCGAGCAAAGCGAGGCTTAGCTGTCCCCGTTAGGGGAAAGTGGCGCGCATGCGCTGAAAGGGGTTCATCTCCCCGGACATAGTCCGGTTGTCTGGTTTTATCTTCTTCCGCTCAAATCTATCTTTCCGGAATTTATAACAAAACTATAAATAACTACACAAAAATGTTGTAAAATATAAATAATAACGGAATTATATAATTCCATTCTTTATATAAAAAATAAGAAGAAGTATCCGGCGTATGAGAGGGATGCTTTAAGGAAAGGAGGCGCGGTTCCGCAAGGGTGCTGCTGCGGCAGGATCCACTCAGAAGATTCTGGGAGAGCGAGTTTGCGGATGGTGGTGGAAGGCCATCCCCGCTTGCGGTTTATAAAAGGGGAGGAATATTAATGAAACAAGAACGCCGTAAAATTATGACGGCATTGATCATGTCCAGTCTCCTGAGTCTGGGCTTTTGTGGTGCGCCGGCTTATGCCGCGGTCACTGCAGAATCCAGCTCCGGGACGGTGACCGGGAATGAAGATACCGGGACGGTCAATGGAAACACATTAAACATCGTATCAGGAACCACTGTGGGAAGCGCGGTGGCTGGAAGTACGATAACAACAGTAGAATCAGGTATGACAGACAGCATTTCCACAGACAGCGTATCAGGGAATACGATTGCCGTTACAGGCGGAACAGTCAATTCTCTGGCTGCGGGCGGACTGTCGCTTAATGGGTCAGTAACCGGGAACAGCGCATCCATGGGAAATTCGGATACAGTGCAGTCCTCTGCCGCTGTCATTGCTGGCGGTATTTCCGGCGCCGGTGATGCCAATAGGAATACGCTTTCATTCAGTGGTGGCAGCGTATCAGAATTAGCCGTCGGCGGCTTTTCTGACTATGGTGTTGTCCGGCACATTAATTTAGGCAGCATTCGTCACTTTAAATTAGTTGAAAACAACATAAAACAATTTGCACAGCACATTAATTTGTGCTTTTTTTGTACATTGTTTTAGACAAAGCATCCCTTGCCAGATTGTTCTGGGCAAGGGATGCAAATTCTTTTAGGCAAGCTCACAGTCGTTAATGGCCTGCATAACAATATCGGCGGTTATCTGCACTGCTTTTTGGTTGTGCCCGAATAGCAGGCTGGAGTTGCAGTATTTGTTAATCAGTCGAGGCGTGCCATCAGAGGCGTTGAGTATTGCCTCTATGGCCGCATCTTCGAATACAGGCTGAGTGCAGCCCGCTCCTTCCAGCTTTTCATGTATATAGTTTCGTCCTTCTTCCTTGTTCATGCCTTCCATGTTGTAGTTCATGACAATCCTTTGCCGGAAAGGCTCGTGTATGCTCAGCCGCAGCGTGGAGTTCAGCTGCGGGAGACCGGCGAGCAGCACCGCAGCACGGTCTCTGGAATCCATCTCGAAATTGAAGAGGATTTTCAGGTCGTTGAGGATGGCATTGTTGATGTAATTCGCTTCGTCAATAATAATAACCGGCGTTTTCTTCTTTTCTATGGAAAGGCGTGTAATTTCTTCCTGAATGCACCTGAAGTTGTCAGGCTTGCGGAAACTGGGCTGGGCGCCCAGCTCTTCGGCCAGGTTGCGGTAAAAGTCATTTACCGTGAGCGTCGAGAGGCTGGAGTAAACCATTTTGTAGAGGGAGGGGTTCAGTTTGCCGGCCCAGTTCCTGAGCACGGTTGTTTTACCTCTGCCGGCCCCTCCTGTCAGCAGGCCGAAGCCTTTGGTCTTGGCCAGGTAATCCAGCCGGTAGGATGCTTCTTTGTATTCGTTTGTAACCACAAGTATTTCCTTGGAATTTTTAAGGAACGGGTTGAATTCCAGGCCGTATCTTGTTGTGTAGTCCATCATTTACCGCCTCCGCACAGATAAGTCTTTTCCCTCTTAACCATGGAGTTCTCCTGCTTGTTCAGCAGCCTGATGGGTGTCAGGGCATATTCTGCTTCCACTACGAAAACATCTTTCATGTCAGGTGAATAGCGGAGCCGGATGCGCCGGCCGGCAAAACGGAAATCCACTTCGTATTCTCTTTGGTCAATAACGACAACGCTGTCAGCTGAGACGCGGCGCTCGACTTCCAGAAGGAAGCTTTCATCAATTTTGTCCTGTGGGAGCCTGCGGATGCATTCCGGTTCGGCAAAGAACCTGTCCTGTGGTGTTTTCCCGTTTAAAGAACCATGGATGTTCATGTTGTAACGGCTGACATAGGAGGTAAGGCTGGTTCTGACCTCATCTATGGAATGGAAACTCCTTGTGTCCAAAGATGCCAGCCACTGGTCTTTCATGGTGCGGAACCAGCGCTCTATCTTGGCCTTGGCCTGAGGCGTGTATGGCTTGCAGTAGTTGACGGCTGAGCCTATCCGTGCTGCCAGCAGTTCCATCTGTTTGTTTTTGTAGGGGCTGCCGTTATCGAAATTGAACATTTTGGGCTTCCCGTATTTTGAGATGGCTGACTTCATGACCGACATGAGGTTAATGAAGTTATCGTTGAAAAACACTCCTGTGCCCAGCACGAAGCGGCTGGCATCGTCAATAAGGGCTATGACGTAAAACCTGCGTTTCTTTCCGTCCGGCATCTTGAGATAGGAGCCGGCACAGGAATCGCCGCACCATACCTCATTGATGTGGGGGCGCTCATAACGGCGCATATCGGTGCTGCCGGTTGCGCCGGTCTGAAGGGAGAGGACATTAATGTACCTGCTGACCGTTGACTCAGAGAGCTGGCGCCTTGTTATGCTGCCGTTATCCTGCAGCTGCCTGTAAATGGAGGCGGCCGACATGCGCGGATAATTCGTCTTCATGTGCCTAATTTCTTCCTGAAGGGCATCATCCAGTTTGCGCGGCCTGCCGTTATCCGAACGCCCGGCAGGCAAAAGGGCATCAAAGCCCCCTTTCTTGTAATTGACGTACCAAAGTTCAAGTGTGCTTACTGCATAATGCTTAATTGTTCCGTCCGGGGCTTTGATCCCTTTGGCTGAGACGTCACGAAAGAAGGCACTCAGTGACGGATAGCTGTCACTGCTGCCTGAGATGAGTGGCACGATGGCCGAATAACGCATGAGGGCAATATTTTTTCTTTTTTCCTGATTCATTTGTTTGAACCTCCTGTTTTTTCTACAGTATATGGCAGAAAAAACAGGAAGTCGGGTAAGGCTATGTGGGTATTGCAAAAAGTATGTTTGCAGTTTTTCTAATTTGCATGAACTGTCTTTTGTAAATAACAAGACACTTCCCGGCCAGCATGCCGAGAGAGGCAAAAGAAAGCCTTTCGGACAGGAGCCTTTCCTTCCAATGGCGCCGGAAGTTCCTTAGTATGTGGCGAAGGTTGTTTTCGTCTACGAGAGGATTGTGGTTCAGCACGTCAACGGGACTTTTTCCGGAGAGGACGTTTGCCAGGATGTCAGCCTGGTCCCGAAGCGGTATCTGAGAGTACGGGACTATGTCCAGCAGCATGAGGGCGTGGGTTTTCCCGCAGACGTTGCATTTAACGCGGTATATTTTAAGGATGATTTTTTCTCCGAACTGTTTTATGGTGCGCCGATAGGAGCCGTGGCCGATAAGACAGCCGGAATGACCGCAGGAGCATTTCAGCTGGTGCAGTTGGATAGAGGAAATAATTTCATTATATAATTTTTGCGAAAGGGGCTTGCAAATATCTGTTTTTATGGTTATCATATGGTTGTTATCACAATGAGTAGCCATTAGATTGCTTGCTAACACTTTGCGGTGTTTGCGACGCTGGCTATTCTTGGGACGATTGAGACAGGGCTACTTTCGACGGTGAGCCTGTCTCAATTTTTTTATAAATATATATTAGCAAAAAGATGCTGTTAAAACAATCTGCCTGAAAATAAAGCAGGCTGTTTTAACAGCATCTTAATTTTATTTGACTGAAAAAGAGCTTTTCTGGGGAAAAGAATCTGACGATTAACAGCTTAAGGGAAGTGGCAAAACTGTGCCTGCTCTTTCCGTACTTAAGACACCAATGAGGGATGGCGATTTGGAACGTCCTGATGATGAAACCTATGCAAACAGCTACTTCATCAATGCAAACAGTGCAGCTACTCCGGGCATCGTAGATGCAGACCGCCAGCCTATCATCGACCGCAGTGAGGTATACAGCGGTGTGTATGGCCGTGCCAGCATCAACTTCTATGCATTCAACTCCAACGGCAATAAGGGCATTGCCTGTGGTCTTAATAATCTCCAAAAGATTAAGGACGGAGAGCCGCTTGGCGGCAAGAGCCGTGCCGAGGATGATTTTGCGACCGCTGATGATGAGGACTTTTTAGCGTAGGGGGGATGAAAGATGTTCAGTTATGAATTTCAAAAGCAGTTAGTAGTTTCGGCAGGAGCTATTTTCATCTATGTAATTGCTGTCTATACTATTTTGGACTGTGCCAATATGGTTATCAAAGAAATTTACAAATTAGGGAAAAACACAATTGCTAAGTTGAAGGAAAAAGGCTATTTAAAATAACACACGGGCGGTAGAGGGAAACCTTTACCGCTTAAATTTTCATAGGATGGAGAGAAAATGAAATATATAAGTATTGATTTAGAGACGTATTCAGATGTTGATTTACAGAAATGCTGCGTGTACCGTTACACGCAGTCATCCAATTTTGAAATTCTGCTGTTTGGATATGCCGTTGATGGCGGAGCAGTTCAGGTGATAGATGCTGCTTGCGGCGAGAAAGTTCCTATAGAATTTATTAAGGCACTGACAGATGATAGCGTAACAAAATGGGCATTTAACAGTTCATTCGAGAGGGTCTGTCTTTCGGTATGGCTGAAAAGAAACTATCCGCATTACTTCAGCAGTTACAGCATCGATGAGGACACAGTAAGAGATTACCTTGACCCAGCCGCATGGAAATGCTCATGTGTTTGGTCGGCATATATGGGGTTGCCGTTATCTCTTGCCGGGGCCGGCACGGTGCTTGGGCTGGAAGAACAGAAACTGAAGGAAGGCAAAGATCTCATACGCTACTTCTGTGTTCCCTGCAAGCTGACTAAGGTCAACGGCGGCAGAACACGCAATCTGCCGGAGCATGATATGGAAAAGTGGAATCTGTTCAAGTTCTATAACAAAAGAGATGTTGAAGTGGAAATGTCCATACAGGACAGGCTGAAAAAATACCCCGTGCCTGACTTCGTGTGGGAGGAATACCACCTCGACCAAGAAATCAATGACCGCGGCATTGCCCTTGATATGGATGTGGTGGAGAATGCCATTGCTTTTGATGCGAAATCCAAAGCGGAGCTGGCAGAAAAAATGCAGGAACTGACTGACCTTGATAACCCAAACTCTGTGGTGCAGATGAAACAGTGGCTTGCGGATAACGGTCTGGAGATGGACAGCCTTGGCAAAAAGGAAGTAGCACAGGCGGTCAAAACGGCACCCAAGGAACTGGCAGAGGTTCTGCTCCTGCGCCAGCAGTTAGCCAAGTCCTCTGTAAAGAAGTATCAGGCAATGCAGAATGCAGTCTGTGAGGACGGCAGGGCGAGAGGAATGTTTCAGTTTTACGGAGCCAACCGTTCCGGGCGATGGGCAGGCAGAATGATACAGCTGCAGAATCTTCCCCGAAACCATATGCCGGATTTGAAACAGGCTCGTGGTCTTGTAGAGGCTGGCAATTATGGTGCGATGGAACTTTTATATGATGATATCCCGGATACTTTGTCGCAGCTTATCCGCACGGCCTTTGTGCCGAGAGCCGGGATGAAATTTGTGGTGGCGGACTTCTCTGCCATTGAAGCAAGGGTGCTTTCGTATCTTGCTAAGGAAAGCTGGCGAAGCGAAGTCTTTCAGAATAATGGGGACATCTATTGTGCATCGGCATCTGCCATGTTCGGTGTGCCTGTGGAAAAGCATGGCGAGAACGGGCATCTCCGCCAGAAGGGTAAAATCGCAGAATTGGCTCTCGGCTACGGCGGTTCGGTCGGTGCATTGAAAGCGATGGGTGCTTTGGATATGGGACTTGAGGAGGAAGAACTCCAGCCGCTTGTAGATTCGTGGAGAGCTGCCAATCCTAATATCGTGCGTTTCTGGTGGGATGTTGACCGATGCGTAAAGGATACGGTCAAGAACAGAGTGACCACAGAAACACACGGTATCCGCTTTTTCTACCAGAGCGGGATGCTGTTCATTCAGCTGCCAAGCGGCAGACGGCTTTCCTATGTTAAACCACGCATGGGAGAAAACCGTTTCGGCGGCGAGGCTGTGACCTATGAGGGTGTATGCGGCACAAAGAAATGGGAACGCATCGAAAGTTATGGTCCCAAGTTCGTGGAGAATATCGTGCAGGCAATCAGCAGAGATATTTTGGCACATTCTATGCGTACTTTATCTCATTGCTTTATCTGCGGTCATGTTCATGATGAACTGATTATAGAGTGCGGTATGGGAGCTTCCCTTGATGCTGTGTGTGAACAGATGGGCAGGACTCCGCATTGGATTTCCGGGCTTCTTCTCCGTGCGGATGGATACGAATGCAGCTTCTATAAAAAAGATTAGGAAACCGTCAGATTGCACCTCCTGCCAAGGCTATAAGGTAGGAGGTGTTTTTTAAATGAATGATGAGAATAAAACAGTAACGAAAATTACAGAGCCGAGCAGTTCCCCTGCCCTTATGAAATCACGCATGACGGAGGAACAGTTGTGTGGTGATTATCAATATTGTATGGCACAGAAAATGACAAAAACACTGCTCGATAAGGGCCTGATTTCCGTGGATGAATTCACCAAAATCAGCGCAAGAAACCGCCAAACTTTCTCCCCATATTTAGCGGAGATTATGCCCTAAATGACTTGATATATATCGATTAGTACGGGAATATGTCCATACCGAAAGTGAGGTGAGTTGATGAAAAGGATAACAAAAATTGAAGAAAATAGAGCCTTATCTATTAAGAAGAAAACCCGTGTGGTTGCCTATTGCAGAGTATCTACAGCAAGTGATGAACAGCTTATCAGCTTAGATACGCAGAAAGCACACTATGAGGATTACATAAAATCCAATGCAGAGTGGGAGTTTGCAGGGATTTTTTACGATGAAGGTATCACAGGCACGAAAAAGGAGTGCCGTGACGGTCTGAATTCCCTGATGGATTCCTGTGAAAAAGGTCTTGTGGATTTGGTCATTACAAAGTCCATCAGCCGATTTAGCAGAAATACCACAGACTGTTTGGAACTGGTAAGAAAGCTGATGGGTCTGAATGTTACCGTGATTTTTGAAAAAGAAAATATTAACACGGACACGATGGAAAGTGAATTGATGCTTTCCATATTAAGCAGTCTTGCGGAAAGCGAATCGGTATCCATTTCTGAAAATAACAAATGGTCTATACAGAAACGCTTCCAGAATGGAACTTTCATCATCTCCTACCCACCGTATGGATATACGAATGTGGATGGTGAGATGGTAGTTGTGCCGGAGCAGGCAGTTGTGGTAAGGCAGATGTTCGAAGATACGCTTGCAGGAAAAAGTACCCATGCGATTGCAAAGGAACTTAATGACCGTGGGATAGCAAGCAAAAGAGGTGGAAAATGGACTCCCGGAACGGTCAATGCAATTATACGCAATGAAAAGTTCACGGGAGATGTGATATTCCAAAAGATCTACACCGACAGCCAGTTCGGCCGCCACACCAATGATGGCGAGTTGAATCAATATCTGTGTGAAAACCATCATGAACCGATTGTAAGCCATGAGATTTTTGACAAGGCAAATGAGGTTTTGAATCAGCATGGCAGAGAAAAAGGCAATGGAGAGCGAACTGAACGCTACCAGAATCGCTATGGTTTCTCGGGCAGAATCAAGTGCGGAGAGTGCGGCGGAGTCTTTAAAAGAAGAATCCACTATAAGCCGAGCGGAAGCTACATTGCTTGGTGCTGCACCCATCATATCGAGGACAGGCACTCCTGCTCCATGAAGTACATTACCGATGATGGGATAAAGGCGGCTTTCCTTACCATGATGAATAAACTGATATTTGCACATCAGAGTATATTAAGGCCACTGCTTTACAGCCTGCAGGGATTTGATGATAAGAACCGACTCCTGCAAATACAGGAATATGAAACAAAGCTGGAAAAGAATATGGAAGAAAGGCAGGTTCTGACCAGTGTAATGGCAAGCGGACTGTTAGAACCAGCACTTTTCAGCAAGAAGATTACCGCCTTGACTTTGGAAGAGAAACGCTTGCAGGAGGAAAAGAAACAGATGATTAACTCAGTCAGCGGTGACAGGACAAAGATTGAAGCCTTGGAGAAACTGATGAAATTTGCACTCGGCAGCAGGATGCTGACGGAATATTCGGATGAGACTTTCCTTTCCCATGTGGAAGGAATTATTGTGTTTTCAAGAGAAGAAATCATCTTTGAACTGAAGTGCGGACTGAAATTAAAGGAAAGGCTGGTGGGATAATGGCACACATACCATATGGATATAAGATTGTAAATGGAAAGGCAGAGGTTGATGAAGAACAGGCAGAAGCGGTCAGAAAGCTGTTTGACGGCTACATTGCAGGACTTGGATTAAAGCCCGCGGCAGCAAATGCAGGTCTTGAGATTTATCATGGCAGTGCAGGCAGAATACTGAGAAACACGCACTATCTTGGAGATGAATATTATCCTGCCGTCATCGACAGAGAGCGTTTTGACAAGGCAGAAGAAATTAGAATGTCGAGGGCATCCTCTTTGGGCAGGGTCAGAGAACTGCAGGATGCACCAAAACCAATGGCAGATACAATGTTTACCATGCCGTTTGTTGAGAGAAAATTTACAGATCCATTTGAACAGGCAGAATATGCCTACAGCTTAATTGAAAGTGAGGTGACGATACATGAATAAGAGTATCACAGTTATCCCGGCACGAAGGCGTGTGGGAAATACCGTAAATAAAGAAGTAAAGCCGAAGCTCAGGGTCGCAGCGTACTGCCGTGTTAGTACTGACAGCGATGAACAGGCTACCAGTTATGATGCACAGGTAGAACATTATTCTAATTTCATACAGAAAAATGAGGAATGGGAGTTTGCCGGGATATTCGCTGACGATGGCATCTCTGGCACCAATACCAAAAAGCGTGAGGAGTTTAACCGCATGATTTCCGAGTGCATGGAAGGTCATATCGATATGATTATTACCAAGTCCATCAGCCGATTTGCCCGTAACACCTTGGACTGCCTTCGCTACATAAGACAGCTAAAGGAAAAGAACATCCCCGTATTTTTCGAGAAGGAAAACATCAATACAATGGATTCTAAGGGCGAGGTGCTGCTGACCATCATGGCCAGTCTTGCACAGCAGGAATCGGAATCCTTAAGCAAGAATGTAAAAATGGGGATGCAGTTCCGATTTCAAAAAGGAGAAGTGCAGGTCAATCATAATCGCTTTATGGGATATACCAAGGACGAAGAGGGGCATCTTATCATTGAGCCTGCCGAGGCAGAAATCGTCAAACGCATTTATCGGGAGTACCTGCATGGTGCAAGTCTCAAGCAAATCGGAAACGGCTTGATGAAGGATGGTATTCTAACGGGTGCAGGAAAACCAAAGTGGCGTCCTGAATCAGTGAAGAAAATTCTAAAAAATGAGAAGTACATCGGTGATGCCCTTCTGCAAAAGACCTATACGGTGGATGTCCTTACCAAAAAGCGAGTGAAAAATAATGGCATTGTTCCACAGTATTATGTAGAGAACAGCCACGAACCGATTATTCCCCGTGACCTTTATATGCAGGTGCAGGAAGAAATGCTCAGAAGATCCAATCTTCACAGTGGTACGAACCGAAAGAAACGAGTCTACAGCAGTAAATATGCACTTTCCAGTATTGTCTGCTGCTCGAAATGTGGGGAAATTTACCGCAGGGTTGCTTGGAACAATCATGGAAAACGTTCTACGGTATGGCGATGCGTCAACCGAGTGGAGCATGGTCCCGACTGTTGCGATGCACCAACCGTGAAGGAAGAAGAATTGCAAAATGCTGTAGTAAAGGCAATCAACGTGGCTCTTGGCGGTAAAGACGATATGATTGCCGCCTTGGAAGAGAATATAGCGATGGTGCTTGCTTTGGAAGATGATACTTCGATGGAAAGCATCGATGCCAAGCTAGAAGAACTGCAGCAGGAACTTCTGAAACGAGCCAATGCCGGACAGGATTATGATGACCTTGCTGATGAGATTGACAGCCTGCGTGAGAAGAAGCAAGAGGTTATGGCGGACAATGCCGAGCGAGAAGGACAGAAACAGCGAATTGCTGAAATGCAGCAGTTCCTTGCTGGGCAGATAGAGCAGATTGAGGAATACGATGAGAAATTGGTCAGAAGAATGGTAGAGAAGATAACGGTTTATGAGGATAAATTCACGGTTGAGTTTAAGCCTGGTACGAGCGTGGATGTGGAGAGATAGAAGTAATAGGCTACAGAAGTTAGCACCTTGCAGAAATGCAGGGTGTTTTTCTGTTGTTGCAATAATTATAGCTGTAAATTATGTTAGGGTGATTGAAATTCACAAAAATGTGTAGTACAATAAGTTATCTGATTTGTGAAACAAGTTGAGAGTAAACAAGCAGAGGTGTAGAACATGATTAAAAATAATATAGAACTAGATGTAAAAGTTAAGTGTATAGAGAATGCAACCACACAGGCAAAAATAGCGGAAGGCGGATTGTATAATTAAGTTGAACACTTAAAAATCCATAGCGAACCCTTGTG
>ERZ791611.1217-NODE-1217-length-18083-cov-3.424784_pt1 | contig 18083 bp, 15 predicted proteins | sample MGYA00510275_ERZ791611 | MGnify/ENA primary metagenome ERZ791611 (study PRJEB30046, sample SAMN00791912) | human gut metagenome | study: EMG produced TPA metagenomics assembly of the A metagenome-wide association study of gut microbiota in type 2...
GGAGGTTCATGGAGTTCCTAGTGATGAAGTTGTACTGAAAGATGGTGATATTATATCCATTGACTGCGGTACACTTCTTGACGGATTCAATGGTGACAGTGCCTATACGTTTTGTGTGGGCGAGGTCAGTCCGGAAGTGAAGCAACTGCTCAAGACGACCAAAGAGTCTCTTTATATCGGTATTGAACAGGCTGTTGCAGGAAAACATATTGGTGATATTGGGGCTGCTGTACAACAGCATTGTGAGGCACAAGGTTACGGAATCGTACGCGAACTGACCGGCCATGGTATAGGACGTGAGATGCACGAACCACCCCAGATTCCCAATTACGGGCGTCGTGGAAACGGTGTAATGTTGAAAGCCGGTATGTGTATCGCCATTGAGCCAATGGTCACATTGGGCGATCGGCAGATATGGATGCTTCCCGATAAATGGAGTATTGTTACGAGAGATCGTAAACCTGCTGCCCATTTCGAGCATACCATTGCTATCCGTAGAGGAAAGGCTGAGATTTTATCGACATTTGAAGAAATAGAACATTTAGAAGGACAAATATATTAATTATGGCAAAACAATCCGCTATCGAGCAAGACGGTACGATCGTAGAATCACTCTCTAACGCCATGTTCCGGGTGGAACTTGAAAACGGTGTGCAGATCATCGCCCACATTTCCGGTAAGATGAGAATGCACTATATCAAGATACTTCCCGGTGACAAAGTGAAGGTAGAGATGAGTCCATACGACTTGACCAAGGGCAGAATAGTTTTCAGATACAAGTAAAACGTATTTGCGTAGAGCATTTTTCAAATCCATATAAAGAAAATGAAGACAAGAGCATCATTAAAGAAACGTACACCCGACTGCCAGATCGTTCGTCGTAAAGGCCGCTTGTTCGTTATCAACAAGAAAAACCCTAAATTCAAACTGCGTCAGGGTTAATGTTAAAGATATGTAAATCAGCGGATAGCTCAAAGATTATTCGTAATTTTGCACGTTCTTTAACGAGAAAGTAACTTAATTTATTTAATTCAATCAACAAATGGCAATAAGAATTGTTGGAGTAGATTTGCCCCAAAACAAGCGTGGCGAAATCGCATTGACCTATATCTATGGTATCGGTCGAAGTAGTTCAGCAAAGATATTGGATAAGGCCGGCGTGAGCCGCGACTTGAAGGTCAGCGAATGGACTGACGATCAGGCTGCCAAAATCCGTGAATTATCGGCGCTGAGTTCAAAGTGGAAGGTGATCTTCGTTCTGAGATCCAAATGAACATCAAGCGACTGATGGATATTGGTTGCTATCGTGGAGTTAGACATCGTAATGGTCTTCCTGTTCGTGGTCAGAGTACTAAGAATAATGCTCGTACCCGTAAGGGTAGGAAGAAGACTGTTGCTAATAAGAAGAAGGCTACTAAGTAATTTTGAAGGAGGAAATTAATTATGGCAAAGACAAAAGCAACATCTAAGAAGAGAAATGTGCGTGTAGAGGCCCTTGGTCAGCTCCATGTTCACAGTTCTTTCAATAATATTATTGTTTCTCTTGCTAATAACGAAGGTCAGGTTATTTCCTGGTCATCTGCCGGCAAGATGGGATTCCGTGGTTCCAAGAAGAATACTCCCTATGCAGCTCAGATGGCCGCAGAGGATTGTGCTAAAGTGGCTTTCGATCTCGGTCTCCGCAAGGTTAAAGCATACGTTAAGGGGCCGGGTAATGGTCGTGAGTCTGCCATTCGTGCCGTGCATACAGCAGGTATTGAAGTGACGGAAATCATTGATGTTACTCCGCTTCCACACAACGGTTGTCGTCCCCCCAAGCGTCGTAGAGTTTAATTTATAGAATCTTATAAAGTTCATATAGGATTTTATAGGTTGAATCAAAAACAAAGAACATTTTTTATATTATGGCTAAGTATATAGGTCCGAAATCTAAAATTGCACGCCGTTTTGGTGAACCCATCTTCGGTGCAGACAAAGTTTTGTCCAAGAGAAACTTCCCTCCTGGACAGCATGGCAATAACCGTCGCAGAAAGGTGTCTGAGTACGGTGTCATGTTGGCAGAGAAGCAAAAGGCCAAGTACACCTACGGTGTGCTTGAGCGCCAGTTCCGTAATATGTTTGATAAAGCCGCCAAGGCCGATGGCATCACCGGTGAGGTTCTGCTTCAGAATCTTGAGTGCCGTCTTGACAACGTAGTGTTCCGTCTTGGCATTGCTCCGACACGTGCAGCTGCCCGTCAGTTGGTGGGTCACAAGCACATTGTCGTTGACGGTAAGGTTGTGAGCATTCCTTCCTATTCCGTTAAGGCTGGTCAGGTTGTTGGTGTTCGTGAGAAGGCCAAGTCTCTTGAAGTTATTGAGGCTGCACTGGCTGGTTTCAACCACAGCAAGTATCCTTGGCTCGAATGGGATCAGAATACCAAGAGCGGTAAATTCTTGCACAAGCCCGAGCGCGCCGACATCCCCGAAAACATCAAGGAGCAGTTAATCGTTGAGTTGTACTCTAAATAATCATTAAATTAATGGCGATATTAGCATTTCAAAAACCTGATAAGGTAGTAATGTTGGAGGCAAATGACAAGTTCGGTAAGTTCGAATTTCGTCCTTTGGAGCCCGGCTTCGGTGTTACCATCGGTAACGCTCTCCGCCGCATTCTCCTTTCATCGCTGGAAGGTTATGCCATCAACACCATCAAGATTGCCGGTGTTGAGCATGAATTCTCTTCCGTACCCGGCGTGAAAGAAGATGTGACCAACATTATCTTGAATCTCAAGCAAGTTCGATTCAAGCAAGTAGTAGAAGAATTCGAGAATGAGAAAGTTAGTATCACCGTAGAGAATTCCACCGAATTCAAAGCAGGTGATATAGGTAAGTATCTGACTGGATTTGAAGTGTTAAACCCTGATTTGGTGATTTGTCATTTAGATACGAAGGCTTCTATGCAGATTGATCTGAATATCAACAAAGGGCGCGGCTATGTGCCTGCTGAAGAGAATCGTGAGTTCTGCACAGATGTTAATGTACTCCCAATCGATTCCATCTACACCCCTATCCGTAACGTGAAATATGCCGTAGAACCCTACCGCGTAGAGCAGAAGACCGACTATGACAAGTTGGTCATCGAAGTAACGACGGATGGTTCCATTCACCCGAAGGATGCACTGAAAGAGGCAGCCAAAACTCTCATTTATCACTTCATGTTGTTCTCCGACGAGAAGATCACCCTTGAGAATCCCGATCAGGACAACAATCAAGAATTTGATGAAGAGGTGTTGCACATGCGCCAACTGCTTAAGACCCGTCTCGTTGACATGAATCTTAGTGTTCGCGCCCTCAACTGCTTGAAGGCAGCTGATGTAGAGACACTTGGAGACTTGGTGCAGTATAACAAGACTGATCTCTTGAAGTTCCGCAACTTTGGTAAGAAATCGCTCTCAGAGCTTGATGATTTGCTTGAGGGTCTGAATCTTTCGTTTGGAACCGATATATCAAAGTATAAACTGGACAGAGAATAATATCCGTAGACTCGTCCACAAAAGTAAAAAACAATAATGAGACATAATAAGAAATTCAACCATCTGAGCCGTACCGCATCTCATCGTGATGCCATGCTTGCTAACATGGCCATCAGTCTGATCATGCGCAAAAGAATCACTACGACTCTCGCAAAGGCCAAGGCCTTGAAAAAGTATGTGGAACCGCTGATCACTCGTTCCAAGAGCGATACCACCACCTCTCGTCGTGTGGTTTTCCGTTATCTTCAGAACAAGTATGCTGTTACAGAGCTGTTCAAGGTTGTTGCCGAGAAGGTGGCTGATCGTCCAGGTGGTTACACACGTGTGATCAAACTTGGCATCCGTAAAGGTGACGCTGCTCCCATCGCTTTTATCGAGCTTGTAGACTTCGATGAGAACATGGCCAAGACCAAGACCGCAGCTAAGAAGACACGTCGTAGCCGCAAGGCCGCTCCTAAAGCAGATGCTGTTGAAGCAGCAGAAGCTCCTGTAGCAGAGGCTCCCGCAACGGAGACACCTGCTGCTGAAGAAGCAAAGGCCGAATAGTCGAGAGATTATTTTTATTCCTACATAGGCGCTTTCATCCGCAAGGATGGAGGCGCTTTTTTTGTTCGGGCTCCTTTAAGGCTTTCTCGGTGGCGTGCTGTTTTGGGTGCTTCTGTCAAATCTTTGCCGACCGTACAATGATGTCAAATGTATTCCCCTTTCGGGATGTTAGAAATTCCCCTAGCGGATAGAATCGTTTTCTGCGCATCCGTGGTAGTGGGGATGACAAATACATACAAAATTCAGTTTGCTGTTTTTCCTGTCATGCTGTCATTGGTTTGTATTAGTTTGTTATTCAGAAGTTTATGCAGCTTCCGAAAATGACAGCATGACAGGAAACTTGTTGTCTCCTGTTGAAGGGTCCATCAAGGAACCTACTTCGTTTCCACCTTTATGCTTTCTCCGATAACCTCTATTGCCTGTTCATTGCTGATGGGCACTAACTCCAAATCGGTGTATTTTCGTATAATATTTTTCGTTTCCCTTTCAAATGGGAAACTATTGTAGTGTACAACCGGGTAAAAGTTGATAAGCCCCAAAGCTGTAAAGTCACAGAAACCGGGAGTTAAACTCAAGTGGTTATCCATCTCTTTGGCATACTTTATATCCGGTGCCATAATCATGGTGCCTGCCGATTCTCCGATATATGTTTTTCCTTTTTCAATCTCTCGGATTATGAGCTGGTCTGCTTTTTTCTTTCGGAGTTCCTGAAGGAGAAAAAATGTGTTTCCTCCGGAAACGTAGATATAGTCGCATTCTTCCAACGCATGGGCAATCTCCTTTTCAGGCATTTGGCTTATCTCTAAATCCACTATTTTCAGACCGTATCCGCTCAGTGTTCTCCGCCCGTCTTCCACGTATTGCCTGTATTCTTCGTGAATGCTTGCTGTGGGGATAAATGCCACAGATTTTCCTTTCATATCTTCCCCGGCGAAAGTGGGAAAGAGTGTGGCTACATCGGCAAACGATGAGCATAGAAATAGTTTTCTGTCCATTGTCTGTTTGATTGTTTTATACGTATTTCCCCTTGTGGGATTTCGGTAAGAGAAAAGGCCGGTAAGGATGGCGATTGCTGCAATCGCTGTGCCCACTACTGCAATCTTATGTTTTTGAATGTGCATTGTCCGGTGTTCCTTATCGTTTTAGAGTGTCAGGCAACATGCCGACATCCTATGCAAAGTTAGGCAAATTTAGGGAAATCCCTATCTCTATTTAGGGAAAAGATGCAGGAGGAGTGCCCGGAAATAGTTATTTTTGCTCTGTGAAGTATTGGGACAAGTAAAACGAACACGATATGAAAAAGGTTGTGATAGTGACAGTTTGTGCAGCTATGATGCTGAGCGGTTGCGGAACATACGCAGGGACAGGAGCGTGGGCCGGCGGTTCGCTCGGATCTGTGCTTGGATCGGCCATCGGTGGCATTGCCGGTGGGCCACGAGGGTCTGATGTCGGAACGATTGTCGGCATGGCCGGAGGAGCCGTCATTGGCGGTGCTATCGGCACTGCAGCCGATCAGAAGCGTCAAGAGGATTTGGAGCAATACAGGCGCGACAGGGCGGAGCGTGAACGCCAGCGGCAAGAACGCCGGCAGTCTTCTGCTGTGGAAGGTGATCAATATGAAAGTTACGGCTATGGGCAAAGTGCCAACTCCGGTAGCAGTTACGATACCACCGACAGCGGTTTTGACGCCACCAATAGCGGCGATGACCGTATTTACGACTTCAACGGATCCGACTATACGGGCGATTACAGTGCCGGGCAACCTGTCACCACCTATCCCGATGCGTCGAATGCAGAGAAAATAACGGGCGGCTATACTTACACGCCTACCATAGAAATCATCAACGCCCGTTTTGTTGATGACAATCAGAACGGCGAACTCAATCGCAATGAGGTTTGCAAACTGATATTCGAGATTATGAATCGGGGCGACAAGACGGTCTATGATGTCGTGCCCACAGTGATTGAGCCCACGGGTAACCGCCATATCTATATCTCCCCAAGCATTCATGTGGAGAAGATTGAGCCCGGCAAAGGCATTCGCTACACGGCCCTTATTAAGTCTGACGGCAAATTGAAAGACGGAAGGGCCAAATTCTGTGCTTCCGTCATATTGGGCAATAAGGCCATCTCCAAAGTCAGCGAGTTTAATATCCCAACCCGCAGGTAAGCTGCTTGTGGCAAATCAATCTGTGCGACTGAACGTGTAGACGACTTGGTTGTTGCCATATATTTTTCGGCGAATTGAACGCATTGTGCGAATGAGATGGTAAGGATAAATTCGTATAATCCGCACAATTCGCCGAAAAGAAGTAAACACGTATCGGTGAATGCGAGTGTTTACCAGTCTTTTAATTTGTCGAATATATCACTCCACGAGTTGCCTTTCTTCTCTTTGACGGCCGGCTCCTTTTTCTTGGTATTCACCGACTGTGGAGACTTGGCATTTGTTGATTGTGAAGGCTTAGCGTTTGCAGGCTGAGACGGTTTGGCAGCTGTTCCGGCCGGCCTTTTGGCAGCCGTTTCCCTGTTGGGCTGTTGCTCCGGCTTGTGCGCCTTGGCCGTCCCATTCGGGTGTGGTGTCCGAGTCTCCGGGATTTTAGCCGGTTCCACATCCTTTTTTTTCCATGCGTCGATGAAGCTATAACCGACATCGGGCACCTCAAAGTTTATCTCCGGAAAATCAAACTCCTCTTTTGGTTTGAATGGAACTCCCCCTTCTCCCACCACTTCCACTTTCACCGATGCGATCCCCTGTGCAAGCATTCCTATTTCCTGTGCGGCCGCCCACGAGAGGTCGATGACTCGTCCCCGGCCGAAAGGCCCCCGGTCGGTGACCCTTACCACCACCGACTTGTCGTTGAGCAGGTTGGTTACTTTGAGCATTGTACCGAACGGGTAGGAACGATGAGCACAGGTCAGGCTGTCGTGGTGCAGCCGTTCACCGCTCGCCGTGCGTGAGCCTGTGGCCCGTTTGGAATAATACGAAGCTCTACCGCTCTGCTGCTGGGCATGCAGAACGGTAAAGCTCAAAAGGGTTATGATCGCTAAAATGCTGTTTCTTATATTCACTATCCGTTAATGTTGGTTTATTCAGTTACGACTCCGCTTTCTCTCCTGTCCCGGAGAGGAAAGCGGAGTGGGGGCGAGGGCGTGTGTTACACGATGCCCTGTGCCATCATGGCATTGGCCACTTTCATGAATCCTGCCACGTTGGCCCCCTTCACATAGTCTATGTAGCCGTCGGCCTCGGTGCCATACTTCACGCACTGTTCATGGATGGAGTGCATGATTTTATGCAGATTTTCGTCCACCTCCTTTTCGCTCCACGACAGTCGGATGGAGTTTTGCGTCATTTCCAGTCCCGATGTAGCCACTCCTCCGGCATTCACTGCCTTGCCCGGAGCAAAGAGCGTCTTTGAGGCGACAAACTTCTCCACCGCTTCGGCCGTGCATCCCATGTTGCTCACCTCAGCCACGCAACAAGGTTGATGGGCCAATATCTTGTCGGCATCTTCTCCGTTGAGTTCGTTTTGAGTGGCGCAGGTGAGATAGATGTCAGCTTTCTGTTCCCACGGTTTGCGGTTGGCAAAGAATTTCGAGCCACCGAATTCCTCCTCGTAGGGTTGGCAAATGTCGTTGCCACTGGCGCGCAACTCCAGCATGTAGGCTATCTTCTCGTCGTCGAGTCCGGCCGGGTCGTAGATATATCCGTCGGGGCCCGAAATTGTGATCACCTTGCCGCCCAGTTCCGTCGCCTTCTTGGCAGCTCCCCAAGCCACATTTCCGAATCCGCTGATGGCGATGGTCTTGCCCTTGATGGCGATGTCACGTGTCTGCAACATCTGGTTGACGAAGTAGAGTGCCCCATAGCCTGTGGCCTCCGGACGGATGCGTGAGCCTCCATACTCCATGCCCTTGCCCGTAAGCACTCCCTCGAAGCGGTGGGTGAGTTTCTTGTACATGCCAAACAAGTAGCCTATTTCCCGGCCACCCACACCGATATCGCCGGCCGGCACATCCTCGTCGGGGCCGATGTAGCGATAGAGTTCGGTCATGAATGCCTGACAGAAGCGCATCACCTCTGCATCCGACCGTCCGCGTATAGAGAAGTCACTTCCTCCCTTGCCGCCACCCATAGGCAGCGTGGTGAGTGCGTTTTTGAAAGTTTGTTCGAAGCCCAAGAATTTCAAGATGCTCAGGTTCACCGAGGGGTGGAAGCGCAGTCCGCCCTTGTAAGGGCCAATGGCACTGTTGAACTGCACCCGATAGCCGATGTTTACATGCACCTCTCCCTTGTCGTCTGTCCACGGCACGCGAAATGTGATCACCCGTTCCGGTTCCACAAGACGCTCAATGAGTTTGGCTTTCTCAAATTCGGGATGTCGGTTGTATATGTCTTGAACTGAGATCAGTACTTCCTTGACGGCCTGTAGATACTCTGATTCTCCCGGATGCTTGCGCTCCAAATCCTGCATGATTCTTGAAACTTCCATAGTAGTAATATTTTTATGTTTAGGTAAAGTGTGTCAAAATGTATATTTTGATAGCGCAAATATATTCTTTTTATATGAAAGTTCCAAGTAATAATTGTTAAAAATCCATTCTCTGCTTTCCTTTTGCATTTTTTTTCGTATGCTGCAGATGGGGTGGCTGCTATTGCAACTGCGATGTCGGTGGGGCTTTGAAAACCGTGCTCGGCAGGAATTTAGGGCGGCTGAAGCCGTCCGGAAAGTGTATAGTGAAAAACCAAGCAAGAAAATGAAAATATTTGAAACGTCGAATGGACGGGAATGGGTGGGAATGCGCGACTGCTGTCTTGAAATGCTTGAAAAAACGGAAATGTTTGCCCACTACAGTCCTTTGAAGTTGCGAAAGAGCCACCGTGAAAAGCCGAAAGGGCCGTAGTCAGAAGTTCAAAGAGCCTCTTTTGGAGCATTGAAGGGCCGTAGTTAGAGGCCTTTCGACCGATGGAATAAAAAAAGGAAGGGTGTGCGCCCTTCCTTTGCCGGTGCAAAGATAATAAAAATGTGGCCCAAATGCAAATGGGGTGTGAAAAGTGTTGACTTTTTGAAATAGGTGGTAGGTGATAGATGTTTGGTGGTAATGAATTGTCTGTTATTGATAATTGCCCCTACACCTCTCTTTGTGAGATTCGTATACGGGGCCTTGCATTCGGAAAATAAAAATGAATGGGGTTCATTTTGTATTTTCACTCATTTGCACTATCTTTGCGAAGAATACTGCACGCTCTCCCATGCGCGCAGGCTCAATGACAAATGAAACTACAGCCCATGGAAACGAAAATACCACAGGAGTGGAACAAGTTTTATCTGAAAGACGTGACGTTCATCAACTTAATGAGACGCCGCATCTACAATGTGCTCATCGTGGCCAATCCCTACGACGCTTTCATGCTCGAAGACGACGGGCGCGTGGAGGAAAAAATATACAACGAATACACCGAACTCGGTCTGCGCTATCCTCCCACGTTCACCCAAGTGTCGACAACCGAGGAGGCGGCCAAGGTGCTTGAAACCACCAATGTGGACTTGGTGATCTGTATGCCCGGCAATGCCGACAACGATGCGTTCTCCGTGGCCCGCTCCATTAAGGCCGACTTCCCCGACATTCACTGCGTGGTGCTCACGCCGTTTTCCCACGGCATCACCCGCCGTATGCAAGATGAAGACCTCTCTATCTTCGACTACGTGTTCTGTTGGTTGGGCAATACCAACCTCATTCTCTCCATCATCAAGCTCATCGAAGACAAGATGAATCTTGAGCACGACATCAGGGAGGGTGGGGTGCAGATGATTCTGCTTGTGGAAGACTCCATACGCTTCTACAGTTCCATTCTGCCCAACCTCTACAACTTCCTGCTCGTGCAGAGCAAAAGTTTCTCCAAGGAAGCCCTCAACCGCCATTCGGCAACTATGCGTATGCGCGGACGGCCCAAGGTGGTGCTGGCTCGTACCTATGAGGAAGCCATCACCTTATATAATAGGTATAAGGACAACACGCTGGGCGTGATCAGCGATGCCCGCTTCCCGTTGACTCCCGTCGCCAATCCCTCGCCTAAGGCCGAAGACAAAGACCCCGAGGCCGGTCTCAAGCTGCTGCGCACCATCCGCGCACAAGACGAGTATGTGCCGCTCATCCTCGAAAGTGCCGAGACGGAAAACCGTACCAAAGCTGAGGCGGAGGGATTCCGCTACGTGGACAAGAACTCAAAGACGATGAACCGCGACCTGCGCCGTCTCATGGAAGAACACATGGGATTCGGCGACTTTATCTTCCGCGACCCCAAGACCCACGAGGAAGTGGCGAGGGTGGGCACGCTCAAAGAGTTGCAGGACAACATCTTCAAGATACCCAACGACTCGATGCTCTACCACGTGAGCCGCAATCACATGAGCCGTTGGCTCTGTGCGCGGGCCATTTTCCCCGTGTCGGCTTTCTTGAAAAACGTGACATGGCACAAGTTGCAGGATGTCGATGCCCACAGGCAGATCATCTTCGACGCTATCGTGCAATACCGTCACATGAAAAACATCGGTGTGGTGGCCGTGTTCGACCGCATGAAGTTCGACCGCTACGCCCATTTTGCCCGCATCGGCGAAGGCTCGTTGGGCGGCAAGGGGCGCGGACTGGCCTTTCTCGACAATGTGATCAAGCTGCACCCCGAGTTCAACCGCTATGAAAACGTGAAAGTGCAGATCCCCAAGACACTCGTGCTCTGTACCGACCTCTTCGATGAGTTCATGGAGAAGAACAACCTCTATTCCATCGCCCTGAGCGATGCGAGCGACGACGAGATATTGCGCCACTTTCTCCGGGCGCAGTTGCCCGACTCGCTCATTGCCGACTTCTTCACGTTTTTCGAAGCCACGCGCAGTCCGATAGCCATCCGGTCGAGTTCGTTGCTCGAAGACAGTCACTATCAGCCGTTTGCCGGCATCTACAGCACCTACATGATACCCTACCTCAACGACCGCTACGCCATGTTGCGCATGTTGGCCAGTGCCATCAAGGGTGTCTATGCCTCGGTCTACTATCGTGACTCCAAGGCTTACATGACGGCCACGAGCAATGTCATCGACCAGGAAAAGATGGCTGTGATATTGCAAGAGGTGGTGGGCAAGGAGTATGGCGACCACTACTATCCCAACATGAGCGGTGTGCTGCGCTCGCTCAACTACTATCCCATCGGTGACGAGACGGCCGAGGAAGGCATTGCCTCGCTGGCCCTCGGACTCGGTAAGTACATCGTCGACGGCGGGCAGACGCTCCGCGTTTCGCCCTATCATCCCGACCAGGTGTTGCAGATGAGTGAGATGGAGATAGCCCTGCGCGAGACCCAGACGCAGTTTTATGCCCTCGACCTGAAGCATGTGGACGAGGACTTCTCGGTGGACGACGGTTTCAACATCCTCAAACTCAAGGTGAAGGAGGCCGACAAAGACGGGTCGCTGCGGTACATCGCTTCCACGTTCGACCCCTACGATCAGGTGATTCGCGACGGCCTCTACGACGGCGGGCGCAAGATTATCTCCTTTGCAGGAGTGCTTCAGCAGGGCATCATTCCCTTGCCCGAGGTGCTGCGCATGTCGATGAAACTGGGGGCCGAGGCCATGCGCCGCCCGGTGGAGATAGAATTGGCGTGCAACATCCATGACGACAGGACGGCCGAACTGTATCTGTTGCAGATCCGTCCCATTGTCGACTCCAAGCAGATGCTCGACGAAGATGTGGCCTCCGTGCCCGACGAGCATTGTCTGTTGCGCTCCCACACCTCGTTGGGCCACGGCATCAGCGAGGAGGTTTGCGATGTGTTGTATGTGAAATACGACGACAGTTTCTCGGCCATGAACAATTTTTATGTGGCCGACGACATCGAGCGCATCAACCGCAAGTTCCTTGCCGAGGGCCGCAGCTACGTGCTTGTGGGGCCCGGCCGGTGGGGCTCCAGTGACCACTATCTCGGTGTGCCTGTGAAGTGGCCCCACATCAGTGCAGCCAGAGTGATAGTCGAAGTGGCGTTGAAAAACTATCGGGTGGATCCGAGTCAAGGCACGCACTTCTTCCAAAACCTCACCTCGTTTGGCGTGGGCTATTTCACGATAGATACCAATGCGCCCGATGGCGGGCTCATTCGCAAGGATTTGCTCGACAGTATGCCCGCTGTGGAAGAGACCGAATATGTGCGGTATGTGCGCTTCGACCATCCGCTGAAAATCATGATGGACGGCAAGAAACAGGAGGGCGTGGTGATGCTTTGATGCAAATCGCCTTTTGTCTCTTGGCGTCTCGGCACATTACTGTAACTTATTCATTGGTCATGAATTGCAAACTCATTCTTTTGCTTGCCTTCGCAATGCTGATAGCGCCCGTGACAGGCCGTTCGCAAGAACCGCAAACGCTGCGCAATCCCGTCATCCCCGGCTATCATCCCGACCCCAGTGTGTGCAGGGTGGGGGACACGTTTTATCTTGTCAACTCCTCGTTCTGCTCTTTCCCCGGCGTGCCTTTGTTCGAGAGTCAGGACCTCGTCCATTGGCGGCAGACCGGTAATGTGCTGACGCGCCCCTCTCAGTTGCCGCTCAAGGGGGCCAACTCGTGGACTGGCATCTACGCACCCACCATCCGCTATCATCAAGGTAGGTTCTATATGATCACGACCAATGTCGGAAACGGTGGCAACTTTTTAGTCACGTCGACCGATGCCCGCACATGGAGCGAGCCCGTGTGGCTGAAGCAGAAGGGCATCGACCCTTCGTTGTTCTTCGAGGATGGCAAGTGCTACATGTGTTCCAACCCGGGAGATGCCATCTGGTTGTGTGAGATAGATCCTGCCACGGGTCGCCAGCTCTCCGAGAGTCGGCGGCTGTGGCAGGGCGATGGGGGGCGTTATCCCGAAGGCCCCCACATCTATAAAAAAGACGGCTACTACTATTTGCTCATCTCGGAGGGTGGTACAGAATTGGCCCACCGCCTTACCATTGCCCGCAGCTGCAACATCTATGGACCCTACGAGAGCAATCCGGCCAACCCCATTCTCACCAACTGTTCACGCCGGGGACAGAACATGCAGGTGCAGGGTACGGGACATGGCGACTTCGTGCAGGCCGCAGACGGTAGTTGGTGGCTGGTGTTTCTGGCCTATCGCAACTTTGGAGGGGCTTACCATCATTTGGGGCGGGAGACTTTCTTGGCACCGGTGGAATGGAAAGCGGGCGAATGGCCCGTTGTGAACGGCGGACAGCCTATCGACACGCTTATGTCGGTGCCGGCTCTGTTGCGCCCGGGCGAGGTGGAAGTTGCATCGCCGAGGGAAGAAAAACGGATGTCGGGGGTGGAATGGGTGTATATTCAAAATCCGATAGGGGGGAACTATTTGTACGGAAAAGACGGTTCGTTGACCATGAAGGCGCATGGCACACTCACGGGAAACAACCAACCGTCGTTTGTCGGGCGAAGGCAGGAACATGCTGTGGTGGAGGCCGAAGCTGTGGTGCGGACTCGCGGAGCTGAGGCTGGACTGACGGTCTATCAGATCAACGACGGCCATTACGATTTGTACATCGCCCCCAATCCTGTGTCCGGTTATCGGGTGGAGTTGCGGTGTAAACTGAAGGCGATCGACTATGTGGTGCAAGGAGCCACGGTCACTTCCGACAAAGTGTGGCTGAAGGTGACTTCCGATGGATTGATGTACACATTCTTTTATAGTGAAGACAGCGTGAACTACAATGCTTTAGGTGAACTTAATTGTAGTCTGCTAAGCTCGGAAGTGGCCGGCGGATTCACCGGTGTACTGTTGGGCTTGTATGCCTCCGGCAGCGGAAGTGCTCTCTTTGAAGATTTCAAATATCTTGGAAAATGACCTTCTGGAGAGCCTTTCGATGTTTTTTCTTTGTCAATTTAAAATAAATTATCAGTCTTTACGTTATCTTCTATGAGAGCTTCTTTGATGGAACAAACAGATTGGCACACATATTTAAAACAATAAGAAAGTTATGAAAAAGTATTTAGCAGAAATGATCGGCACGATGGTGCTGGTGTTAATGGGCTGCGGCGTGGCTGTGAGCCTGGGTTGCAACAATGGTGATCCCGAGACGGTGATAGGTACAGCCATGGCCTTCGGCCTCTCTGTGGTGGCTATGGCCTATACGATCGGTGGCATCTCCGGTTGCCACATCAATCCCGCCATCACGCTCGGTTGTCTTCTCAGCGGTCGTATGCAGGCCAAGGAGGCAGGTATGTACATGGTGTTTCAGGTCATCGGAGCCGTCATTGGTTCGTTCATCCTCTTTGTGCTGACCTCAGCTGCCGGGCTTAGCGGTACGGGAGCCAACGACCTGCAGGCCAACGGTGCCGGCACAATTCCCGTCTTGGGAGGTCTTTTGGCTGAGATTTTCTTTACCTGCGTGTTTGTACTCGTGGTGCTTGGTGCAACTGCCAAGACCAATGGAGCTACCAACAACTTTGCCGGTTTGGCCATCGGTCTTGCATTGGTGCTCATTCATTTGGCTTGCATCCGCTATACCGGTACATCCGTCAATCCGGCACGTTCCATCGGTCCGGCCCTCTTCCAAGGCGGCACGGCATTGGCCAACCTGTGGATTTTCATCGTTGGTCCGTTTGCCGGTGGTGCTTTGGCTGCAGGCATTTGGAAAATGATCGATACGGAAAAATAATTTTTTACAGCAAAAGGCTGTCAGTTCGGGGAGTACATGTGTGTGCTCCCTGTTTGCTTTTATGCCTGCGATCCCTTATGGGAATGTAATGTGGGGGCTCTTTGTCTTTGTCAAAGGTTTTGCAAACTGCATTTTGCAAAACCTTCGCTTCCGACTGTTAAACGCTGATTATTAAACTTTTTAACTTCATTGCAACATTAAAAAACATTCTATCTTTTTGCATTGACAAAAGAAAATGTTAAATTTGCAATCAGTTTAAGCAGTTTGAGAATTATTCATTTTTTAATAAATCATAGAATTATGGCAGTTAATTACAAAGATTTAGGTCTCGTGAACACACGCGAGATGTTCAAGAGAGCCATCAACGGCGGTTACGCCATTCCGGCATTCAACTTCAACAATATGGAGCAGTTGCAGGCCATCATCAAGGCCTCTTCCGATCTCAAGTCTCCTGTGATCCTTCAGGTGTCGAAGGGGGCCCGCAACTATGCCAATGCCACACTGTTGCGCTACATGTCGCAGGGTGCTGTGGAGTATGCTAAAGAATTGGGTTGCAAGCATCCCGAGATCGTTGTCCATCTCGACCACGGTGACAGCTTCGAGACCTGCAAGAGCTGTGTGGACATGGGCTTCTCGTCCGTGATGATCGACGGTTCTTCTCTGCCTTATGAAGAGAATATCGCCCTGACCAAGAAGGTGGTTGACTATGCTCATCAGTTCGACGTGACCGTTGAGGGTGAGCTCGGCGTTTTGGCCGGTGTGGAGGATGATGTTGTAGCAGCAGAGTCCCACTACACCAAGCCCGAGGAGGTTATCGATTTTGTGAGCCGCACGGGTGTTGACTCTCTGGCCATCTCTATTGGTACTTCCCACGGTGCCTATAAGTTCACTCCCGAGCAGTGTACGCGCGACCCGAAGACCGGCCGTCTCGTTCCTCCTCCCTTGGCTTTCGATGTGCTCGATGCCATCATGGTGCAGTTGCCCGGCTTCCCCATCGTGCTCCACGGTTCTTCTTCCGTGCCTCAGGAGTATGTTGATATGATCAACAAGTATGGTGGCAAGCTCCCCGATGCTGTCGGTATCCCCGAGGAGCAGCTCCGCAAGGCTGCCAAGAGTGCCGTTTGCAAAATCAATATCGACTCCGACTCTCGTCTTGCCTTCACCGCTGCTGTGCGCAAGGTGCTTGCCGAGAAGCCCGGAGAGTTCGATCCACGTAAGTATTGCGGCCCTGCTCGCGACCTCATGACAGAACTCTACGAGCACAAGATTAAGGAGGTTTTGGGCTCCGACAACAAGCTCGCACAGCTCGACTAATATTTCTGCCTTCCTCGCCACCGTGCGAGAAGGGTATGGTATGATTTGAATATTGTTTTCATTAGCAAGATAATCGTTATAAAAAGCGGGAATCCATCATTGTGGGTTCCCGCTTTTGGGGTGTGGTTGTGTATAGGGCGATTCATCCTCATTGGCTTTTCTCTTGCAAGACAAGTCGGCCTTCTACGTTTCCATTCACCCATTTCCCCGGTTTTTTCTCCATTCTGTCCCGCCCTTGGCAGGTTGATAGTAGGGGTGTGTCCACCCGTTTTCCGGGTTGGGAAAGTCGGAACGCCTGTTTCGACTTTCTCTCTCTCCCTGTCTCCGGCCCTTGCTTTCCCTTTAATCCTTCAACCTGTGGAAAGCCTGTGGCAGGTAGTCGATGATATCCCCGGCGATGAGGCTTTCTTTCCCCTTTTCCCGGGCAGCGATGTCACCAGCCAGCCCATGCAGATACATGCCCAGTCGGCAGGCATCCGCCTGCTGGTATCCCCGTGCCAACAGCCCTGTGATGATGCCCGTGAGCACATCGCCGCTGCCTGCTGTTGCCATGCCGCTGTTGCCCGTGGGGTTGAATTCCACCTGGCCGTTGGGCAGGCAAAGTGCCGAATAGTGTCCCTTTAGTATGATGTAAGCATGTAGATGCTCCGCCATCTGCTGGGCTTTGTGCAACCGGTCGTAGTCTCCGTTGCTTGCTCCCCCCGAGAGGCGGTCAAACTCTTTCGGGTGAGGTGTGAGGATGATGTCCCTCGGCAGCTGTTGCATCCAGGCGCGGTGGTTGGCAAGGATGTTGATGGCATCGGCATCGATGACGAGCGGGCAGGTGGCCCGACGAATCTGTGCGATGAGGGCGATGGCCGTATTCTCGAGTTGGCCCAGTCCCGGTCCGATGCCCAGTGCGTCGAAATCCTCCGTGTCCACCGCCTCGGAGAAGTAGGTCTCCTCATGATCCATCTGCATCACTGCCTCGGGCACAGCCATCTGCATGATGTCGTAGTTGCGCTTGGGTGTGTGAACCGTCACTTTGCCCACTCCTGCCCGCAGACAGGCCCGGGCTGCAAGCACTGCTGCCCCTGCCATGCCGTAGCTACCCGCCACAAGCAGCGCATTGCCCATGCTGCCCTTGTGGGCGAAGTCGCTGCGATGGAGCAGCCGGGGCCGCAAGTCGCTCTCTTCGAGCAGGGTGTACTGACTTTCGGTCTTGTTGATATATTCCGGCGAGAGCCGGATGTCAAGCACCCGTAGCCGACCGATGTAAGGCTGATTGTCGGCCAACAGCATGGCGAGCTTCTTCTGTTGCAAGGTCAGGGTGAGGTCGGCACGGACAATGTTCTGGCGTATGTTGTACGTGTTGTCCTCACACATCAGTCCCGACGGCATGTCGATGCTCACCACCCTGGCTGGTGACTGGTTGATGTATTTCACCATGGCTGCAAACCCGCCGGCGAGCGGTTTGTTGAGTCCGCTGCCGAACAGTCCGTCCACCACCAGCGTGTCGGCCCCCAATTCAGGTGGATCGAAATTGAGTGTAACCTCCGTAAATTTCTTCAGTCCCTTCATCTCCGTGAGCCGTTGTTTGTTAGCGGCACAGTCTTCGGATAAATGGTTGTGTACATTGAAGAGGTACACGCTCACATCATATCCCTCTTCCACCAACAGGCGTGCCACAGCCAGTGCATCGCCCCCGTTGTTGCCCGGACCGGCAAACACCACCACGGGTGTGCGGGTCGAATAGTCCTCGGTGATGGCGTGGGTGAGTGCCTTGGCCGCCCGCTCCATCAGGTTGATGGAACTCACCGGCTCGTGTTCGATCGTATATTTATCAAGCTCATGTATCTGAGCACTTGTGAAAATCTTCATATCAAGGGCAAAATTACAAATAATCTTGGGATCTTATGCCGATTGAGCACTTTTTTATTTTAGATTTTTATCGGTTTGACTTAACCGATTGAGAAATAAACTTTTAGCGAATTATTTGAGAAATAGAGGTAACGATTTAGCAACTGTAC
>ERZ791611.1233-NODE-1233-length-17878-cov-2.456769_pt1 | contig 17878 bp, 15 predicted proteins | sample MGYA00510275_ERZ791611 | MGnify/ENA primary metagenome ERZ791611 (study PRJEB30046, sample SAMN00791912) | human gut metagenome | study: EMG produced TPA metagenomics assembly of the A metagenome-wide association study of gut microbiota in type 2...
CTTGTATCTGATATCTCATTTTCTTAGTACCTCCTGTCTTTTCTTATTTCCAATCATAAAGGGTAAGCGTGCGCCTGTCAATTTGCTCCCTTAATATCCCAGTTTCTGCCGCAGGATCTTTGTCTTGTCTCTCCCGATCGGAAGAATATTCTCCTCGTACCCCTTCATTTTCAGGCTGAAGCTGTTATTTCCCCATGGAAAGACTTCCTTTACCTTGTCCAGATTGATGAGATAACTTTTATGGATCCTGAAAAATCCCATGTCTTCCAGCTTCTTTTCATACTCGCCGATGGGCTTATTCTCCCGGTACTCATTGCCTGCTGTATGAATCAGGCAGCCTCTGTTGTACGTCTCGATATAGACGATATCCTTGATATCTTCAAAGACAGTCTTCCCATTGCTGCTGATAGCCAGCCTTTTTACAGCCGCCCGATCCGATGGCGCTTCAGTACGGGCTGCAGCATCCGGCTGGGCCATGCATCTGCGGAGCACTTTCTCCAGGCGCTTCCTGTCAAAGGGTTTCATAATATAGTCTTCCACTCCCAGTTCGAATGCCTGTACCGCATACTCCGAATAGGCAGTCACAAAGACGATCTTCATCTCCGGCTGCATGGTCCGCAGCGCATTGACCAGGACTGTGCCATTGATATCACCCAGATTGATATCCAGGAAGCAGATATCGTACTTCTCTTCCCCGGCAATCTCCAGGGCCTTTGCCCCGCAGTCTCCTTCTTCGATCACCGCATCCGGAAGAAGTTCCAGAAGCTGGTGCCTTAATTCGCTTCTTGCCGGTCTCTCATCATCAATTACCGCGATCCTCATAAATATTCTCCTTCACTCTTTCCTTCCGGAACTGAAGTTCCACGCAGGAGCCTTCCGGCGAACTTTCAATCTTCAGTCCTCCATCCTCGCCATAGGTACTCTTCATCCGTTTATGCACGTTGCTTAATCCAATACTCTTGCCGATAGGCTCTCCATTTTCTAATTTCTCCAAAACCTCCGGCTTAAAGCCCTGCCCCTGGTCGCAGACCTGCACGATAAACGCGTCTTCTGCTTCTTCTATCCTTATATGTACGATGCGTTTTCCCTTCCGGTCGATTCCATGGCGCACCGCATTTTCCACGATGGGCTGCAGTATAAGGGTCGGAATCTGTATGTCCATACATTCCGGAAGGTCATAGGTCACCAGAAGCTTGTCCTCGAATCTTGCCTTTTCCAGTTCCAGATAGTCCCTTACATGATCCAGTTCCTCTTCCATGGGAACCATGTATGCTTCATAATCCAGATTATAGCGGAAATAGCTGGCCAGCGTGACCAGCAGCTCTCTTGCCCTCTCCGGGTTCTCCCTGCATACGCAGGATATGGTATTCAGCGCATTGAACAGGAAATGCGGATTCACCTGGAACTGCAGCGCCTTGAATTCTGCCTTCTGGCGCATCGTCTTCTGGTGCTCCAGCTCCGCCATGGCAATCTGGAAAGATGCAATGGTTACCAGATGCTGCAGCAGTTCCATCTCGCTCTGGCGCAGCACCCACTTCTTCTTGACCCACACGATCAGGCAGCCGATGGGCTGCTCTTTTATGATAAACGGCGCCGCTATCATGGAATAATTCTTCAGCCATTCATAGTCGGAACTATCCCTGGATGCCTGATATACGGCAGCCACCTGTCCCGTCTTAAGGGCTTCCTTGCCCACCGGCGGAATGGCGTCATCTTCGGGCTGGTAATCCACCTCCTTGGCCTTCCACTCCAGGATGGATGTGGCGTCTGTCACCATTACCCCTGCCCAGTCCGTCCCTTCCAGCAGGACAGAAGCCAGTTCCTCCATATTTTCCCCTTTGTGCAGTCCCTCCACCAGCAGGGGCAGACACCGTTTCGACAAATCTGACGCCCGCTGCAGCTGGCGGCTGCTTTCCAAATCCTGCCTGATGAAAATATTGTTGAAGCTGGAGATAAAGATCAGGATTCCGCCGGCATTCAGAAGAATCATCGGCCCCGAGATCTCCAATATGGTCTTGAGCGCCATCTGTACCGGAACCGTAAAGCGAAGAAGGGATACCATATCGCAGACTTCCGCAAAGCAGGCCAGCAAAAACAGATCCTTGTACTTCCATTTCCCTCTCTGGAAATATGGATAGAAGCCTCCGCCCAGAAGGCCGAACAGCACTGTGGAGAAAGCGGATGCCATGGCAAATGCCTGGGGCGCCGAAAAGAGGTAGACATAGACCGCTCCTATCATGGAGGCATACAGGCCTACCAGCGGCCCGCCCAGAAGGCCCGCCGCCATAGCGCCGATCACCCGGGTATTCAGGCTGTAAGAGCCGATATCGATTCCGGTATACGTAGACAGAATAATGATGGCCCCAAACATCACCGACAGAAGCGCCTGGCTCTTCCAATTCCTCTTCTCCTGCAGGATGATATCCTGGACCAGCTGCAGCTTCGACAGCAGGCTTGCCACGAGTACCATAAGCCCAATGTTCATAATTAACTCAAATACCAGCTGATTCGTCTGCATATCCCTTCTCCTTTTTCTCTCGTATCCTTATCTTATCACAGCCTGGGGAAGGTTACAAGAACGGGCATAGGCCCGCTTGCACCTCTTCTCTTGCGCCTCCTGCGAATACGTAGCGTCGCTTATCCCATTGCAATCCATTACAGGATTCAAATGGTTTCCAAATATAGCCTCAAAAACCCCCGGCATATTTAAAATATGCCAGGGGTCCTTGAAAATAATGTATGATTAATAGTTGGGAAATGTCATGTGTAATCTCATTTACTTATTGAACTATGCTTATGCCTAGTATGTAACTGCCTTCTTATCGTTGTATACATCCCGGTCCAGTTCTCCCAGCTTATTCGCCACAAGCATACCGACCATAACGTCTACATCCACATTCATCAGCGTACGGAACATGCCGGCGAACCAGTCGATTCCAATCAGGACAGCGATGCTTTCCAGTGGAAGTCCCAAAGATGAAGCAAGGAATGTATATACGATTACGGAGCCTCCCGGTACTGCAATGGTTCCCATGCACATCAGGCAGGACAGCAGGATTGCCATTCCCATCTGATATACCGTCATGTTAATGCCGGTAGACTGGGCCATGAAGAAGATCGCAACTACGTAGCACTGCGCTGCGCCGCAGCTATTCATGGACATAGTAATCGGTCCAGTAAAATCTGCTACCTTGCGGCTGATACCGAACTTCGTCACTGCATCTTCCATCTTTGTAGGAAGGCAGATTGCTCCTGAAGTAGTCGTTACGGCCATCATAGACATCTTGGCAAACTTCTTCGGCATCTTGGCCGGATTGACCTTGCAAAGCGCTGCTGTGAGCGGACCATAGATCAAGAACTGTATCAAGTCTCCAATCAGAAGCACGCCCAGGAATTTCATCATCGGAATGATTACTTTCAGTCCTGTCGAGCCTGCAACATTTGCGAGCAGGCAGAAGATTCCGATTGGTGCGATGTGCATGACCGTCTTAATGATGTTGGTAATGATCGTATTGAGTCCGGTAACCCATTCCACCATATTGCGGTTGCCGCTCTGTCTGGTATATGCGCCCATCGCGATTCCGAAGAATAACGCGAAGACGATGCATGGCACCATAGCGCTGTCAGCCATAGAGCCGATGATATTCGTCGGCACGAATCCAAGTATTGTCTCCTGGAGCGAGGTTGACTCAACCGTTGCATTTGCCACTTCTTCGGCGCTTGCTATCTCAATGCCTACGCCTGGCTGTATCAGCATGGCCAGTAAAACGCCCAGTCCGGCTGATATTACGGTAAAAAATATGATCCATTTAAACGTATGGAATCCCATCTTTCCAACATCCTGGCTGTCTCCGCTTCCTACTGCTGCCGCTACCGCAGACATTACCAGAAGCACTACGGACATCTGAATCAGTCGGATAAAAATATCCCCAATAAATTTTAAATTTGCAGCCCATGGCCCTACAATCGAGCCAAATATAATTCCGCCAACTGTCGCTATCAGAATCTGGGTCGTAAGCGATATTGACAGTCCCTTCTTCTTCTCCATTCTCTTCACCTTTTCCATTTTAGATTTTCGTTCCGGTTTTGAAATGGCCATTTCAAATGTTTGTCTATATTTTATACTTTTTTAACAATGTTTCAATGGTTTTTGTTCAAAACGTTGGTTTGACTGCGCGAAGTGTTATTTTTTTAACCTGACACGTAACATTTTTCACTTTGACACGTAACACTTTTGCATTTTGTTACGTGCTATCCCTACACAACTGGTGCGTTGAACTAACAAAACCCCCGCGTCAAAATGAAAAAATCCCGTCTCAAAATGAGGCATAGGAACCTAATGCAGCAAAAAAACAACTTATCAAGGCCTTTAGTATATATTTTACCTGATAAGTTGTCTTTTATTAAGGTGATTTTTAATTCTGCACACCATTTTTTCAATTTTACACATGGCTTTTGCCAGTTTGGCACACCAGTTGTGTAGGTTTGACACGTAACATTTTTGCATTTTGTTACGTGTCAAAGTGAAAAATGTTACGTGTTAGAAGTTGGCTTTTACATACAGATCGTCTGGATTGATTTTATCTACAACTTCTTCATTCCATTTATCTTTTTCAATCTCTTCCACAGAGACGGATATGTACTTTTCTTCCATATTCATTTCCTGGCAGATAAAATCTTTTGTCTTTTCTGCGAGATCCTTCTTTACTTCTTCCGTTCTTCCCGGATACATTTTAATTGAAATATGTGGCATAATGGCTTCCTCCTATTATAAATATAGTTTTAATGAACTTCTAGTTCCACTCTGTGCCGACTCCGGCCTTGACTGCCTTGTCGTAGATTTCTCTTGCTGCCACAAGGTCCTGCGTGGCTACGCCTACGGTCTCGAATACGATGATCTCGTCGTCATTCTCGCGTCCTACCAGCTCGCCCTTGATGACATTGCCCAGGTCTCCTGTAAAATCATCTTTTGTAATGATTCCTTCTTCCAGTGGGATCAGGATGTCTCCTGACTCGGACAATACTGCGTCCTCGGAATCAAAGTAGATCTTGGATGCTCTTGGAAGGATGGCTGGGTCCATCTCCTGCATGTGATGCTGGTAAGCCCCCACGCAGCTGATGGTAGCGCCTTTCTTAATCTTGGTTCCATCGAATACAGGCTTGGATGACGGCGTAACCGTAATCAGAAGGTCTGCATCGTCAATGGCCGCGTCAGAAGTTTCTACTGCGACAATCCTGGTTCCGTAATCCTTTAATTCTTCCTGCATGCGGGCTGCAAAATCTTTTGTCCTTTCAAAGTTGAGATCGTATACTCTGACTTCTTCCAGTTTTCTTGCAGCGATCATTGCCTCAAGCTGGGTTGCTGCCTGTCCGCCAGTTCCGATCAATGCTCCAATCCTGCAGTCCTTCTTCGCCAGCACGTCAAAGGCAGCCCCCGATGCTGCCCCTGTACGAAGCTGGGTAACATAGGTACCGTCCAGAACCGCTATCACGATTCCTGTCTTTCCGTCAATCAGCAGTACCTGTGCAGGAGATGACGGAATCCCGTTATCGATATTGTGCGGGAAAATGTTGATGATCTTTAAGGATGCGGTCTCCATGTCCTCTACGTATGCAGGCATGAACAGGAAGCATCCATCATGCTTTGGCGCCTGGATGTTCGTCCGAAGCGGCGCGTCGCATTTTCCTTCTACTACCAGTTGAAATGCTTTTTTGTCTGCCTCAATGGCATCTTTGATTGTAAATACTTTTTTAATGTCCTCTCTTGACAATAGTAACATACCATTATCCTCCTCTTTAATATCCTTATATTTTATAATACCTTACTTATATGTACGATTCAACTTGTTCTTGATCATTACTTCTCTTTTTTCAAAGTCAATACAAATGAAATGGACATATAAATCAGCACAGCCGCGACAATCCATGTAAGAAGCGTTATTGGCATGGATTTTACGATATAGTACGCCGCTAATACTCCAAAGATTCCCGTGATCGTCGCAATTGCCGCTGCAGGCCTGTTATATTTCCCGCTTTTAACAAATTCCACGCTGGCGGGCGGCATCAAAAACGCGCAGGAGCCCATCATAATCGGAAATGCAACGGAAATGTTCATTCCAAGGAGCGCGCATAGCGCCATGCATGGTGCATATAGCCCTACTCCGCAGGTCATCAATGCTCCTAATACAAAATTGACTACAATGCCTATAACCAGCTTGCCTCCCGTAAGTCCTATTTCTTCCCCCATCATGCCAAAAGGACCGAATCCGTTTAACTTGCAGATCAGAATCACCGCTCCGCAAGGCAGTATGACAGCCAGGATCTTTCTCAAGGTATTCACCGGCAGCCTGCTGACAATCCTCGCCCCTACAATCGCTCCCAGCACGGATGAAACCAGCATGGTTATTAATGTGACTGTATCTACCTCTACAATATCAAGGAATAGCAGGAATTCTACTCCGACCGGAATTGCAAATATAACATTTCCATTCGCGGGAAGGTGCTCGTCCGGGCTAAGCTTGGTCAGTTTGAAAAATGCCATTTGTGTTGCATTGCTTCCAACGCCAAGTGTATCCAGAAGATTCAGGACAAATCCCATAATTCCGTACAGTATCATATGAAAAAAGGAGTCTTTTTCTTTGTGCTTAATGATATCGCGATACATATAGATTGCATATGCAATTAAAATAGTAATTGTAACAACCCTGAAAAATAGTACCATGTCATATCCTCCTCTCTCCGATTACACGTAATACTTGGCATCCAGCGGCCACGGCTGCATTGCTCCGCCTTCTTCTGCCGGACGGCACATCTGGGCATAGATGTTGAGACATCCCTTCTGCTGCTTTAACGGAGGGCATACCCAGTTCTTTCTTCTTTCCGCCAGTTCCTCATCGGATACCAGAAGGTCAACCGTTCCTTTTGGAATGTCGATCTCAATCTCATCTCCATTTTCTACCAGCGCGATCACGCCGCCGTCATATGCCTCGGGCGATACATGGCCGATAATGGCTCCATAATTGAATCCTGAGAATCTTGCGTCCGTCACAAGGCCAACGCTCTTGTCAAGCCCTTTGCCGATGAGGGCGTCGATACTGAGCATCAATTCCTTCATGCCCGGCGCTCCCTTGCATCCTTCGTAGCGGATGACAATAATATCGCCAGGAACGATCTCCCCGTTCTGAATGGCCTCGAAGGCCGGATAATCTCCTTCAAATACCTTGGCTTTTCCTTTGATATATTTTACTTCCTCGTATACGGCTGTCGGGCGCACGATTGCCCCATTCGGAGTAATATTGCCCCGCATGATCTTCAGGCCCGGAAGGGTAGACACTGGATTTTCAAGAGAGTGAATAACCTTATTCTCTTTCGCCTCTATCTTGGAGAGCATTTCTCCCCAAGTGGTACCATAGATGCTTGGGGCATCCGTAAATAGCTTGCCTTCCAGCTGCTTCATTACATTCATAACGCCGCCTGCGTAGTGGAAGTCTACCACGGTGTAAGGCCCGCTTGGAATAACGGCGTTGATGCATTTTATTTCTTCTGCATATTTATCAAAATCTTCATATGTCAGCTTGATTCCCAATTCATAAGCATATGCCAGAAGATGCAGCACTGCGTTGGTCGATCCTGCAACTGCCATATCAAACATAATCGCATTCAAGAGTACTTCCTTTGTAATCAATTCGGAAGGCTTTCTATTGGTCCTAACCATTTCTACGATATACTTGCCCGCGCTCCTTGCCAGGCGGATCTTTGCGTTATCGCTGGCCGGAGTCGTCGCCGTCCCAGGAAGCACCAGGTTCATCACCTCTCCCAGCATCTGCATCGTATTGGCCGTCCCCATGGAAGGACAAGCACCGTAAGAAGGGCATACGGATTCTTCTAATTCAAAGAGTTCCTTTTCGTCCGCGCCTGTAAAGCGTGCGGCGTCCAGGTCTGCCTCTACCACCGTCTTGCCACAGTGCTGGCCTGCCGTCATGGAGCCTCCTGTTACGACCATGGATGGAATATCCAGCCGCATTGCCGCCATGTAGCACCCGGCAATAATAAGGTCGCAGGATGCGATCATAGCCAGCCCGTCGAAATGATGCACGCGGGAGACGAATTCCACAGACATCGCCACAATGTCTCTTCCAACCTGCTCATATTTCATCTCATCGCTTCCATTGGCCACGTTTCCGCAGGTCGCCGGAATTCCGAATTCCACCGGAACGCCGCCTGCTGCCCAGATTCCTTCCTTCACCGCATCGCAGATGCGTCTAAGATGCGCCGTTCCCGGTGATCCCTCCATAAATGAATTAGGCACGCCAATGTGCGGCTTCCTGCGGATATCCTCATCCGAATACCCGGCTGCCTTCATCATAACCCGCCTGTGCGCTGCTTCTGCTCCGTTCCAATATTCTGTACCCATACTTTTGTTTCCTCCTTTTTCTTGATTTGTCCGGTTCTTCCCTTTATCACCTTGACAAAAATTTATCACTTGTGTTTATAATATAGAATCCGAAGGAATTTCAAAAGAGCGTTTTACTGAAGGAAATGTTCAGTTTTACTTATGTTTTGAGGAAAAGCCCGATTTTGGTCCTTTAATTCAGTTTTACTTAACGAAGGCATTAATTTTTCTAATGTAAAGGAGTTGCCATGAACAAATATGAAATCATCCTAAGCGTCTGCGAGACTCACAGTATATCCAAGACAGCCGAAAAACTATGCTATACCCAATCTGCAATCAGCCAGGCAATCAAAGGATTTGAAAAAGATCTGGGCCTGCAGCTGTTCAAACGCTCCAAGCATGGAATGGAACTGATGCCCAACACGGAAGAAATTATCGAAGCGCTTAAGATTATCTGCCGGGAAGAAAATAGAATCACCCAGATCGCCACAAATCTTACCAGTCTGGACAGCGGCTACATACGAATTGGCACCATACAGAGCATCTCCTACCACTGGCTGCCGGATATCCTGAAAAACTTTTCAAAGGCCTACCCTAATATCCGCTTCGAAATGACGGTTGACGGATTCAGCGCGCTAAGAGAAAAAATACGCGCAGGGAAATTGGACTGCATCTTTGTATCCCGCTACTCGGTGCCGGGGCTTCCTTTTGTCCCCATCGGCAAAGACGAACTGATGCTGGCGACTCCCAAAGACCACCCTTTGTCCGAAAAGGTGGCCGTATCACTGTCCGATATTAATAATGAAGACTTCGTGCTGTCTTCCGACGGACTGGATTATGAAACCGGAAAGATCTTCGAGCTTAACAATATCAAACCCAGGATACGCTATCGCCTGAATGAAGACTTTGCCACATTGAAAATGGTGGAAAAGGGATTCGGCGTCACGATCCTCCCGAGACTTTTATTATATAATGCGCCTTTTGATGTATGCATCCGCTCCTTTACCGAGCATTACTCCCGCGTCCTGGGCGTCGCATACTCCAAGGACGCGCCTCCTTCTCTGGCCATCCTTAAGTTCCTGGATTATGTCAAAGACTGGAGCCATGAATTAGACTAAGCAAAAACTCCACTGTACGCCAAATGAATGTACAGTGGAGTTTATATTCCTGTTTTTTATTTCTCGTTATTTAATCTTTCCAGAATCTTATCTACATCATATTCCGGCCCATACGGAATCGCAGCCTCATAAATCCTTCGAATCACAGGCTCTTCCTCCTCAAGCATCTCGGCAATTGCCTGAACCTCAAGGCCCTTTCCAAGTTTTTTGCACACCTGTGTGGTTAAAACTCGCATTTCTCCTTCCTCTCTCCCGGCTTCTCTTCCCTCTTCTCTAAGAAGCCGATCTCTTTCTTCCATCTTCATATATGTCACTCCCATCTGCTCGCTGGCCTTGATCTCTTCAACCATCATATGCAGACGTTTCAATCGGTCATCACACTCTTCGGGTACATTTTCAGTCGTGCTGTTTTCCACATAATGAAGGAAATCTACCAGCGATGAATCTACTTCTTCATCATTTCTTCCCTTTGTATTCAGGATGATTTTTTTGCATTCATCCCCTAGCACAAGTTCCGGCACTTCTTCGCATCGATTCTCAAATGTATACTTATATTTCCCCAAGCCGAAGAGATCAAAACCGCAGATCACCACTATATATGTGGTATTCAGATTATCAAACTTCTGTTCTCCACTCTTAAGCAGCGGGGCATCAACCAAAGCCTGATAAAAGCGGGTTCGCTTTGGGATATTTCCTACATTGCGTATAGACAATTCCAGAATGATCTTACAAGCCTCAAGGCTTACCGTAGTCACATCAAACAGGAAATCATCCATAAGATTCAGCCTCTTTAATGGTGCTATAATATCCTGTGGCGCTTCCGGCATCTGCATATTCAGTTTTTCCATTTCCCTCATACACTTTCTTCCTTTCATTATAATATTTTCCCAGTGTGCTTTCAATGAATATAAGACTTATTTTGTTGCCATCAACTTGAATTTCCTGGCTGACTCGCCCTGAAAAACGGATAGATAGGACAGTTAAGAATTTTCGATAAGGTTCTGTCCTTGATATGATATAGTGCCAGTATAGCAAACAGACTATGAAAAATCAAGCAGGAGCCTGCGTCGTAATCTTAAGGATTACATTGCCACAGACTCCTGTAGAATTATCACGTTTTCTTGTACTATTTTAGTTTATGACTGCTTCTTTTTTGACCCGGAGCAATACAGCACGAATCCAAGCAGAAGGATCGCGATCGCCATCCACACCAGCAGTACCGTCGTTCCCTGGCTTATGAACTTATCATAATAGCCTTTCAGGTAGATGATAATGATGATCAGCGGTATTCCATAGCCCACATAATTCTTCAGGCCTTTTGGGAAATGGAATCCTTTTCCGGTATTGACTTCCGAAAGGAAATTATCCCATCCCCATCCGTTCTTTCTGGTGCAGAACAGCACGTATCCCAGACTTCCAAGTGGAAGAAGGTTGTTGGAAACGATAAAGTCTTCCAGATCCATGATGTTGGTTCCGCTTCCTAATGGCTCGAATCCCGCAAGGATATTGAATCCCAGGACGCAGGGCATGCTGAGCAGAATGATCAGCACGGCGCTGACCAGGACGCTCTTATTCCTTGACCAGTCAAATAAATCCATATCGAAGGATATGATATTCTCGAACACGGCAACAATCGTTGAAAATGCCGCAAACGTCAGAAACAGGAAGAACAAGGCGCTCCATAGCTGTCCGCCTGCCATCTGGGCAAATATATTCGGAATCGTGATAAATACCAGGCTCGGTCCTGATCCCGGCTCGATCCCGAAGGAAAAGCATGCCGGTATGATAATGAACCCTGCCATCAGCGCGACAAACGTATCCAGGGCCGTGATGCTCACCGCTTCTCCGGTAAGACTTCTTTCCTTATCCATGTAGCTTCCAAAGATCAACATCGCGCCGATACCAATGGACAGCGTAAAGAATGCCTGGCTCAATGCTCCGAAGATCACATTTCCGATTCCCTGATCCAGCATCTTTCCAAAATCCGGAATCAGGTAGAAGCGGATGCCTTCCCCGGCTCCCTCCATAAAGAAGGAATGAATCGCCAAGACTACCATGATGATCAAAAGCGCGGACATCATAATCTTGGATACCCGCTCGATTCCTTTCTGGATTCCAAACAGGCATACCGCAAATCCAATTATGCATATGAGTACCGTCCAGAAAGTCATCACCGGCACATTGCCCAGCATATTCGAAAATCCTGCCGTAACTTCGTCCGTAGTAGCGCCGGCAAATTCTCCCCGTATGCTCCGGTAGCAATAATACATCATCCATCCGCCTACAGTGGTATAGAACATCATCAGCAGATAACTTCCGATCACTCCGATCCACTTTGTCATATGCCAGCGGGTTCCTTCCGGCTCCAATGCCTCGAAGCTCGCCGCCACGCTGTGACGGCTGCCGCGTCCTACCGCGAACTCGCACACCAGCACTGGGATTCCCAGAATAACCAGGAATAATAAGTAAATCAATATGAATGCGGCCCCTCCGAATTCACCGCACATATAAGGGAATTTCCATACGTTCCCGATTCCGATGGCGCATCCGGCAGACACCAGGATGAATCCCAGACGCGAACCAAATTTTTCTCTCTTCATTTTACACCTCTCCTTTGTACCATAACAATTTATTATTATAATTACATCTTATCAGGATTGCAAATTCTTATTTCTCATATTAATATAAGATATAGTTATAATACAAAAAACAATCAAATAATTTCAGCAGGAGCCCTTTATGAATACCAATCAATTAAAATACTTTGTAGCAGTCGCGGAATACCGAAGTTTTACCAAGGCCGCAAACCAGTATTACATATCCCAGACCGCCATCACCCAGCAGATTCACGCTTTAGAGGAATCGATGAACGTCCAGCTGTTCAACCGTTCCAGCCGCCCGGTAGCGCTTACCCCTGCCGGAAGGATATTCTTCCTGGAGGCAAAAGCCATTCTGGAGCGGATGGAGACTGCGGTCAGCAAAGTCAAGGATGCTTCTACCGGCCTGGTAGGAACTCTTCGCATCGGCTATACTAAAGGCTACGAGCGAAGCGATCTCTCCAATAAGCTGCGGGCCTTTCATCTGGAATATCCCAACATTCTTCTTACTTGCTATCGCTGTGATACCGACCGGCTGGCGGCAGGCCTGTTTAACGATGAATATGACATCATCTTCACCTGGGACAGCACCAATATTCTGCAAGAACATGCCATCAGCCATAAGATCATCGAGCGCGCCCCTCTGGTGGTGGCCCTCTACAGCGGACATCCCTTCGCCCAGCGCTCTGCCCTTAACCGCAGGGAATTAAAAAATGAAGCCATCTTATATATGACTCCATCCAGCACCGGCGACTCCTTCGGAGACAGCCATTTTATGGACCTGTATAAAGAGGCCGGCTACCAGCCTAACATCCTGTTCCGCTCCAACGATGTGGAGAGTATTCTGATGATGGTAGCGGCAGAAGAAGGCATCTCCGTCATGCCTTCCTATATTACTAATAAATTGACCAACGCGGACAACCTGGTCTTCATACCACTAATCGGCGAGGAAGAAGCCGAGGAAATCATCGCCGTTTGGAAACAGGGAGAACTGACGCCGGAACTAAGGCATTTTGTTGAAAGCCTATAGTGCCTTAAGCCTCCCGGGTCAGTTTGCGGATCCAGTTTCCATAATGGGATTCCAGGAAGGCTGGCACGCATTTGAATATCTGGTCTGCGTTCAGGCAGCATACTACCACGATTGGCGATGCCTTTACCACGAATGCCATAATAAACGACAATGGCAATACGATCATCCAGATGCTGACAAGGTCCATCTTGACCACGAACATAGCATTGCCGCCACCCCGGATGATCCCGTTGTTGGTCGGCATCTGGTAGGACATGCCGACGCAGACGACGCTTAAAATTATGAGAAAGGCATTGGCCATCTCTTTGGTGGCAGGCTGGAGATCATACAGCCCCAGGACCGGAATCCGGATAAAGAACAGGAAGATGCCGGATAGCACGCCGATTACGATAAACATCTTCTGAAGACGGCCGGAGTACTCCTTGACCCTTGCGATGTCCCCCGTGCCTATCGTCTTTCCAATGATTACCGATGCTGCCGAGGATGCGCCTACCGCCGTTGACTTCACCATCAAAAACAAAGTGGATGCCACGCTGTTTGCCGCAATGGCTGTTGCCTTCATATGTCCCAGAATCACCGTCTGCAATGCCGTATTGACGCCCCAGAGTCCCTGGACGAACAGCATCGGGGCTGTCACCTTGAAATAATCCTTTGCCAGCACCCGGTCAAACTGAAGGTAATCTTTCAGCTTAAGGTTCAGGTTCTTATCCTTCTTTGCGATATATGCGATCAGCACGGCGCATTCTATCATTCTTGCGATAAGCGTCCCCACGGCTGCCCCGCATACGCCCATTCTCGGCGCTCCGAAATTCCCGAATATGAGTACATAATTAATGCCGCAATTTATAAAAAATGTAAGGATGGAGAGCTGGAACGCGATCCTGACGGTCTCGGCGCTTCTTAATGCCGCCAGAAGGAGCTGGGTCACCGCAAAGAACAGGTAGGTAAAACGGATAATCCGAAGATACCTTACCCCTTCCCCAATGATCGGGCCGTCCGTCGTAAAGATTCCAACCGCCTGCCGGGAAAACAGGCTGACCAGGACAAACAGCGCAATGGCAATCAAAAGTCCGGCATGCATAGCCGTCGCGGCAATCTTCTTCATCGGAGCGGTCTGCCTCTTGCCCCAATACTGGCTGCAAAAGATTACAAGCCCGTCTCCTAAGGCCAGCAGGAACTGCTGATAGACGAATTGTATCTGGTTCACCGCCGCAACGCCTGCCAGAGAAGTCTCGCTGTATGCGCCCAGCATCATATTGTCCGCAAGATTGACGCTCAGCGTCACCACATTCTGCAATACCAGGGCTATGTAAATAGAAAAGAAATTCCTGTAAAATGTTTTGTTCTTCAAATTCATGCTCCTTATCCAACAGTGGAATCCTCTGTTTCCCATCCCCTGATTCTAGCAGATTATTTCTGCGTATGCAATGCATTGCGTGACGCGCCGTTTTATGGATTGATATTTGATCCAGCCCGCCCTATAATGAGGTTACGGTAACTGCAAAGGAGATGGTAAGATCCGGCGCACTTGATGCTGTATAATCGGCAACATGAGTGAAACGTGGATTTCTAACCGTGGAGAAATCTACGGTTTTGTTTTTTTCAAATAATAGAACGCCGCCAAGGCGTATATAAATCAGCCAGTTGCCGTACCCATAACCAATCAAAAGGAGAACACGCATGAAAGATTTAATAAAGATTGCAAGTAAAAAGCCGGAATTATATGAGCAAGGCCCCCAAAACATGTGGGATGAACCGTATATTTCCAAAAATATGCTGAAAGCCCATCTGGATGAAGACCTGGAGTCCGCTACAAGAAAACTGGCGGCCGTGAAGGAATCTGTCGAATGGATAGCATCCACCCTTCCTCCTCATGACTATCCTCTACTCCTGGATCTTGGATGCGGGCCCGGCATATATGCAGAACGTTTCTACGGCAAAGGATACCGCGTCACCGGCCTTGACCTGTCACGCCGGTCTATCGCATACGCCCGTAATTCGGCAAACGCCCTCGGTTTGAAAATCCAATATAAGCAAGGCGATTATACAAAGATGGCTTTTGACTCCCAGTATAACTTAGTCACGCTTATCTATTGTGATTTTGGAGTTCTTCCATATGACGACCGCAAAGAACTTCTGTTAAAGATACACGATTCTTTGCTGCCGCAAGGCGTATTCTTATTTGATGTCTTTACGCCTTTGAGATATGAAGGCGCCAGGGAATTCAGGCATTGGGATGTCTGCGAGAACGGCTTCTGGAAAGAAGAGCCTCACCTGCTGCTCCATTCTTTCTATCGTTATGACGAGGACAGTACCTTTCTGAACCGCTATGTAATTGCCAGCGAAGATACCATTTCTTTCTATAATGTCTGGGAACATGTCTTTACGTTTCCAGAGATAAAAAGAGACTTAGAGGACGCTGGCTTCAGCGAGATTGCCGTATATGGAAATGTCATGGGTAAGCCTTATGATAAAGGAGAGCAGACTTTGTGTATTCTGGCGAAGAAATAGCAAAGATTATTCCTGACAGAATGAAGGGAAGGCGCCCTTTTTAAGGCCCCTTCCCTTCGTCCTGCTGACAAAATCCATCAATCCTGCACGCCAGCTGCATCGGCCAATGTCTTTCCTGTCAGCCTATAGCCAGTCCATCCGCTCATCGGCGTTGCGCCCAGAGACAGATAGAAATCAATGCTTGGCTGATTCCAGTCCAGGCAGGACCATTCCAGCCGCCCGCAGCCCCGCTCCACCGCGATCTGGGCCAGACGCTTCAAGATTGCCTTCCCGTATCCATTTCCCCTGTACTTTGGCTTCACGAACAAGTCTTCCAGATAAATGCCCGCACGGCCAAGGAAGGTGGAAAAATTGTGGAAGAACAGGGCGAATCCTACTTCTTCCCCTTCTGCTATCGCAAATATAACTTCTGCCTTTTCTTTGTCAAACAGCCACTCATCCAGTATCTCTTCCGTGGCGACTACTTCATCCGACATCTTCTCGTATTCCGCCAGTCCTTTGATAAATTCCAAAATAAGCGGCACATCCTCTCTGACCGCCTTTCTAAACGTAACTTCTTCCATAATTCCTCCTTATATCCCTTCTATATCTTTTATAATAATTCCCAGTCTTTTGGACAGCTGCGCGGCCTGGTACAAATCCACCACTGCGCCTTTTAATTCCTGATTGTCATCGGATAGCACAAGTCCCTTGATCTCGCTGTCTGAAAAGTCCATGCCCCGCATCGGAGTCTTGAAGAAACTGGCATTCGTAAGTGCCGCCTGCCTCCACTGTATGTCCTTGCATTTGCACTGGGTAAGATTGCTGCTGTTCAGTTCTGTCTTATCAACCAGCAGATTCTCCAGCTTGCAGGCATCGAAATTCGCATAATTCAAATTACATTCCCGCAATACCATATTCTTGCATACGCTTCCAGCAAACTTCGTGCCCACTCCCTTGCAGGATAGGTATTCTGCCCTGTTAAAATATGTATTCGACAGATTGCAGCCGGAAAAATCGCAAGATTCGAATATCACATCCGTAAACTCGCAGCGCTCGAATGAGCAGTTCCAGAACCGGCAGTTTACGAACTTCACCGCCGAAAAGACCAGATGGGAATAGTCCTCCTCTTCTGCCGCTATCTCTTCCAGCACGGTTTCCAGACGGTGAAGTTTATAAAGAGGCAGAAGTTTATCTTCGTAAAAGCGCAGTTTATCTTTTTCTTCCGGGCTGTTGTTTTCAAGATAATCAGAAATCTGCTGAGAGATTTCCGGAATATCCGTTACGATTTCTTCAAGATTTCGGCTGTTGGCATCCCGGACTGCAGAGATATAAAAAGGCTCGGTCCGATAGACACAGCTGAAGCAGGTACGTGATCTGCCATCTACAGCAGCTTTCTGATACAGACCTTTCAGATACTCCAGTTCTTTTTGAATTTCTTCTTTTGAGGCATCTGCGGCATTTGTGCGGACAATGATTCCAAACTCTTTATCCGGGCGGTTGATCTCTTCTTCCATCCATTTGCTGAGACGACTTCTGTCTTCGTTAGAAAGTTTGGAGGATAATCCGAACTTCTTATCTCCTGTTGTAAGAACAAGATATTTTCCGGTAAAATTCAGATTGGTGGTTACTGCCGGAAGCTTGCCCTTCATTGCATCGCGACTGATCTGTACCAGAATTTCGTCGCCGGATTTTAACGGGCGAGTTCCCTTTCTTACAGAAGTGTAGATCGCACTTTGCGCATCAGAAAGCTGGAGATAACATTTCTCATTGGCTGAGATCTGTACAAAAGCAGCCCCGATATTGGCAGCGACATTCTCAATCTGTCCGACATAAATATTGCCAAGAGAAGATTTCCTGTCGACCGGTTCGAAACGCAGCTCCATGATTCTTCCATCTTCTTCGTATGCACATACATAACAGGAAACCTGTCGGATTTCCATTTGTGTAATGACCAGTTTACTCAACTTCTTCACCTAATGCTTCCAGAGTTACAAATTTATGTTCTTCTTCATTGCCTTTGTCTGCGTATACTTCCAGACGTTTGATCGTATAAGCAAATTCCGGAAGTTCAACACCAAGCCAGGAAAAGAAAGTATCTGTTACAAGCTCTGGTTTTGTATAATTGGCACTTGCGGAAGCAAGCATCATGAAAATCTTATCGCCCTGAAGTTCCATTTTATAGATAAAAGGGCGGATATCGATTTCTTTTTCGCTTCGCTTCGTCTTTTTCATTACTTTAATCTCCGGC
>ERZ791611.1238-NODE-1238-length-17817-cov-2.697782_pt1 | contig 17817 bp, 15 predicted proteins | sample MGYA00510275_ERZ791611 | MGnify/ENA primary metagenome ERZ791611 (study PRJEB30046, sample SAMN00791912) | human gut metagenome | study: EMG produced TPA metagenomics assembly of the A metagenome-wide association study of gut microbiota in type 2...
TACTGACTTATATTCTTCGATAGCATTTACATTGACATCTCCAAGTTTCTTGATTGCAGCTTTTAATATGTTAATCTGCTTTCTTATATCGTTAATATTATTAAGCTCATCGCTCTTTAACTCAAGAGCATAACTATATGTAAGCTCATATTCATTCCACATATAATCTACAAGTGAGTCATAAGATTCTTCAAGTCTGTCATACTGGTTATGAAGTCTCATACTATCTTTTTCAAGAAGAATTATTTTTTCATTTAATTCTTCACGTTTCTTAAAGAACTCTTTATGACTTGCATTAACCTTTTCTTTGGCTGCTCTTAAATCTTCAAGTTTTTCACCTATTGCTGTTATTTTTCTTTCGGACTCTTCTATAGAATTCTTAACAAGCTCAATATCAGCCTGCTTAGCTGATACAAGTTCTTTTGTTTCACCTATCTTTTCCTGTATAGAAGTTTTTTCTTCTTCAAGATTATCCAGCTCTTTACATAGTCTTTCTATATTCTCATTGATAAATGAGGCTTTCTGCTCTATAGATGAATGTGATATTTTCAGATTCTCTATTTTCAGTGCAACAGCTGCTTCCTCTGATTTTTTTGCTTCAAGAGTTTTGCCAAGATTCTCTATCTCTTTTCTGGCTGCCTCATTCTGATTGTCAAGCAGATTAAGATTACCACTGACCTGATTCCTGCTTTCACTTATCTTTAGGATTTCAGAATCAATAGATGCCTGTTCTTTTATATCATCACCATATGAAGCAATAATCTCTGACAGCTTAAGATCTGCCTGCTTAAGATTAACGTCTATAGTATTCTTTCTGATATGAGTTTCTCTTAACAGCTTATTATAAGAATCAAGTGCCTCGCGGTACTTTGCAACCTGATTCCTTAAATCAGCAACAGCTGCTTTCTCTTGTGTTATCTGTTTATTAGTATTAGATACAGACTGTTTTAATTCTTCTATTTCTCTTCTACGTCCAAGAAGATTGCTGGAATTTCTAAATGCACCACCAGTCATTGAACCACCTGGGTTTAGCTGTTCACCTTCAAGTGTTACGATTCTTAGCGTGTATTTATATTTTTTAGCGATCAGAAGTGCATTATCAATATTATCAACAACAAGAATACGTCCAAGAAGATACTTAGCAAGTCCTTCATACTCGAAAGAAACACGTACAAGGTTACTTGCCACACCTATAACACCTTTTTCATTTATACACGCTTCATTTTCTAACGTATTTCTGGCATGTATGGCGTTCAAAGGTAAAAATGTAGCACGTCCAAGCTTATTCTGTTTTAGATAACCTATAAGTTCTTTTGCTGTAGATTCCTTATCTGTAACTATATTCTGGATTGTTCCTCCAAGTGCAGTTTCTATGGCTGTTTCATACTGTTTCTCAACCTTTACTATATCAGCAATAACACCAAGAATACCAGGATTGCTATCCTTTAATTCCATGATTTTTTTTATGCTGTTACCATAACCATCATATCTTTCTGTAATATTTATTAAAGATTCAAGACGTGACTTTTCTCTATGGTAGTTTTGTGTCAGCTTATCAAGTTCACTATTCTTTTCAGCGATTTCAGCTTTCAGCTGTGTTACTGACGTGTTACTTTCTTCGATCGAATTATTAATATCTTCAAGCTTTCCAACAGCATTATCAAGCTCTGCTGTAAGAGACTTAATAACCTGTTTCTGTGCACTTTCATCACTCTTGCCTTTGATAATATGACTTGTAAGCTCAGATTTTTTTATTTCCAGCTGTTCAAGCATAGTAACAAACTTCTGATTTTCAGCCTTGATAGTAGACTGCTCTGTCAGGTTATCATAGATGCTGTTCTGACGATTATCAATCTGTCCAGATATTCCTTCAATCTCAGCGTTAAGAGCCTTAGCTGTATCATTAATAGCCGCTAACTTATCATTATACTCTGAAAGTTCTGTGTTAAGGTCATTATACTGCTCCCTCAGCTCTTTAACTGAGTTATTCTTATTCTGCTTGTCCTTTTCAATATCAAGTAATCTTTCAGAATGAAGCTGCTTATTAGCGTTAAATGTCTTTATCTGTTCTGTAAATACATTTATCTCTCCCTGAAGTTTCTGGTTTTCAAGTTCCAGAGCTGATACAGTCTGACTGTTTTCGTCTATCTGGGCATTAATATCATTAAGCTGATTTTCTGCTGCTTCATATTCAGATTTTGTATTATCATATTCAGATTTAGAATCTTCTAAATCATCATCTACTATTTTCAGTCTGTCATTAAGCTCTGCCGTTTCCTTCCTTATTCTGTCAGTTTCAAGTAAAAATGCATTAACATCATATTTTTTAAGATCTGTTTTATAGTTAAGATATTCCTTTGCTTTTTCTGACTGTTGCTTTAATGGACCAACCTGTTTCTCAAGTTCGGACAAAATATCGTTAACTCTGACAAGATTACTTCTTTCATTTTCAAGCTTCTTTATCGCAGCTGACTTTCGTCTCTTAAACTTAACAATACCAGCCGCCTCATCAAAAAGCTCTCTTCTCTCATCTGGTTTTCCGCTAAGAATCTTATCTATCTGACCCTGTCCTATAATAGAATAACCTTCTTTACCAATACCTGTATCATAAAACATTTCTGTGACATCTCTAAGTCTGCAGGAATGTCCATTAATCTTATATTCACTTTCACCAGAGCGGTAAACTCTTCTTGACACAGTTACTTCATCGTATTCTACAGGCAATGCATGATCACTGTTGTCAAGAGTTATAGCAACATATGCAAAACCAACCGGCTTTCTGTTCTGAGTACCAGCAAATATAACATCTTCCATTTTAGCACCACGCAGCTGTTTGGCACTCTGTTCACCAAGAACCCATCTTACTGCATCGGCAACATTACTTTTACCAGAGCCATTCGGTCCTACAATACCTGTAATTCCGTTATGGAAATCAAACACTATCTTGTTAGCAAAGGACTTAAACCCCTGAACCTCTATACTCTTTAAATACATATTTTATTTATTATTCCTTTTCCATTAATTACATTATGCCTGTCCATGCTTCTTAAGATATACGAGTGCTTCATATGCAGCTCTCTGTTCGGCATGTTTTTTTGTATGTCCGTTTGCCGTTACTTCAAACATACCTTCAACATAAGCTTTTGCAATAAAGTTCTTATCATGTTCAGGACCAGTCTCATCAATTATCTCATATACCACTTCTTTATGAGCTGCCTGGACAACTTCCTGTAAAATAGTTTTGCTATCATAAAAGAGTTGCTTGTTTTCAAGATCATTAAGAATAAATGATGTTACGAATTCTTTTGCATTAGCAAAACCACCATCCAGGTATATTGCGCCTATAACTGCCTCACATGCATCCGATTTTCATCGTAAATCCAGATGTCCAGTCCCATCTCTTTTCCTTTATCGACGGCACCCTTACCAAGCATGACAAACTTATCTAATCCTATAGCTCTTGCACATATGGCAAGTGTTGGTTCACACACTATACTTGCACGTAATCTTGTCATCCTTCCTTCATCCATATCAGCATAATTCTTATATATATAATCACTTGATGTAAGTTCAAGAACGGCATCACCTAAAAACTCAAGACGTTCATTATCTTTATACTTTTTAATACATTTCTCATTAGCATATGAGCTATGTGTGAGTGCATTCTTAAGAAGATCTATATTTTCGAATTCATAATGTATTGTCTGCATTAATTCTGATAAATTCTTATTATGCATATATTTTTCCTTTCATCATATAGTTGACACATAAGTATAAAAATGCCGCCTCGCCTGCATGTTATGCAGTGATACTTGGCGGCACTCCATATCTGTTATTATCCTGATTATTTAGCAAGAGCTGCCTGAATCTGTGACACAGCATCACCAACTGTTGTTATATGTTCTGCTGCATCATCTGGAATCTGAATCTCAAACTGATCTTCTATCTCTGTGATAATCTGAAATACATCAAGTGAATCAGCCTTAAGATCATCAACAAAAGTAGATTCAGGTGTGATTTTATCCTCACTGATATTTAGAACATCTGCGATAATTCTCTGTAACTTCTGAAACTCCATATTATTCCTCCATTCCCGCCTGTTTATATCTTATTTTCAGGCTTATATTTAATCATTCATATATTTTATACATTTACTTTTCGGATTCTGTATCTGTGTGTGGCATATTAGCAAGTGATTCAACTATCTTTTCATTGATATTGCTTTTTGAAAATGTAACACACTGCAGAACGGAATTCTTAATCTCTTTAGCCTTAGAACTTCCATGTGTTTTAACAACCAGTCTGTTAAGTCCGATAAGAGGTGCTCCACCATATTCAGACGCATCCATAGTCTTTAATGTATCTTTAAGTGCTCCCTTTACAAGTAATGCTCCTATCTTAGATTTAAGAGTTGAATAAAAAGCCCCTTTTATCTTAGAAATAAGAGTTCCAGCAAGTCCCTCATATAGCTTAAGTATTACATTTCCAACAAATGCATCACATACTATAACATCTGCACCACTTCGTGGAATCTCTCTTGCTTCAATACTTCCAATAAAATTAATATCGTCGCATGCCTTAAGAAGTGGATATGTTTCTTTTACCAGCTGATTACCCTTCTCTTCCTCGAGTCCGACATTAACAATAGCTACACGTGGGTTCTTTATACCTACACAATTCTCCATATATATAGAGCCCATCTTAGCCCACTGTACTAAAAAATCAGGTCTTGCATCAACATTAGCTCCGCTGTCAACAATAAGTACACAGCTATTATCAGTTGGAACAATAGCTCCTATAGGAGGTCTCTCAACTCCTGGAAGGCGACCTACAATAACCTGACCTCCTACCAATACAGCTCCTGAGCTTCCTGCTGAAACGAAAGCATCAGCTTCTTTATTCTTAACCATATTAAGGCCCTTAACTATTGAAGAATCTTTCTTCCTTCTGATTGCCATGACCGGAGGCTCACCAGTTTCGATGACCTCAGAAGCATTGACAACTTCTATCTGTTTTTCATTGTATGTATACTTTGCAAGCTCAGCCCTGACTACATCTTCCTGGCCCACAAGATATACAAAGCATTCATTGCTTGCATTAACAGCAGCTATGGCACCTTTAACAATCTCAACTGGCGCATTATCGCCACCCATAGCATCAAGTGCAACTTTTATCATATATCTGTCCATTCCTTATATTCTATTATATGAGATAAATGCGCATCAATATATTATTTTAAAATCGTTACTTTAGTGATTCTATCCACACTGTAACCAAACAATATACACTTCCTGCACTTATATCATAATGTATGAAAATACTTAATAAATATACTACGAAAATAAGTTTTTATCAAGGATATATTACCAGAGTTTCCATTGTAAACATATTACTTTATTTTTTTGTAAAATAATATCCGAAACAAAAAGGGCAAATCATAAAAAAAAGGGATAAAGATTATTCTCTTTATCCCTTTGAAAATATATATCGCTCTGTCTTTAATTGGGGCTACTATTAGATCATTTTAATACCTAACCCTTTAATAACACCATAATTCCATGATTTTACTGGATTAGTCTACAGAAACGATTTCTTTCTTGTTGTATGAACCACAAGCCTTGCATACTCTATGAGGCATCATTAAAGCACCACACTTGCTGCACTTTACGAGATTAGGAGCGCTCATCTTCCAATTAGCTCTTCTCTTATCTCTTCTAGCCTTTGAAGATTTATTCTTAGGACAAATTGACATTCGGTTACACCTCCTTAAAATTCTTTAAAATATCTTTGAAAACAGACATTCTTGGATCCAGGATATCCCTGTCACAACCGCATTCTCCTTTGTTCAGATTCGCACCGCAAATCAGACAAATTCCTTTGCAGTCCTCCTTACATAAGGTTTTTCCCGGCATGGATATCAGTATTTCGCCGAAAACTAACTTGTCCACGTCGAGGTTGTATCCATCAATATAGTCTTTTTCTTCTTTTGCTTCTTCCTCGGATGCATTATCATTAAAGTCAACAACCTCATCAACTGTGTAGTTAACTTTGGTATCAACCGGCTCTAAGCATCTGTCACAAGGAATACTAAGGGTAACATAAGAATCAGCCTTTATAGAAAGCTTATTCTTACCTAGCTTTTTAATGCTGACATTAACATCAGGTTTATCAATTATATCATAATCAGATGAACCTGTACTAAATGTATTCATTTCAATATCTGCTTTATAACTCTTCTCATCCTGTGAACCGGATAAAAGCTCTCTTAAATCAATTAGCATAATTGTCTCCAATTCATACTATATATAGTAAATAAGCATAACGCTTACCACACTTTGTCTATTATACGCACCTGATATTGGTTTGTCAATAACTAATTTAATATATTTAATCACGATATATCAAACTGCTCAATATATTCAATCATAATATATTCAACCATATGATATATCCAATTATAATATATTTAATCAATTAACATATGTCGTTAATTACTTTACAAGCGCTAATGTTTCTCTTGCAATAGCAAGTTCTTCGTTTGTAGGGATTACGCAAAGCTTAACCTTTGATTCTGGTGTAGAGATGATGCCTTCAACACCGCAAGCCTTCTGTGAGGCTGCTTCATCAAGTTCAACTCCGAGGAATCCAAGGTACTTACATACCATTGGTCTTAACCAAGCTGCATTTTCACCAACACCAGCTGTAAATGTGATAGCATCAACACCATTCATAGCTGCTGTGTAAGAACCGATGTACTTAGCTACTCTGTAAGCATAAGCTTCAAGTGTAACCTTAGCTACTTCATTGCCTTCGTTAGCTGCTGCGTTAAGATCTCTGAAATCAGAAGAAATACCACCTGACATACCAAGAACACCTGACTTCTTGTTAAGAATATTAAGCATTTCGCTTACTGTAAGATTCTCATGGTTGCAAAGGTATTCGATAATAGCTGGATCAAGGTCACCTGAACGAGTACCCATAATAAGACCTTCAAGTGGAGTAAGACCCATAGAAGTATCTACACACTTACCACCAACAGAAGCTGAGATTGAAGCACCGTTACCAAGGTGGCATACGATAACCTTAGCTGTCTTAGGGTCAAGGTTAGCAAACTTGATTGTTTCCTTTGATACAAAGCTGTGGCTTGTTCCGTGGAAACCATAACGTCTTACTTTATATTTTTCATAATAAGAATACGGAAGTCCGTACATATATGCTTTTTCCGGCATTGTCTGGTGGAAAGCGGTATCAAATACTGCGACCATCGGTGTGTTCGGCATCAGCTTCTCACATGCTTCTACACCGATCAGGTTGGCAGGATTGTGAAGCGGCGCCAGATCGTTACATTCTGTAACTGCTTTCTTTACTTCCTCGGTGATCACAACCGACTGCGCAAATTTCTCTCCGCCGTGTACGACACGATGTCCGACAGCTCCGATCTCGTCCAGACTCTTTACGACTCCTGTCTTTTCATTCGTCAGAGCATCGATCACAAACTGGATTGCTTCGGTATGAGTCGGCATTGCTTTCTCGAAAACTTCTTTTTCTCCGCCTGCCGGCTGATATGTCAGTCTTCCGTCGATCCCGATTCTCTCGCAAAGTCCCTTTGCCAGAACTGCCTCTGTGTCAGAATTGATTAACTGGAATTTCAATGATGAACTTCCGCAATTGATAACTAATACGTTCATTTTTCTATATCCTCCACATATCATTCTTTATAGGAACCGTTCTAAGTTCCTCATCCATTCCGGATATTTTTTTTAGTTCTGTGCCTGAGCCTGTACGGCTGTGATCGCAATGACACCTTCGATATCTTCTGCACTGCATCCGCGGGACAGATCGTTGACCGGAGCTGCGATTCCCTGTGTCAGCGGTCCGTAAGCTTCTGCTTTTGCCAGTCTCTGTACCAGTTTGTATCCGATATTTCCGGCATCCAGATCCGGGAACACGAGTACGTTGGCCTTTCCTGCTACCGGGCTTCCCGGAGCCTTGGACGCTCCTACGGATGGAACGATGGCTGCATCCAGCTGGAATTCTCCGTCTATAAGAAGTCCTTCTGGCGCATTTTCCTTTGCGATACGTGTAGCCTCTACGACTTTGTCAACATCCGCATGCTTTGCGCTTCCCTTTGTAGAATGGGAAAGCAGAGCGACTACCGGATCTTTCTCTGTCAGCAGCCTGAATGACTCTGCGGAAGAAAGCGCGATGGCTGCCAGTTTCTCTGGATCTGGGTTCTGCTCCAGTCCGCAGTCTGCAAAGACGAATGTTCCGTCTGCGCCCATATCGCAGTCCGGCACTACCATGATGAAAAATGCAGATACCAGCTTGGTTCCCGGCTTCGTCTTCAGGATCTGAAGGCATGGCCTTAAGGTATCTGCTGTCGAGTGGCATGCTCCGGATACCATTCCGTCAGCATCCTTCATCTTAACCATCATGACTCCATAATACAGGTAGTTGGTAAGCAGCAGTTCTCTTGCCTGCTCCTCTGTCATTCCCTTCTTCTGTCTGAGTTCTACCAGTTTCGCGATGTATGCATCCGTTTTTTCATATGTTGCAGGGTCTACAATCGTTGCTCCGGTAATATCGAAAGAACCTTTGTTCTTAGCGATCTCTTCTTCGCTTCCGATCAGAATCAGGTTGGCGGTTCCCTCTTTCAGTACTGCTTCAGCAGCTTCATAAGTCCTGATGTCTTCTGTCTCTGGAAGTACGATTGTCTTTTTGCTCGTTTTTGCTTTTGCTTTGATTTCATCTATAAATCCCATGATTGATAGACTCCTTTCCATTCCATATTTTCTCAGTATTTCTATTATAATACAAAGAGACCATGCAAACAAGGTCTCTTTGTAGAATCTTCTGTCTATTTTTGCATACAATCTCCTACAGGGCAAATGCCGTGCTGACAATGGCAAAGTATACGCTGATGGTACTGATGTCTACCAGGGTAGAAATCAGCGGCGTAGCCATGATGGCAGGATCCAGTCCCACTTTCTTCGCCAGAAGAGGCAGGGTACAGCCTACCACCTTGGCGATCACTACCGTGCATGCCATGGTAAGCCCGATGGTAAATGCCATCATTGCATCCCCTTGTCCCATCAGCAGGATCCGAAGGCCGTTAACCACCGAAAGGATCAGGCTGATGCACACCGCGATGCGCACTTCCTTCCAGATGACTTTGAACAGATCCTTAAACTCGATCTCGCCTACCGCCAGCCCCCGGATGACCAGCGTGGAACTCTGGGAGCCGCAATTGCCTCCGGTACCGGTAAGCATAGGAATGAATCCCGCCAGCTGCGGCATGACCGCAAGGGCCGCCTCATAACTGTTCATGATCATCTGCGTCACCGTGGCGGACAGCATCAGGAACAGAAGCCAGGGAATACGGCTCTTCACATGCTCCAATACCGTCGTGCCAAAGTAAGTCTCCTCATTGGGATTGACACCGGCCATGATGCTGATATCTTCCGTCGTCTCTTCCTGCAGGACAACCATAGCATCGTCAACGGTTACGATTCCCACCATGCACATCTCATGGTCCACGATAGGAAGCGCGATCAGGCCGTACTTGGTGATGGTCCTTGCCACGTCTTCCTGATCATCCGTCGTATGCGCATACAGCATATTCGTGTCCATGATCTCTTCCACCGTCTTGGATTCGCTGGTAGTAAGAAGTTCCTTTACGTCTACCTGGCCGATCAGCTTGCGCTTCTCCGTGACATAGCAGGTATAGATGGTCTCTTTGTTGATACCGACCTGGCGGATCTTCAGGATGGACTCTGCAACCGTCATCTCTTTTCTCAGCGCGATATAGTCTACGTTCATCACGCTTCCCGCGCTGTCCTCCGGATACTGGAGCAGCTGGTTGATCTGGACTCTTGTCTCCTCATCCGTGGCCATCAGAAGCCTGTCCACCACATTGGCCGGCATCTCTTCCAGAACGTCTACCGTATCGTCTAAGTACATCTCTTCCATGACTTCTTCCAGTTCGGAATCCGTCAGTGCATTGATCAGCAGCTCGCGCATATCGCTGTTCATATACGTAAATGTCTCTGCCGCTTCTTCCTTGGCCAGAAGCCTGAATACCATAACCAGATGCTTCTGGTCAAAATTCTCCAGGATGTCAGCCAGGTCAATGGGATACATATTGTTTTCGAGTTCTTCCTTTAATTCCTTATACTGGCGCTCTTCCAGCATCTCCAGTATCCGTTCTTCCGTCAGTTCCTCCCGTTCTTCCAGATAGTCCGTTTCTGCAAGATCCGGCATGTTCTTTGAATCTACGACAGGATCTTCATCCTTTTGACGGTCGGCCTTCCACTCTTCGCTCATCTATGCATCCCCTCCTCTCCTGTCATTCATTGCATCCCCAATCTTTCTATAGTATAATCAATTTCAAAAGGATATACAAGGAGATTCTCATGAAAATAGTAGGATTGATCACGGAATACAACCCATTTCACAATGGACACCTGTACCATATTCAAAAAGCAAAAGAGATATCCGGGGCGGATGCGGCAGTCGTTGTTATGAGCGGCAACTACGTGCAGCGGGGCGCTCCGGCCATTATGCCCAAGCATCTAAGAGCGGAGGTAGCCCTTGAAGCCGGCGTGCCCGTCGTCATGGAACTTCCTGTATGCTACGCTTCCGGAAGCGCCGAATATTTTGCCGCGGGCGCCATCTCCCTGTTTGAGCAGCTGGGATGCATAGACTCCATCTGTTTTGGCAGCGAATGCGGAGACTACAAAGTTCTGGAAAGGATTGCCCGCGTGACTGCCGACGAGCCGGAGGAATATAAGTTCTCCCTTCAGGAGGCGTTAAGAAAGGGCATCTCCTTTCCACGGGCAAGACAGATGGCCTTAAAGGCTTATTTAAAGGATGATTCCCTGGATGTGATTCTGGAACAGCCCAATAACATTCTGGGCATTGAGTACATTAAAGCGCTCTACAAGAAAAAAAGCAGCATCAAGACTTATACCATCAAACGCATGGTATCCGGCTACCACGATGAGGAACTGACCGGCAGCTACAGTTCCGCGTCCGCCATCCGCAAGCTGCTGGCCTATGCCAGCAGTTCCATCCATCTGGAGGAGGAAGGCATGTTTGACGAGCCCGCCATGTCCGAGGTGCTGACCCGGCTGGAAGGCCAGGTGCCTCCGTCCTGTATCCGTCTTCTGGAAGAGATGCACCGGACCCGATATCCAATCTACTCCAATGACTTTTCACTTCTTCTAAAGTACAAACTGCTGACCGAGACCAGCGATACTCTGGTCAAGTACAAGGATGTGACCGAGGATCTGGCTAACCGGATCATGAACCATGCCAATGATTTCATCACGTTTGACCAGTTCTGCGATCTTCTCAAGACCCGGGATATGACCTACACCCGCATCAGCCGCAGCCTGTTTCATATCCTGCTTGATATCACCAATGAAGACATGCTCTCCTATCAGGAGGAAGGCTACTGTCAGTATGCACGCATTCTGGGATTCCGCAAGGATGCCGGCCAGATCCTCTCCTGCCTGAAGAACAGTTCCTCCGTGCCGATCATCACCAAATTGACCCAGACGGAAGACTTAACCCCGGCAGGGCTAAATATGCTAAGCAAGGACATCTTCGCCTCCAATCTCTATGAAAGCATCATTACAAACAAGTTCAAGCTGCCTTTCATCAATGAATATCAGCATCAGATCGTGAGAATCTAGACGTGTTTCCTGGACAGAAAGGCAGGCGCCAGAAAAAGATTACTCTTTTTTTGGCGCCTGCCTTTTTTATGCTTCTCTATTCAACTACCCGGCTGCAGGCTACTGCCATTGCCCCACTGCCGATGTGGCAGGCTACGCTCAAGGACAGCCTGTCCAGCTGTATCTCATAGCCCGGGAATCTCTTCTCAATCTCAGACTTCCATGCCAGCGCCTCTTCATCCGAGCAGGTATAGGCTGCTTCCAGATGTACCTTTTTCCCGGCAAAACGTCCGTTGATATCCTTTTCCATTGCATCCAGCATCGTCTTTTTTGCCGCTTTCCATCCTCGCACTTTGGCAAAAGAGTCCAGTTTCTCTCCCTGGATCTGGAGCACCGGCTTAATATTAAGCACGGTTCCAAGCGCTGCCGCGGCAGGCGTTATTCTGCCGCCTTTCTTCAGATATTTTAGCGTATCCACGGTAATATAGATGCTGGCTTCCAGCCGTTCGCGCATCAGAGTCTCCTCGATCTGCGCTGCACTCAGACCCCTTGTAGCCATTTCAATCGCGTCCAGAACAGACTGTCTCTGGGTGACCGATATCCTCTGGTTATCAATTACATGGACCTTTCCGTCAAACTCCTGGGCAAGAGCCATTGCTGTCTCGCAGGAACTGCTCAGGCCGCTGGACATCGGGATATGGATCACTTCATCATAACTTTCCAGTAATTCCTCCCATAATTCCATGACATCTGCAGGCGCAGGCTGCGAAGTAGATATATCCGCATCTTCCGCCAGCCTCTCATAGAACTCTTCCTGGCTCAAAGTGATATCCTCATAATAGAGTTCCCCATTGATATAGAACGGCATCGGAATCACCTGGATCCCCAGCTCCTTCGCTTCATTCTGGGTAATACCGCTATTGCTGTCCGTGACAACTGCTATTGTTCCCATCCAAACATCCTCTCTAATTCTTAAAACTGTGAATCGGCGCAGGGATTCTTCCCTGCCTGTTTACAAAGGCGCTGCAATCATACTCATTCACCGGCATGATTGGGGCATAGCCCAGCAGGCCGCCGAATTCAGCCGTCTCTCCTACGTCTTTGCCAATAACCGGAATCAGGCGGACTGCCGTCGTCTTCTGATTCACCATGCCGATTGCCATCTCATCGGCGATAATTCCGGATATTGTAGTTGCTTTTGTCTTGCCAGGTATGGCGATCATGTCAAGTCCTACGGAACAGACGCAGGTCATCGCCTCCAGTTTTTCCATGGTAAGGGCTCCCATCTTCACCGCGTCGATCATTCCCTTGTCTTCGCTGACCGGGATGAATGCGCCGCTTAAGCCTCCCACATAGGAAGACGCCATGACGCCGCCCTTCTTTACCTGGTCATTGAGCATGGCAAGAGCCGCGGTAGTCCCAGGCGCCCCTACGCGCTCCAGCCCGATCTCTTCCAATATCTCGGCCACGCTGTCCCCCACAGCCGGCGTAGGCGCCAGAGACAGATCCACAATTCCAAAAGGAATCCCCAGCCGTTTGGACGCTTCGCCTGCCACCAGCTGTCCAACCCTTGTAACCTTGAACGCCGTCTTCTTTATCGTCTCGCATAATTTTTCAAATCCCTTGCCGCGCACCTGCTCTATGGCGTGCTTAACGACTCCCGGACCGCTGACAGCGTCTCCTTCCGTAACTCCAAGGAACGCTCCTGCCATGAACGGATTGTCATCCGGCGCATTGCAGAAGACCACCAATTTGGCACATCCCAGGGAATCCATCTCCTTCGTCGCTTCGGCGGTGGCTTTCACAATCTCTCCGCTTAAGCGTACCGCGTCCATGTTGATGCCCGTCCTGGTAGAGCCCACATTGATGGAACTGCACACCCGCTCCGTGCACGCCAGCGCTTCCGGAATGGAACGGATCAGCATCTCATCGCTTTTGGTCATAGACTTTGACACCAGCGCGGAATATCCCCCGATAAAGTTGACGCCTACTTCCTTGGCCGCGGCATCCAGAGTCTTCGCCACCTTTACATAGTCTTCCTGCTTCTTGCAGGCCGCCCCTCCGATCAGCGCGATAGGGGTAATGGAAATTCGTTTATTTACAATCGGAATTCCGAACTCTCTTTCAATCTCTTCGCCGGTTGACACCAAGTCCTTTGCCACCGTCGTAATCTTATGGTAAATATTTTCATTGAGTTTTTCAAGATCCGCATCAATACAGTCCAGCAGGCTGATACCAAGGGTAATCGTCCTTACATCAAGGTTCTCCTGCTCGATCATCTGGTTCGTCTCATATACTTCATATCTGTTTATCATAGTTTGCATGCCCTGGCCTTTCTTAAGTAGTCTTATAATCTGTGCATCTTTTCAAATATCTCTTCCCTCTGGCAGTGAATCGTCACTCCTATGGTAAGGCCCAGGTCTTCCAGTTCCTTCGCAACCGTCGCAATCTCTTTGCTGGATTTGGTAACATCTACGATCGCCATCATGTTAAAATATCCGTCGACGATCGTCTGGGATATATCCAGTACATTAATATTCGTCTCCGCCAGATATGTACAAACCTTGGCAATAATTCCCACCGTATCTTTTCCTACAACCGTAATCACGCATTTCTTCATTGTCTTATCCTCCTACTGTGCCATCGCTATAATGTTATAATCTCTGATACCATATCCCTCTTTGCTACCATCATAGGGATATCTTCGCCTTTATATGGGTTGTCGCCGATGCTGACCTCCAGCTTGACCGTCTCGTAGGCCAGTTCTTCGTAATTATTCTCCTTACTCAGATGGCCCAGCACCACATATTGAAGGTTGTCATGCAGTATATCACAAAGAAGCCTGCCTGACAATTCATTTGACAAATGTCCTTTATCTCCTGCCACTCTCCTTTTAAGAGGATAGGGATAGGGACCTACTTCAAGCATGTGGATATCGTGGTTTGCCTCCAGGACTACCGCATTCAGATCCTTCAGATGCTCTACCGTGTATTCGTCGTATTTCCCCAGGTCTGTCGCTACCGCCACGGATTTCGTCTCATTCTCGATCCGGTATCCAGAAGGCTCCTTAGCGTCATGGGAGATCGCAAAAGGCCGTATGCTCATGCCTCCAAGTGAAAATGTCTCATCCACCGGGACATCATGCAGCAGTCCTTCCGGCATCTTCCCCAGGCTTGTGCAACATCGGATTCCTTCAATCGTCCCCCGGGTGGCATAGATGGGTATCCCGTACTTCCTGCTGAATACCCCCAGCCCCTGGATATGATCCACATGCTCATGGGTGATCAGAATGCCGTTCAGTTCTTCTCCCTTGATTCCTAATGTATGTAATCCCTGCTCAATTCTCTTCTTGCTGATTCCTGTATCCACCAGCAGATGAGTATCGTCATCTCCTACGTAGATGCAGTTTCCGCTGCTTCCACTGGCAATACTGCATAATCTCATAATCTGTCTATTCTGCCTTTCTTATAAATCTGCTACAATCTGATCCAGCTGCATCTTCGTCTCCTCAAAGACGCCGTTGTTGTCGATGACCCTGTCGCAATGCTTCAGGAAGACATCCTTTGGCAGCTGGGCGGCAATGATGTCGTCCACTTTCCGGGCATCATAGCCTCTTGCGTAGATCAGCCGCTTTTTACGAATCTCGTCTTCCACATAGACATACCACAGTTCATCGCAGATCTCTTCATAGTTATCTTCAATCAAAAGCGCTGCCTCCACGATGAACAGATTCGTATTCTTTCGCTCCTCTTTGGCTATCTTCCTGCGGATCTCTTCCTTCACCGCAGGATGGATAATGCCATTGAGCACGGATAATTCTTCTTTCTTCGAAAATACGATTTCTGCCAGCCTTTCTCTGTCAAGCTCGCCCTTCTCATCCAGGATATCCGTCCCGAAATGCTCCACAATGGCCTCAAAGCATGGGGTTCCCTTTTTCTGGAGTTTCTTCCCCACTTGATCCGCCTGACAGATGGTTGCTCCGTATTTGTTATTGAGGTACTCCAGTATCTGCGTCTTTCCTGCCCCTACTCCGCCAGTAATTCCAATAATCTTCATAAGTCTACACCTCTACTTTGCTTCGTACCAGTTATCTCCTGTATGCATGTCTATCTCCAGCGGCACATCCAAAGATGCTGCCTGCTCCATCTCTTCTTTCAGTATCTTCTTTACCTGGTCAAGTTCCGGCTTGTACGCCTCCACCAGAAGTTCGTCATGAACCTGCAGCACCAGCCTGGACTTCATCTTCTGCTCCTTAAGCCGCCTGCCCACTCCTATCATCGCAATCTTGATAATATCCGCCGCTGTTCCCTGGATGGGCGCATTCATAGCAACCCTCTCGCCGAAGGAACGCTGCATGTAATTGCTGGAAGATAGTTCCGGAACCGGGCGCCTGCGCCCGAACAGGGTTACCACATACCCCATCTCTTTTGCATGCTTCACCGTATCATCCAGGAATATCTTGATGCCCGGATAGGTGGTGAAATAGTCTTCAATATACTTGGATGCCTCTTTCCTGGTGATGCTCAAATCCTGGCTCAGCCCGAACGAGCTGATGCCATAGACGATTCCAAAATTGACTGCCTTGGCATTGCGCCGCTGCTGGTCGGTAACCTCGTCAAACGGAATGTGGAACACCTGGGACGCCGTAATCCTGTGGATGTCCTTCTTCTCCTTGTAGGCATCGATCAAATGGCTGTCCCCGGAACAATGGGCCAGCACGCGCAGCTCAATCTGAGAATAATCCGCGTCTACGAAGACGAATCCGTCTTCCGGGATGAATACCTTGCGAATCAGTCTTCCCAGTTCTACACGGATCGGAATATTCTGCAAGTTCGGCTCCGTACTGCTCAGTCTTCCGGTGGCCGTGATCGTCTGGTTGAACTTGCTGTGGATCCGTCCGTCTTCCCGGATATAGCCTGCAAGCCCGTCCGCATAGGTGGACTTCAGTTTTGTATACTGCCTGTACTCCAGGATCTTTGCGATGATTGGGTAATCCGGCGCTAGTTTCTCCAGTACGTCCGCCGCCGTAGAATAGCCTGTCTTCGTCTTCTTGCCCCCTGGAATCTTCATGTTCTCAAAAAGGACTACGCCCAGCTGCTTCGGAGAATTGATGTTGAAGGTTTCTCCTGCTTCCTCATAAATATCCTTCTCCAATTCCACTATCTTGGCACCCAGCTGGTCACCGTAATACTTAAGCGCCTCAGCCTCAACCTTCACGCCGTTTACTTCCATGTCATAAAGGGTAAATACCAGCGGCATCTCGATATCCATAAACAGCCTGTCCATCAGGCATTCCTTCAGTCTCTTCCACAGAATCCCGGATGCGGCATACGCCGTATAGGCTTCATAGCATGCCTTCGTCCAGGCATCCAGCTTATCTTCTATAATCAGGTTCAGCTGTTCCCTTGCAACATCCTCATAGGTATAATTACTTTTCAGAGGATTCAGAAGGTACGCTGCCACCGTCACGTCAAAACAGTTATCCTGGCGGGCAATGCGGATATGCTCCAGAGCCTCCTTGATGTCAAACATGGCAAAGCGCCCTGCGTCTATTGCTACGCCCTCCAACTGCTCCAGAAGCCAGGATACTTCAATCCCCTGACCCGCGCGAATGCAGTAGACATCCTTTTTAGAAAAGCAGAGTCCAATGCCGTCAATCCCGGCCTGCCCTGCGAAAAGCGGAAGCACATTCTGGGTATCCTTGAATATGCACGCGCCTATCTCATCGGCTCCTTTTGCAGCCGCGAATATGGCTTCCGCCTCTTTTCTATCCTTAACTTCCCGAAACGCATCCTCCACCTGGTTGGATGGCGCGGTCACGTCAAAACGCTGCAGCAGATTCTTAAACTGAAGTTTCTGGAAGTAAGCATAGGCCTCTTCCGTGTAGATATTCCCAAGTTTTGCCTCATCCAGCTCATATGGAAAATCCGCGTCCACATTGATTGTAGCCAGCCTCTTACTCATGACCGCCATATCCCAGTGCTCTTTTAATGCTTTGGACGCCCTCGGCGGCTTTACCTCGTCCACATGGGCATGCGCCTCTTCGATTGAATGATACTCCGTGATGATCTTTGTCGCCGTCTTCTCCCCAATGCTTGGCACTCCTGGTATATTGTCGGAGGCATCGCCCATCAGTCCGAGC
>ERZ791611.1246-NODE-1246-length-17694-cov-3.531436_pt1 | contig 17694 bp, 16 predicted proteins | sample MGYA00510275_ERZ791611 | MGnify/ENA primary metagenome ERZ791611 (study PRJEB30046, sample SAMN00791912) | human gut metagenome | study: EMG produced TPA metagenomics assembly of the A metagenome-wide association study of gut microbiota in type 2...
TTATGCCCCTCTCCATATTAAGTGAATACGCAGCATGCTTTATGATTCTGAACGCCTGCGAACGGCTAAGATGTGTTCCTGCATATCTACCTGTAAATATATAGTCACCTTTTTTTACACCATCTAACGTGTCCATATATGTCAAAAGTCCTTTTTTAGTGCTGCCATTAATTGCAATCCTTGATTCTTTTCCTGTTTTTCTTTCACATATTACCATATGTCTTCTGAAACACTGCTCATTAAAATCATATACTTCTCCCCATTTTAACTCTAACAGGTCACTTATTCTTAATGCTGTATTCACTCCCATGCATATCATTGCATAGTTTCTCAAGTTAGGCTCTTCATCCAGATAGAATCGTCTGAATGCCTCCAGTTCATCTGTACTCCTTATTGGCTGGGATGTACTCATATGTTATTACCTCCATCTATATGTTTTGGGATGCAACATTTTGAAACAGTTTGTTGCATAGACAAGGAGGTTAATGTGTTAAAACTCACTATCAAACCCGGCGAATTCATCAACATCGGTGATGACGTAAGGGTCATATACTCAGGTGGTTCAGAAGGTAATATCCACCTTCTCATAGATGCACCAAGAGAACTCAATATCGTACGAAGCAAGGTTCTTGCAAGAAACAGTGCTAACAGCTCTGATTCTGATAAGAAAACTTCAAGATTCATATCACCTTACTACGCTGAACAGGGACTTTCACCTGAAACACTAAACAAGATACGCCGTCTTATCAAAGAAGATAAGCAGGCACGCAAATCTAATGATAATACGCAGGGTTAGCATGGTAACACTGCTTATTATATATCTTTCATAAGGGGAACGGATTCCCCTCTGACAAATATTTTATTTACACGGAGGTACAACACTATGATAGTACAACACAATTTAACAGCAATGAATGCTAACAGAATGCTTAATGTAACAACTTCAGCACAGTCTAAGTCAGCTGAGAAGTTATCTTCTGGTTATAAGATTAACCGTGCCGCTGATGATGCAGCTGGTCTTTCAATCTCTGAAAAGATGAGAAAACAGATCCGCGGACTTACACAGGCTTCTTCTAACGCACAGGATGGTGTGTCTGCTGTACAGACAGCTGAAGGTGCTTTAACAGAGGTTCACTCAATGCTTCAGAGAATGAATGAGCTTGCTGTTCAGTCTGCTAATGGTACTAACTCTCAGTCAGATCGTAAGTCTATCCAGGATGAAATAGATCAGCTTACATCTGAGATTGATAGAGTTTCAGAGACAACTAAGTTTAACGAAACTTATCTTTTAAAGGGTGATTCAACTAAGGTTGATAAAGCTTACTTCATGAAGTCAGGTTACAATGTTCCTGCTAATAAGTTATATGTAGAAGGCGAAAAAACTACTGCGTTAGATGCTACTACATTAGCCAAAGCTTTAAAAGATGGAAAGAAAGTATATACAGAAAAGCAGATTGATGCTGGTACACAACAGACACCTGACAAAATCGCTAAAAAGGGTGTTGATTACGCTTATATAACAAAGCTCTATGATGCTGATGGCAATGAAGTAACTGCTGAAAACATTCAGGCAGGAACGAAGGCTGATGGAAAAACAACTGCTACTAAATATTACACAAGCAATGCCGGCGCTACCGGACAACCAGCTGGCGGTACCGCAACCAACATGGCAATCGAAAAAGATGCAGCAAAGAATTTCACAGAAGGTTACGATGTAAATGGAGCAATTTCATTTAGTCTTCATGTTGGTGCTGATTCTGCTACTGACAATAAAATTGAAGTCAAGATTGAATCAATGAGCGCTGCAGGTATTGGTGTTAAAGGTTTAAATGTAAGCACTGAAGATGATGCTACTAACGCTATTGACCGTATATCAGAAGCTGTTAAAAAAGTATCTTCACAGCGTTCAACTCTTGGTGCAGTTCAGAACAGACTTGAGCATACAATTGCTAACTTAGACAACGTTGTTGAGAATACAACATCTGCTGAATCTCGTATCCGTGATACAGATATGGCTCAGGAAATGGTTAACTACAGTAAGAACAACATTCTTGCTCAGGCAGGCCAGTCAATGCTTGCTCAGGCTAACCAGTCTAACCAGGGAGTTCTTTCACTCCTTCAGTAGTATAAAAAAACAACCATCTATGCTCCATGCACATAGATGGTTGTTTTTTTATTACTTATTAATACTTAATACTTATTAATATTTATTAATTATTCACTAAGGCTCATGTATTATATAACATAATTATCTATTCCATTACCGGAATTAATAAGATCCGCTATCGAGATACTGCCAAAATAATCGTTTATAGTCTTCTCGAAGTTTTCCCACATAGCTATAGTCCTACACTCTGATAGCTTAGGACACTTGTTAGGCTTGTTTTCAAGACAGGCTACCGGTGCCAGTGAACCCTCTGTGCACTGCAATATACTAAGCACAGAATACTCTTCCGGTCTTCTTGATAACTTATATCCGCCACCTTTTCCACGAAGTGAAGTAAGAAAATCATTCTTACTTAACATCGATACTATGGACTCAAGATATTTTTCAGATATACCCTGTCTTTCAGCTATATCCATAAGCGTTATATATTCACCGTTATCATGCTCAGCAAGGTCTATCATAACCCTGAGTGCATATCTTCCCTTTGTTGATATCTTCATATATTCTCCTCCAATTGTTACAATCATACTCTTATTGTATAAACATACTTTACCACAATGTTTATATACTTTTCAAGACTTATTTTATATTTTCTGCTTTTTTCTGCTTTTTTCCATGCTTTACACTGGTATACTATCTGCTATACATAGCCTTCCATATCCTGTCACAGGATTGGGAGCTGCTGCATGCATCTCTATTCCAAGCGGTCTGGCACCACGTCTTAAATACGCCTTTAGCTTCTCACCATACATATACCTGTCATTGCCCATAACTATCCCCCATTGCATAAGCAGGGCTGCACCACCTGTTACAAACGGTACTGCATATGAAGTCCCGGTAACACTCACTATATCAGTTTCATATGCTGTCTGTCTTCTTATCTTTATATCCACTCCTGGTGCAAGTATATCTGGCTTTATTCCGGCATCTATGTAGCTGATATCTTTATTCCATACGCCTTTTCCTCTGCCTGAAAACGAAGCATATGCTCCTGTATATGAATTATAAGCCCCTACAGATATACAACCTGTGGCTGTTGCCGGAATCGTTATAGTATCATATGGAACCGGTTTTACAAAGCCTGTCGCAGTGTTTAAAGACTGACTTGACGGAAGCCATATATTATATACTCCCTGACGTATGCTTTCCCCATATATGATGATTTTCCATATCCCCGGTGTTATATAATCCTTAGAAGGCTGCAGATTAATATATATTTCCTGATACAGATTATAAGGTGAAGGCTCACCTAATAGACTTATTATATCTGTATCAAGAATCCTGAATCTGTTTATATATCCCTGTCCTGTTATATTAAACTGCACTCCATCCGGACCAGCAAGCATTATCCTGTAAACATCCCAGTAGTATTTCCATATCTGTATATCTATCGAATGTTCATATTCACTTACTGATATCTCAACTGTATCTGTCTGTCCCTGCTTTATTATATTTCCATAATGTACTGCCTTGTCTGCCTCGTTTCCACTTCCTATGCATATGCTGCATTTATACCCTGCTGCAACATCATTGATATAACGCTCAAGCAGCGTATTTCCATCATGATCTCCATAATTAAAGCCGTAGCTTATGTTTATTGCCACTGGTTTTTCATACTCCACAGCCTTCCTTATGACATAATCTATGGCATCCATAAGGCTGGTTGTGCGTGGAAACTGATTATTATATGAATATCCCATCTTAACAGCTATTATATCAGCTTCATATGCAACACCACTTCTTCCACAGGCTATTATGGCAACATTAGTACCATGCTGTGTATTATCAGAGCCTGGTATCTGTATACTTTTCCCATTATATGTGTTATCCTTATTTACAATAGCTTTGTTTAAATATGCATTTATATCTTCCTCACTGTATTCCGTCTGTTGTGTCTGGTCATATATGTTTAATATCCTTGTACTGCCATCACTTTTCCTGAACTCTTCACTTAATATGTCTATTCCAGTATCAATAACTGCAACGATGACACCCTTTCCACTAAGATATGTCTCATCATAAGCATTTCTGATATCATCATTCATACTACCGGCATTACCAGCCCGCACATTGTTAGCACATGCCGCTGACTTTGCCCTTTCAAGCTGGAAATATATGCTCTTTGGTTTTTCTATATAGTCTATATTCACTTCCTGTGATATAAGCTCTATCGTATTCTTATCTGTCACAATTATAGCATAGTTATACAGCAGTTCTCTTATATATACATTATACTTTTTTCTTATATTTTCAAGAGTTCCTGAATACTTTACTATTATTTCCCATGTATCATCTCTCCAGTTAAACCCTGTACTAAGACTCTCTGAATTCTCAAGCTCTTTTCTTGTGGCAGATAATGAAACATTAAGCAGGTTTTCTATTTTCTGGTTCATAGCTTTACCATATAATATCATCTTTCTGATATTATATGATGTAAGTGTACGTGAATTGCATAGCAATATAGCAATCCTGATACATCAGTAAGTGTCTAAAGTATAAAATAAAAAGCACATCCACATCCAATATATACTGGCTGCAAATGTGCTTTAATGCTTCATATTAATATGCGTATCAACATGCATTTATCATGTTTTCTTTATAAATTCTATCCTGCACTTAGGACACTTGATACTTATCTTTCCCTTGCCTCTTGGAACTCTTATTTTCTGCGAACAGCTAGGACATCTGAATATCCTGTGTGTCTTACTATCCGTAATTCTGAACTTGATTTTATTAAGCTTTCCAACTACCTTATAATGAAATTTCAGATACTTTTCATTCTCCTCTGAACGCCTGGATATATTACGTGAAAACACCCTGAAATATGTATACACAATACCAACAAGTGCTATCATATATATAACGTTATTCCTTACGAACATAGTAACGATAAGAAGCACCAGGCATATTAAAGATAAATTCCTTGAGAGCTGATCCATACCATATCTTCCATACATGAATCTTGCCATCTTATCTTTAAAACTATTCATCAAACCATCCAGCCTTTCATAATTATATATAATATAGTGCTTATGTAATCACTAAATAATACTCTATCACATATATCATTAAATGCAATTAAAAATATATAAACAATTATGAAACCTGCATAATATCTAATAGTTCATATAAGTGCTTCCATCCTCTATATCTTTCCAGTAGAATCTATCCTCAAGTATCATATAACTATGTGCTGAATTCTCTTTTGGTATAGATACTGAACCTGGATTCATATATATATATCCATCTCTTTTTTCACACTTAGGAACATGTGTATGTCCACATAGAAGTATATCTCCATCGCATAATGCTGGTATATTCTTCTCGTCAAGCTTATGTCCATGTGCAAGAACTATTGAATAGTTGTTGAAGTTAAGATATGCCTGTTCTGCAAGAACATTAAAATCAAGCACCATCTGATCTACCTCTGTATCGCAATTGCCTCTTACGCATATTATCCTGTTGCGAAGTGGATTAAGCATTGCAATAACTTCTTTGGGAGCATATTCTTTTGGAAGATCATTTCTTGGTCCATGGTATAATATATCTCCAAGAAGAACAAGTCTTTCAGCCTTTTCTTCCTTGAATCTTTCTAACATTTGCCTGCAGTAATATGCAGAACCATGAATATCTGATGCTATCATTATTTTTGACATATTTTATTTTCTCCAATCCCATATAACATGATATATGTTTAATTATATATTTTTTTATCAATATATTTAACAAATCCAAGCACATAATATGTGAGGATGATGTTAATAGGCAACTGTATCATATTCTTTGCAAATCTTATTGAAAAATAGAATGCAAAACCCTTTCCATACATTATACTACACCAGTATGTACCAAGTAAAACATTTACAAGCAATGTGTCAACTGTAAGTGCGAGTATACATCTTAGTAAGAACTTAACATCAATAAACTTTAAGATACCCTTCTTATCACCATCAAAGCTTTCTGCGACCTTCATATTACAGCCATAAAAGAACAGACCATAGATAAAGCCTGCAAGAGCTGCACTTAACGTCCAGCCTGGGAAATACGCACCTGTTGGCTTGATGATAAACTGTATAAGGTCACCTAAACCTCCACATACAAAGCCCATAACAGGACCAAACATATAGCCTATGGCACAGTTTGCAAGAAATGATACTGACAGCCTTAATGTTGGTGTCACCTGAATAGATACAAACACAGCTAATACTGTGTGCAGAGCGATGAGAAGTGCAGCCGCAACAACTGACTTAATGCTCTTAAACTCTTTTGCTGAAAATGCAAAATTCTTCAATAAAATTGACATTAAAAAAACCTCCTTTGCAGTAATCTTCGCTCTACATAGGAGGTTGTTCGCCATAGTATGTAGCAGCGGGATGCGGATTATGTATCGCAAGAAAACCTTTTCGTCCATATGGCAACTCCCTGTCCATACAGCACTTAACGCACATATTCCTACTCTGCTTTATATTTTAATATTTTACAGAAACTAATGTTGTTTCTGTAGTACAGGCATTATTATATATATTGTATACATAATTGTAAAGTACTTTTTTCATTTTTTCATAACTCACAATCGTGCCACTCTTTGTACTGCCGGAACCTTATAGTCAGATGCATAACTTAAATACTGCTGAAGTGAGTTCTCAACCTTATACATATCGAGCACCTTTTTCATAAATGCTATCGTACTTTTCTTATATTTCATATGCTCAAGTACATTGACAGCTGCTGCATCATTATAGCTTATGGCAAACTGCTTGGCAAAACGCGCGAACTTAAGCTTATTCAGTTGTTCAATATTATAATAATTCTGCATGATTTCAAGTGCCTCTATAACCCTGGCGTTCTCAAAATCCAGCTGCACTCCCGGCCGCTTTACACATATATTGCCAACCTCACAGGTTCTTGATTTTAGTACATTTGAATACAGCTCTATCCTGTCTGTCTGATAAGCTGAAACCATATACTTGTTATACAGCCTGTATCCTATGAATAATCCGTTATCGTTATTCTCTCCAAAGAAATAATTAAGCAGTAATTCTTCGATATTCTTATCTTTATCAGCTGCTTTAATATACATTCCCTTTCCAGCCCTTATGATAACACCATCATCACATAATCTCTCGACTGCCCTGAAAAACGCATCATGACTCATCTTTGTAAAGCCATTTTCATACATATCATTGGCAACTATGACAGCGCCCTCTGGTGCATCCTCAAAATACTTTATAAGCTTATCTCTGTATTTCATACAACACCATTCCCGCTTTAATTCATGACATTATTATATTTCTTCAAGATTAATAGTTTCTGTTTTATCAACATCTGAATCATCTTCTATTTCTATACCTTCAAGAACATCTTCTGTTTCTTCTGTATCGTCTTCTTTTTCCTGGTTTTCTTTTGTTTCATTTATAACCTTTACTTCCACATCATCTGATTCTGGAAATGCTGCATCATCATCAAAATCTTCCTCAACATCTTCATCATCAACATAGAAATTCACTGGAATAACTTCAACACTGCCAAGTACTGCTTTACCGATTATATATACAGTATGGATACCTTCTTCATCTGTGTTTTCCACATAATTATGTACTCCTGCAAGCTTTTTATCGATATCGCATGTAACATTTACTCCATCAGGAAGTATGATAGAAACATTACTGATTATACTTTCAAAGTTAATATAAACATCCTTTTCAAAAACAGCCAGTGAAAGATCAACTGTAAGCTTAGATGCTATCGCCTTAACCTCGCAGCCCATGAACTCTTCGTCTTCTATTTCAACATCTCTTTTTTCACATACTGCATTATACTTACGTACTTCAAGCTCTGCACTATCCTGTTCTTCCTTAGTAAGCTTATTCTTAGCTGCCTTAACCTTATCGTAAGCTACCTTTCCTGCAACTGCTGCTGCACCTACACCTACTATAAACTTTAATAAACCATTCTTCTTTTTAGCCATATACTTATCTCCTTTACATTTTACTGATATACCCGCATGGTATATATAACTGATTCATAACATTTTACCATTACATCATATTATTTTTCTTCTCTTTTAGAATATACACAGCCACAATAATTCTGTCTATATAGATTATACTCTTTTGACAGTTCTATAGATCTTTTATAGCCTTCTTTTTTCTTAAAATCAGATAAAAGATACTGTGTTCCCATCTCCTGTGCCACTTTAAGTCCTGTTTTATTCAATATGACACTGTTTTTTAAAGGGCTTATCGTAAGCGTTGTTGTAAAATAATCAAATCCCAGCTGTTTAGCTAATTCGGCTGTTTTTCTAAGTCTTAGTTCATAACATTTAAAGCATCTTTTACCACCTTCAGGCTCTTTTTCAAGCCCCCTGACTGTTTTATAAAACTCTTCCGGCTCATAATCACCTTCTATAAAAGATACCTTATAAGGTGTGTCAAACTCCCTTATGAATCTTATCTGTTCTTCAACTCTTTTTTTATACTCTGCACTTTCTGATATGTTGGGATTATAGTAAAATACAGTAACATGAAAATATTTTGATAAAAACTCTATGCAGCTGCTGCTGCATGGTGCACAGCAGCTATGAAGCAGCAACGTAGGCACCTTTCCTTCTGTCTTTAATTTTTCTACCATTTTTTCAAGTTCTTTATGAAAATTTCTGTTTTCAAATGGTACAGCCATATTTCTTCACTCCTGTATTTTATTCATAAATATTTTAATGACATTATAGATACGCACTTATAATCAGGCTACTATATCTGATAATGCCTGTATAAGCTTATCCATCTGTTCATCTGTACCAACCGTTATTCTTAAATAATTATCTATACCCGGCTGGTTGAAATATCTTACATATATTTTCTTTGCTTTAAGCTTTTCAAATATTTCCTTTGCTGGCACACTCTTATGTGTGGCAAATATGAAATTAGCCTTTGAATCTGGAAATGTAAATCCAAGCTTTGTAAGTGAGCCTTTTGCCTTTTCTCTTGATTCAATGATTTTTCCTACGCACTCATCAAAATAAGCCTTATCATTGATAGATGCCACACCATATTTAATAGATGTCATATTCATTGTATAAGAGTTAAAAGAAAACTTAACATCATTAAGGGCTTTTATAAGTTCTGGAGAACCAAATGCATATCCTATTCTCATACCTGCCATAGAACGTGACTTTGAAAATGTCTGTACAACTAAAACATTGTCATACTCATTAACCAGCTCTTTTGCTGACTGTCCACCAAAATCAATATATGCCTCATCAACTATAACAACAACATCTCTGTTGTGTTCAATGATATCTCTTACTTTATCAAGTCCCATATATAATCCTGTTGGTGCGTTAGGGTTAGGGAATATAACTCCGCCATTTTCCTTATAATAATCCTGTGGCTTTATGTTGAAATCTTCATCCAGCGCCTGCTTCTCATAAGGAATTCTGTACAGGTCTGCCCATACACTGTAGAAGGAATATGTAATATCTGGAAACAGTACAGGCTTATTTCCATTAAAAAATGTAAGGAAGCACATAGACAATACATCATCTGAACCCACTCCTACAAAGACCTGATTCTTATTCATGCCATAATAATCAGCTATAGCACTTACAAGCTCTGTAACATCCGGATCAGGATATAACCTTAGTCTGTCTATATCTGTATCCATAACTGCTTTTCCTACTTCTGGAGCTGGTGGATAAGGATTCTCGTTAGTATTCAGTTTAATAACATCTGTATCTTTTGGCTGTTCTCCTGGAACATATGGTTCAACTTTTCTTATATTATTCTCCCAAGCTTTCACGTTTTCTTCCTCTTTTCATATCTATTCTTATATATTCATACTATAATCAGTTCTTCTTAACTCCCATTTCCTTTGCAACCTCTGCAAACTTTGGAAGAGAGTTAACTATAGTATCGTAAGAAACACAATAAGCCATTCTTACATAACCTGCACAACCAAATGAAGAACCAGGTACAATAAGTATATTATGCTTCTTAGCCGTTTCGCAGAATATATTTTCATCCTCTGTTGGTGACTTCACGAAAAGATAAAATGCTCCTTCTGGCTTAACACACTCAAAGCCAAGCTCAGTAAGTCCTTCATACAATGCTCTTCTGTTCTTATCATAAGCTTCTATATTAACCTTTGCATTAAGGCATCTTGCTATAACCTTCTGCTGAAGTGATGGTGCATTAACAAAACCAAGAATACGTGTGGCAACTGATGCTGCTGCCTTCATATCTGCTGAATCTGCCACCTCATCTGGTATAACAAGATATCCTATACGTTCACCAGGAAGCGAAAGCGACTTGCTATATGAGTAACCTACAATAGTGTTATCATAATACTTAGTAAGATATGGCACATCTACACCATCATATGCAAGCTCTCTATATGGTTCATCTGCTATAAGGAATATCTCAATACCAAGCTCCTTCTGCTTATCCTCCATAATCTTAGCAAGCTTTTTTATAGTTTCTTCTGAATAAACAACACCTGTAGGGTTGTTTGGATTATTAATTATAACTGCCTTTGTATTCTTGTTAATAAGCTTTTCAAACTCATCAAACTTAGGCTGGAATGTGCTTGTATCAGGAGATACCGCAACGAGCTTTGCGCCAAAGTTGGATGCATAATTCCTGTATTCTCCAAAGAATGGTGCAAATGTAAGAACTTCATCACCTGGGTTAATAATAGTCTTAAGTATAGTATTAAGACCACCTGCTGCTCCTACTGTCATAACAATGTTGCTGCTGTTAAAATGTGTCTCAAATCTTTTATTCAGTGACTGTGCAACAGCCTCTCTTACATCCTCAAAACCTGAGTTACTCATATATCCATGAAGGACTACAGAATCTTCTTCATCAACTACATCCTTAATCGCCTGATTAACCTCTGCCGGTGCCGCTACATTAGGGTTTCCTAACGAGAAGTCATATACATTCTCTGCACCATATATTCTGGCAAGTCTGTTACCCTCTTCAAACATAGCTCTTATTACTGAGCTTCCTTTAACAAGTGCTTTCATAGATTCTGCTATCATCTTATTGTCCTCCATCTTTTACATGTCAATGTCCATAAAGACATCATATAGTCTAATTATATCAAATCCTGCAATTTATTCAATAATCATTCAACAATCATTTTTACACAATCATTTTTGCACAGTCATTTTTTTGCATAGTCATTTTGGCAATCATTCATATAATACATCTCTGAATACAGCTATCTTTCCCTTTGAATAATAAATTGTTTCATATCTGCTGTCCTGCAAATATTTATTTTCATCATAATCTTTATTATGTCCTCTTAAATCAAGTGCGATATATTCTGTACTTTTATCCGTATAATATAACTCATACAGTTCTTTTCGTTCTGATAATCTGGCGCATAAAAATGTTGTCGCTGTAACGCTCGCATCATCAGGTATATATGACAGTCCTTCATCTATTATCCTGTATGTTTCCTGCCTGTCCTCATCAAAATAACCAACAGCATTTTCAAGCTTTGGCATGTTATATGACGTAAAGAATATTATCGTAGCAGAAGCTGTTATATATAACATTTTCAGCCGCTTATGCATATCCATATCTGACACATTCAGTATAGTAAGATATATAAGAAGGACACCCGAACCGAATACGTAGTGAAAATATATACTATGCATATATTGATAATCTGTCACAAGGTTAAACAGCACATATGGACCTGTCAGGATGTATCTTGACCACTTTTTAGTAACAAGCGGTAAAAATAAAAGAACACCCATAGTCTGGATTATAAATGTTATCTTACCTGATGAAAATATCTGTGTCATAAGATATGCCGGATTGGCAAATGCTGTCTTTATGACAGAAAACATATTTCCATCGCCCTCAGGTATCATATTATTATAACGTCCCGACATAACACCAGTACCTATATTTTTTAAAATCAGGCACACGCATAAACAATACAAAGCTGATGATATAAAAAGAACAACACCTTTTTTTCGCTTTCTGCTATCACACATCATATATAATCCAACAAACATCATAAGCACACTTGCATCTTCTTTTATCAGCCATACAAGCACCGCTGATATACACATTCCTATATTGTTATCTTTTTCCATAAACAAAAGAAACATGCACAGGAATAGCGGAAAAAACATATTTTCATGTATGTCATAAAAACAGCCTCCGCTTATAACCGGATAAAAGCTGTATATGATTATAATAAGTGATGTTTCCCACCTTGACAGCTTTCTGCTGCGGCATATAAGTGCTAATGGCACTACCGCTGAGGCTATGAGCAGAGGCTGTATTATTTCCAGCGTGACAGGTGATGAAAACAGCATGTATACAGGTAATATAAGGTAAAACACTGGGGATATATGCACACACATATGTGATAAAAGGTAGTCCCTTTCACTTGTAGTATTCATCGTTCCTGTTGTTTTCATATAATAAAACATCTGTGAAAAAAGCCCCATATCAAAATTAGGTGAGCCATATGATAAATATCTTGTCACCATACAGAAGCTGACAAAGCATGTATACAAAGCTGCTGCTCCTGCTATAACAGCAATATATCTTTTTCTCGTAAGTGTCACTCCATTTATTCCTGCATATCCTGCATAATATATAATCGACAGTGATACAAGTGCTGCCATTGCTGCTACAAAATATATATCATTATACTGGAAAACGCATATGCATGCATAAACAAGCACAAGCACTATAAGCATGATCCCCTCTATATGACGTGACATATATCCCATCCTTTTCTCAAGCTTATAAAATACATAATATAATGCCAGAGTGAGTATAATTATGCATGCATACATGACCGGCATGTTAACAAGCTTCACATATTCCAGTTCATTTATTGCAGTATTCATGCTGTTTATAGTTATAGTCTGTATTATACAAATAAAACACCACGCCATAACAAATCTAACGACGCAGTGTTCAAGACTGATTATATTCTTTAATTTAGTTGTAGTAAATCCCCTCATATGTCCCCTTTCTGATTAACACAGTAAATCTTCGTAAATCGCTCCATTCTCATGTTTGGCGGGTCACAAATACACAAAGCCTTTTTCGTGCGAGCACGAACGGCTTTGTGTATTTTCGACCCTGGTATTATCATATTATCATATGCTGTTTATGTAGTTTGTGAGGAACATTATGGCGGCTCCGGTATCGGCTCGTTTGGAGGTGCATTGTGATAGTGAAAAGTAGCTTCCATCTGTATCAAAAGAGAACTTTGATACAAGTCTTGCTTTTATGTCTTCCACGTATCCTGTAAGGTATCTTGACATAACTCCACCTATAATAATATCTCTGTCGAATATTACATAAAGATTGTTAATACCTGTTGTGAGATTATCAAGATATTCATCAAACAATCTTGTACACTTATCATCTTTTTCCTCTACCTTTTCAAAGAACTCATCAAGTGTCATTCCTATGTCTGTTGATATGTTCTTCGTTGACACATATCCTTCAAGACAGCCGTTTCTTCCACACATACACTTCTTACCACCTGGATAAAGTGTCATATGTCCGAATTCTCCATATCTGTTATGTTCACCCTTCATAATAGTGTTGTTGCTTACACATGCGCCACCTACACCATCGCTGACCATAAGATACAGCTTTTCTTCTAATTCTTCCCTGACTGTATTCTCATTCTTATGTGAATACCAGTAATCCGCAAATGCATTAGCTCTTGCATCGTTCTGGACAATATAATCATATTGTATATGCTTTGTTATATTTTCAGTCTTATAATTCTTAACCTTAAGAGGTGGTGAAAATATAATCATGCTGTTATCTTCGTTAAAAATACCTGGCATAGTGATTCCAACACCTAAAAGATTGTCCTTTGATATATGATTCGCCTTTATGACATTTTCCACAAGCTCGGATACCTTGACTCCATACTCACTATCAGTAGCAAACTCCGTCTTAAGGCTTATCTCATCTTTTATTTCCCCATTAAGGTCTATGAGACTTGTCCTTATCTCTAAAGGACATATATTGACACTTACAGCATATCTGGCCGCTGCATTTACAGTTATCATCTGTGCTTTTCTTCCACCAGTAGAATCAAAGTTTCCCTCCAGAAGAATAAGTCCTTCTTCTTTTAAAAGCTTTATATTCTGGTTGATAGTTGGAAGTGATAATCCAAGCTTATCAGCAATCTCCTGTCTTGATATGCTGTTACTGTTATATATGAGCCTGAATATTCTGTTTTTATTATATTTTCTAACCTCTGATGTGGTTATTCTAGTTGTAGATATCATTTATTCACCAAACACTGCCTTATAATCTTTCTGGAACTTTTCTATACCTGCATCTGTTAATGGATGGTGTACCATCTGCTCTATAACCTTATATGGAACTGTTGCTATATCAGCTCCTGCAAGTGCACAGTCTGTAATATGTATTGGATTTCTTACACTTGCACAGATAATCTCTGTCTGTATATCATAGTTAGAAAATATACCAACTATATCTTCAATAAGCTGTATGCCTGGCTGTGATATATCATCAAGTCTTCCAAGGAATGGAGATACATATGCAGCGCCTGCCCTGGCTGCTAAAAGAGCCTGGTTAGCTGAGAATATAAGTGTTACATTACACTTAATGCCCTCAGATGAAAGTACCTTTACCGCCTTAAGGCCTTCAACTGTCATTGGGATCTTTACTACCATGTTAGGATGAATAGCTGCTATTTCACGTCCCTCTTTAATCATGCCTTCTGCATCTACTGTTGTTGCCTTTACTTCTCCACTGATAGGACCATCAACTATACTTGTAATCTCTTTTATTACTTCATTAAAATCTCTGCCTTCCTTTGCTATTAATGAAGGGTTAGTTGTAACCCCACATATAACTCCCATATCATTAGCTTTTCTGATATCATCTACATTAGCTGTGTCAATAAAAAACTTCATAGTGTAATCTCCTCTTATTCATAATCTGCTTTGATAATCTTATAAATACACATAAAAGCACCTGTATTATGCATATCTGTATGATTAAGCCATGTTATATACAGCTACATCTCATCAAATACCGGCTTTAATGCTGGATATATCTGTTTAAATGTATTATAACGTGAATTGTATCTGTCTGCAATCGCTTTTTGTGGTTCTATTGTTTTACATATCTTAACTATATTATCTGCTGCTTCTTTTACACTTCCATATTCGCCAGCTGCAACCATGGCAAGCATAGCTGCTCCCATAGACGGACCTTCCTCTGATTTTAAAAGGTCAACCTTTATACCAAGTACATTAGCCATAATACGGCACCACAGCTCACTTTTGGCACCACCACCGCACATTCTGGTTTCTGTTATATTAATACCAAGCCCCTTAGCTACCTCAAAGGAATCCCTTATTGCAAATGCTACTCCCTCAAGTACCGCCTGTGTCATATCTGTTCTTGTACTATCCATTGTCATTCCTGTAAATGTAGCTCTTGCAAGTGGATTGTTATGAGGTGAGCGTTCTCCCATCAGATATGGCAGGAAATAAACATGATTGTTTCCTAACATATCATCTGTTATACATTCCTGTGCTGATTTATAATCCTTATCTTTAAGAATCGTATCCATCCACCAGCCATTGCATGATGCCGCACTTAACATACAGCCCATAAGATGATAGTATCCATCCGCATGATCAAACGAATGCAGAGCATTGTTATTATCAACACCAAACTCTTTGTTAGAGATGAATATTGTTCCACTTGTTCCAAGTGAAATGTTGCACATACCATCTCCTACTGTTCCAGTTCCTACAGCAGCTGCTGCATTATCTCCTGCACCTGCAGCTACTATCACCTTGTCTGTCAATCCAAGTGTATCAGCTGCTTCTTTAGTAAGGCAGCCGACCTTTTCATAGCTTTCATAAAGCTTAGGAAGCTGTTCTCTGCTTATGCCGCATATTCTGATCATTTCATCAGACCAGTCACGTTTCTTAACATCAAGCAGTAACATACCAGATGCATCAGAAACATCCGTACAATGAACCCCTGTAAATCTATACGCTATATAATCTTTTGGAAGCATTATTTTAGCTATCTTTTTAAAATTCTGCGGCTCATTTTCCTCAACCCACAGAAGCTTTGGCGCTGTAAAGCCTGCAAATGCAATATTAGCTGTATATTCTGTAAGCTTATATTTTCCGATAACATTATTAAGATAATCACATTCTTTAGTTGTTCTTCCATCATTCCATAAAATAGCCGGTCTTATAACATTATCATCTTCATCTAATATAACAAGTCCATGCATCTGTCCACCAAAGCTTATTCCTGCAATATCGTCTTTGTTATATCCTGCAACAAGCTCTCTTATGCCTTCACATGTTTTATCATACCAGTCATACGGATTCTGTTCTGACCAGCCTGGCTTAGGGAAATCTATCGGATAACTCTTAGAAACTGTGTTAACTATGTTACCCGAAGCCTCCATAAGTATAATCTTTACTGATGATGTTCCTAAATCCACTCCTATATAATACATAAATGACCTCCTTGTTTTGCGAAGCAAAATGCGACTGCCCCTGCATGAGCAGAGGTATTTACCGCTGTTCCCATAAAATAAGCATTTGGAACTTAATGACACTCATATTATCTCATATTATCTTATCTAATAAAAAAGCGGAATGGACTAATATTATGATCACCAGATAAGCAATATGCTGCTGTAATCTCTTATGTCCATCCCGCTGGTTAACTGGCTAAAGCTTAACTTTATTCTTTAGCTTAGCTTTAGTAAGTAAATATATTAAATCTGTAGTCCAAAGCTATGCAAATGGATTCTCAGACTTGTAAAGTACACCTGCTGGCTGGTTATAAGCAATATCTTCAACACCGATATATTTAAATACATCAAATAATGCTTTTCCAAAATGTCCAAATGCAACTGCACCATGATGAGGATAATTCTTCTCTATAAGTACATGTCTGTAGAATCTTCCCATCTCATTAATTGCAAATATTCCGATTGAACCGAATGAACGTGTTCTTACAGGAAGAACCTCACCCTGTGCTATATATGCTCTTAACTGGCTGTCAGAAGTACTTTGTAATCTGAAGAATGTGATATCTCCTGGGACAATATCTCCCTCAAGAGTTCCATTAGTAACCTCTTCTGGAAGTGAACGTGCCATAATCATCTGATTCTTCATCTCACAGAATGCAAGTTTGCCTGAAGCTGTGTTACCACAATGGAAGCCCATAAATGTATCTTTGATTGTGTAGTTAAACTTACCCTTGATATCTTCGTTATAAATATCTGAAGGTACCGTATTGTTAATATCAAGAAGTGTAACGGTATCGTTACTTACAACAGTTCCGATGAACTCACTAAGTGCTCCATATATATCAACCTCACATGATACAGGAATACCCATAGCTGTAAGTCTTGAATTAACATAGCAAGGTACGAAACCAAACTGTGTCTGGAATGCCGGCCAGCATTTTCCTGCTATGGCAACATACTTTCTTGAGCCCTTATGTGCCTCTATC
>ERZ791611.1252-NODE-1252-length-17615-cov-3.416173_pt1 | contig 17615 bp, 13 predicted proteins | sample MGYA00510275_ERZ791611 | MGnify/ENA primary metagenome ERZ791611 (study PRJEB30046, sample SAMN00791912) | human gut metagenome | study: EMG produced TPA metagenomics assembly of the A metagenome-wide association study of gut microbiota in type 2...
ACTTCCGGTGAAGAACTTCATTTCAAAGGATTGCCGAGTTTCTCTCCTGAATTTTCTTTTTGCTGTCATCCTTTTTCTCTGCTGTTGCCAGATATTCCTCTCCGAATTCTGATGCAATGTAGGTTCTTGCTGCATAATCCGCTTCTTCTGAAATACGTGTGGAATCTGTACGCAGGTAAGTGATAATACCAATCGTTCCGCTTCCTTTTACATCTACGCCTTCATATAACTGCTGCGCCAGACGCATTGTTTTTTGTGTGGAAAAATTGAGTACCTTAGATGCTTCCTGTTGAAGGGTACTGGTTGTAAAGGGTAGAGGAGCTTTTTTGCTGCGCTCTCCTTTTTTTACTTCTGCAATACGATATTCTGCATCTTTTAATTCGCTTAAAATCTTATCCATTTCTTCTTTGGAATGAATATTGATTTTTTTATTTTTATTTCCGTAAAATTTAGCTATTATAGGTTTCTTTTCTCCCTCTACGGAAAACTCAGCATCTAAGGTCCAGTATTCTTCCGGTATGAAATTATTGATTTCGTCTTCTCTGTCCCCAATAATTCTAAGTGCCACAGACTGTACACGCCCTGCACTTAAACCTCTTTTTACTTTTGCCCACAGCACCGGACTGATTTTATAGCCTACCATACGGTCTAAAATACGCCGTGTCTGCTGTGCATCTACTAAATCCATGTTAATATCTCTTGCCTCTTTAATAGAAGCTTTTACTGCTGTTTTTGTAATTTCGTTAAAACTGATTCTGCTGACATCTTTGTCGTCCAGTTTCAACGCCTTGGTTAAATGCCAGGAAATTGCCTCTCCTTCACGGTCCGGGTCAGTTGCGAGATAAATTTTATCCGCTTTCTTTACTTCTTTTCTCAGCTTTGCAAGAATCTCTCCCTTTCCACGAATCGTAATATATTTCGGTTCAAAATCATTTTCCGGAGAAAATCCGAGCTGACTCTTCGGAAGATCTCTCACATGCCCGTTACTTGCCATGACCTCATAATTTTTTCCCAGAAATTTTTTAATCGTCTTCACCTTTGCCGGTGACTCCACGATTACCAGATACTTTGCCATTTGGTGCTCCTTATATCATCTAAATTGTTTTTATATAATAATTCGGAATGGTCTCCTGAATGAACCCTTTCTGTTCCAGCCTCTCTAAAACCGGCAGAATTTCTACCAGACCATAGGGACTTTTTTCGATCAGGGTTCCAAGACCCACCGGATAAAAATCTAATAAAGCATACACCAACGATTCGTCTTTTTCAAGAAGATTTTTTCTAAAGTCTATTTGTGTCGTTATATTTTTGGGCTGTAATTGCAGTTCCTGCAGGAAATCTTCCACACTTACAAAAATGCCGGCGCCCTGCTGGATCAGATGGTTGGTTCCTTCACTCAGGGCATCCGTAACTCTCCCGGGAAGGGCATACACTTCCTTTCCCTGTTCCATGGCATAGTCCGCAGTAATCAGCGATCCGCTCTTTTTTCTTGCCTCCATCACAATCACGTAATCCGCAAGTCCGGCTATGATACGGTTTCTTTGCGGAAAATATCCCGGCAGCGGCGGTGTGCCCGGCGGATATTCCGACAAAATACCTCCCCGATCCTGCATTTTTTCACATAAATACCGGTTTCTTTTCGGATAACACACATCCACGCCACAGCCCAGTACCGCATAGGTATCCCCGTTTTCTTCCAGTGCCCCGCTATGCGCATCAGCATCAATCCCCATCGCCATGCCGCTGATGATATCCATCCGGTTCTGTGCAAGTGCCCTCGCCAGTTTCCCCGTAATCTGGCTTCCATAGGCACTTCTTGTCCGCGCCCCGACAATTGCCACACTCTTTCGCGTTTCATCCGGCAGCCTGCCAATATAATACAGCGCATAAGGTGTTGCAGAAATCCGGCGGAGCTTTTGCGGGTACCGCGCATCTTCCACGCAGACAAAACCGATTCCTTCCCCCTGCAGTTTTCCCCAGCGCTCCTGTACATCCCATTGCCTCCTGGATTGTGTAATCTTTCCCACATCCTTTTCATCCAGAACCCGGATTTTTTTCATTTGGGATTCCTGCAATGCATACAGTTCTTCCGCACCGATTCCTTCTGTCATAAGACCCGTCAGTTTATGTACGGTCAGTCCGGTATTTGCAAGCCAGTACGCATACATACTCATTCTTCCATACCTCCCCAGAATTTATCCCCGATACTCCGGTAACACACAGCTTCTGTCAGATCACAGACACGGATGTTTTCCGCCTTTTGTGTATCGGCAATTGTTCGTGCCACCCGGAGGATTTTATGATAGGTGCGCGCAGTAAGTGACAGTTTATGGAACATTTTTTCCATATACCGCTGTTCCTTTTCTCCCAGCTTACAGAACTGGTTTAATTTTGCTGCCGGAATTCCACTGTTATGAGAAAAGATTTCATCTTTAAACCGGAAAATCTGACGTTCCTGACACTCGCACACCCTGTCCCGGATGGTCTTTGAACTCTCATTATTGCCGTTTCCCGTCAGTTCTTCATACGTAACCATCGGCGCTTCCACACAAAGATCCATGCGGTCAATGAGCGGCTGGGAAATCCGGTCAAAATACCGCTGCAGGGATGCCTGTGTGCATCTGCACCGATTCCGGTCCGGATAATATCCGCAATTGCATGGATTCATAGATGCCAGAAGTAAAAAATCCGATGGATAGGTCACACTGCCGACCGCGCGCGTCAAATGAATCTGATGTTCCTCCAACGGCTGACGCAACACTTCCATCGTTGATTTGGAAAATTCCGGGAGTTCATCCAGAAAAAGTACGCCATGATGTGCCAGTGAAATCTCTCCCGGCCGGATACTTCGTCCGCCGCCGGCAAGCCCTGCCATGCTGACCGTATGATGCGGACTGCGAAACGGCCGTTCCTGCAACAGTGTCCGGGAGTCTGCCAGCAGACCGCAGACACTGTATATTTTTGAAACCTCCAGCTGCTCTTTTTTTGTAAGTGGCGGCAGGATTGTAGCCATCCGCTCGGAGATCATGGTTTTTCCGGCTCCCGGCGGCCCGACCATAAGCATATTGTGCATTCCGGACGCTGCGATTTCCGCTGCCCGTTTCAAAAACTGCTGCCCGTTTACTTCGGAAAAATCCGGCATCCCATGGGATCTGTTCTGCCGCCGGCCTGCATATGCCGGCTCTTTATAACCGCCATCCTGCAGATAGCCGATCACCGATTCCAATGCACAAAATCCGCAGACATCCGCCCCCTGCACCAGACGGCTTTCCATAAGATTATCCGCCGGAACAACAAATTTATGAATCCCTTCCTTTACTCCATCCGAAACCATCGGCAGAACTCCCCGGACCGGCAGTAACTGTCCACTTAAATTCAACTCCCCGGAAAAAATCGTGTCCACGCACTTCTCCGGTTTTACCAGCCCCATGGCAACCAGCAGTGCAACCGCAATCGGCAGGTCAAATCCGGTTCCGGTTTTCCTTATATTTGCCGGGGAAAGATTTACGGTAATCCGCTTTGCAGGCAGAAGAATTCCGCAATTGTGAAGCGCCGTACGCACTCGTTCCTTCGCCTCCCGCACCTCCGGAGAAAGATATCCTACCATATCAAACACCGGCATTCCCATGCTGATATCCACCTCTACCTGTACCGGCATTGTGCAGATTCCATCCAGCATGGATGTCCTGATTTGGCTATACATATTCACCTCATTCCAACAAATGGGAATTTTGCACAGACACATGCATGAAAAAAGATGCATTTACCTTATCATAAAATGCATCTTTTTGCAACGACTTTATTCGCTTATCACTTTTTTAAGTTTTTCCAGTGCTCTCTTTTCAATCCTGGAAACATAGGAACGGGAAATTCCAAGTGCCCGCGCGATTTCTCTCTGGGTCAGTTCCTGATTTCCTCCGATTCCATATCTTCGCCGAATGATAAATGCTTCTCTCTCGCTTAACACATCATTCATAAAGGTACAGATTTTTTTCATCTGCTCCCTTTTTGTCACTTCATCTGCTACATTTTTATCATGAAACTCCAGCACATCGACAAGCTGAATCTGGTTTCCTTCTTTGTCTGTACCAATCGGTTCAAACATAGAAACTTCTTTGCGCTGTTTTTTCTTTGATCGCAGATGCATCAGCAATTCATTGTCCACACACCGGATGGCATACGTTGCAAATTTATTTCCGTATTCCGGCCGGAAACTGTCTACTGCTTTCATCAGTCCGATCGTACCGATGGAAATCAGATCCTCCTGTTCTTCTTCCGAACTGACATATTTTTTTGCGACATGGGCTACCAGGCGCATGTTGTGCAACACCAGTTCTTCCTTTGCCCCTTGCTCGCCATTTTTTAATCTGCACAGACAGTCTGTTTCCTCTTCCGGTGTCAGGGGAACCAAAAATGTTTTCACACAGCACCTTTTCCAACAGCTTTCTAATATTCTATGTCAGCAGAAGGCATTCTGTGCTTTTCCCTTTTATATTTTTTCTTCCGGTGCCAGTTCCAGTATGCGCCGGATCAGGCTTTCCCTCTCATAAGGAACGTTTCCTTTCAGTACCTCATTCTTTACAAATGCAAATGTTTCCTTCTCCCCCCGCACTGCCAGCATCAGTAAAAGATAGTGGATCAGTGCCTCGGTATCCGGATGGATCAGATAATGCGATCTGCCGTGCATATAGTAATCGAGTGCACTCCGATCCGTGTATTTGTCTTTCTGGTAGTTTTTGGATGCACTGATCCTGTCAACAAACATTTCCGCCACGTAGCACACCGGCATTTTCATTCCTGCCATCCCCGAATGTTCTTTCCCCAGTTCTTTTGAAATATCATAATCAATCCAGTACTCGAGATGGTGTTTATTGCGTCCTTTGTGATGCAGCCACGCCAGGGAATACCCCTTTTCCTTCCGCTCTGCATTGTTCGGACTCATGGTTCCCTGATAATATTTGCAACCGACCAGAAATTCCGTCGGGGAATATTTTGAAAGATCATGCAGCAGCCCCTGCTTATATAGTCCGATCTTAAAGCAGCCGGCCAGCACCAGATTTTTGTGATGTGTAATTGTGCAAAAATGCTTCCATGCATTACCCATGTTTTTTCATCTCCCTGCTTTCCAGCACACAGATGGTCTGTGGCCGGAGAATGATTTTTCCTCCGCTTACGGGCTTTGGTGCGTCCAAAAACGCAGCATCCTCTTCTCCGCTGTCAATACAGACAACCCATTCTTTCCCTTTTCGCGGTTTAGGCAAAGCCAGTTCCGTTGCCGCGGCAAGAAAATTATAGGCGACATAGACATCCGGCTCTTTTTCGTTTTGGGCATAAGCCCCGCAATAAAGCATTCCCAGGCATAGATGATCCGGTGTCGGTTCTAACATCCACGCACTTGTCCCGTGATAGGAAAGATCCGGATACCCCAGCGATTTATAATCCGAAAACTGGAATGGCATCGGATTTGAAAGCACCGTATGTTCTTTTCGAAACGCAATTACCTGCTGCAGAAATTCGATCTGTCTGCGATGAGACTTCTCATTCTTCCAGTTCACCCAGCCGGTGGGATTATCCTGACAGTATGCATTATTATTTCCGTTCTGGGAATTTCCCATCTCATCACCGCTCCACAACAGAGGAACCCCTTGCGCCAGCATAAGCATAAGAACCGCATTTCTCCAGTTTAATTTCCGCAGCGCATTGATATAACGCTTTCTGGTCGGTCCCTCCACGCCGTAATTATTGCTGAAATTCCAGGAACTCCCATCGAGATTCTGCTCTCCATTTTCCTCATTGTGTTTATCGTTGTACATAAACAGATCTGCAAGCGTAAACCCGTTGTTGCTTGCTATATAATTGATATAGCCTAAAAAAGCCCCCTGTTTTCTCTGCTGATCGGCAAAATCACGCATATTTCCATTGATATGGTTTAAGATCTGCCGTACCGGATACTGATACTCCTCTTTGTAAATATACAGATTCGGATACTTCCGGCTTGCCGCACATGCTTTTTCCTCAAAATCCACATAAAAGATCTTTGTGCGGCTGAGCATTCCATCCTGCACGATCGCTGTAATGGGCAGATGTTCTCCAAGCAGATGGATTCCGTCCACATGGTATTCCCGCACCCAGTAACGAAGCGCTTCTAAAATCAGATTATGATTCACTTTCTCCGGAAAATACATCTCCATCACACATTCCATGCCGTTTTCGTGCAGACGGCGGATCAGCATTCTGAATTCCCGGGAAGCATGCAGCGGATCGGCAGCATACGATGCCTTCACCGCAAAATAATTTCCGGGCTCATATCCCCAGTAATTCACTTTGCGCGGAACCTTTTTTATTTTTTCTGCCGGGCGGATCTGATCCGTCTGTTTTTCTTTCCAACGGATATATTCCGGAAGTTTCTGCTGCTTCGGCAGTTCAATTTCCTCAAACTCATATACCGGCATAAGTTCGATCGTTGTCACACCGAGTTTCTTCAGATAAGGAATCCGGTTCATAAGCGCACGAAATGTCCCCGGAACACTTTTGGTACCGGAATCCATCGTAAAACCACGCACATGCAGCTTGTACATAATCATCTGTTCTCTCGGTATTTCCGGACATACATCCTCCCCCCAGTCAAACTCCTGCACATCAAATGCCCCATGCACCTCATACTGCTGCCGGCTGCGTGAACTGTCATTCCAGACCTGCCGCCCCATGATGGCGTGTGCGCACGGGTCCATTACCGTTTTTCCATTGATCTCAAAATCGTAAATCAGATGTTCCAGATGCAAATCTGCCACTGCGACAGAGCGCACCGATCCCATGCAGTATTCTGCCGGAACAGCTATCTTTTCTTCTTTTTGGGTCTGTATATCCTTAAGTACCACAAAACAGCTGTCCTCTTTTTCCGCATCAAACGTAAAAGTGGTCCATTCTCCCTGAACCGTCACTCCCGGTTTTGCGTAATCCCCTTCTCTGATCCTTTTATTCTCTGTTCGTTTTTTCGTATCTCGTATTTTCATGTTTTTCATTATACCCTTTTTAAAAAACTTTGTATATCACTTTTTCGAATTGACAAGCTCCTTACTCCTCGCTTATAATGATAAAAGACACAAAAAACGATTAAGAAAAGAGGTATCTTATGGAAGATAAAGAAAAAGCAACACCCGTTACCCCGGATGAGATTGAAGATATCCGTGTAACACTTGAGCTGGATGAAGGTGAAGTAGAATGCAAAATCCTTACCATTTTTGACGTAAATGAACAGGACTACATTGCACTGATGCCGCTCAATCCAGACGGCTCTGATCCGGACGAAGGCACCGTTTATCTCTACCGCTACGCAGAGGATGAAGAAGGTCTTCCACAGATCGACAGCATCACGGATGACGATGAGTACGAAGCTGCTGCCGACCGCTTCGATGAAATGCTCGATGATGACTACTTCAATGCACTCGAAGACGAGGAATAACTTTTATAAAAACCTGCATCGAATACCCGATGCAGGTTTTTTACGGCTCTTTACCGGCTTCTTTGATAAAACGCGACAGTTCCACCTCTTTGCCACGCATTTTTTTTACCGAACAGATGGTCAGGGATTCCTTTGCTCTGGTCATTCCCACATAAAACAAACGCCGTTCTTCCTCGACATCCTGCTTTAATACTGCTTTCTTATAAGGCATTATGCCCTCGTTGACGTCAATCAGATACACTTTTGTAAATTCCAGCCCCTTGGCGCTGTGCAGTGTTGCAAATGTCACAGCATTCTGATTCCTGCGCTTTTCCTGCGCTAGTCTCTTTAACTCCTGCCGGTATTCTTCTATATGTGCAAACCATTCCTCAAATGTACGGTACCCTTTGGCACTCGCAAGGATTTCATCTGCCACTTCATAAAAATCTTCTTTATTCGCATTCCGGTATTCGGCATACTCTGCCAGATAATCATCGTACCCGATTCCCCGCCGGATATAGTTGATTGCCGCATAAGGGCTCAGACGGGATAAATGTTTCAGATCATACCACAGCTTTTCGATCCGCTCCGCGATCCACGGCTGCTCCTCATATAATTTCATCCACTCATCAAAACATACCGTTTCATCGGGCAGGCTGTCCCTGCCGATATACCGCTTCGGCCGGTTCATAATAGAAAGGAAATCGGCCCTGCTGTCACTTCCCTGTGCGATGCGGATATAAGTGAAAAAATCACGGGCAATCCAGTGCTCATAGATATCCGGAATCCGGTCTTTCGTCTGAAATGCCAGATTGGCAGAAACCATATATTCCATCAGGGCACGCGGCTGCATGTTTGTCCGAAACAGTACTGCGATTTCCGAAAGCGGAACCCCATTTTGCACAGTCTGCCGGATATCTTCTGCCAAAAATGCATTCTCTTTATAGCAGTCCTCAAAGTACTGAAAACGCACCTTCTGTTTCCCGGATTTTCCGGCACGGATCTTTTTCGGAAAACGTTCTTCATTGTGCGCGATCAGGCGCATAGCTGCCTCCACAATCGGCGGCTCACACCGGTAATTTACTTCAAGATTCACAATCTTTGCCTGCGGGTATATCTTTTGAAATCCCAGCATAATTTCCGGCTTCGAACCGCGGAACCGATAGATGGACTGGTCATCATCTCCCACTACAAAGAGATTATTTTCCGGTGCGGCAAGCATACACATGATCTTCCACTGGATCAGATTGATATCCTGAAATTCGTCGATCAGAATATAACGGTACTTTTTCTGCCATGCCGAAAGAATATCCTTCCGCTGGGAAAACAACTCATATGTGTATGTCAGCATATCATCAAAATCAATCAGGCGGTTCCTTTTGAGCCGCTCATCATATTCCCGGTAAATCTTCCGGAAAACCTCCTCCCCACAGCTGGAAGAATAAAAATGTTCCAGCGGAATCTGCTCATTTTTCACACGGCTGATCTCCGTTAAAACATCCCCGATAAATTCCCCTTCATCCCGGTATTCCAGATGATGATAAGACAGAATCTCCCGCATAAACTGATATCGCTGCTCCTCCGATATAATATTTCCGGAATCAAAATGGTACGCCAGCTTCAACACCATGAAAAATATGGCGTGGAACGTACCGAAGGTCACTTTCGTTCTCTCTTCTCCTGTCGCTGCAAGAAAACGCTGCTTCATCTCCTGTGCCGCTGCTCGCGTAAATGTAATCACAAGAATATTGGACGGATCTATGTTCTCATATTCAATTAACTGTTTCGTTCTTTGGGTAATTACCGCAGTTTTCCCGGAACCGGGACCTGCCAGAACAAGCATCGGGCCATCCTTATGGCGGATGGCCTGCTGCTGGGATTTATTATAGTTCATTCGTTCTCCCGTGAGAATGTTCTACTGTGCCTGAGAAAGGAGCTCGATTCCTTTACGGATACGGGCAAGAGACTCTTCTTTTCCAAGAACCTCCATAAGCTCGGTGGCACCGCCCGGTGTCATCTGCTTGCCGGATACTGCCGTACGGATCGGCCACATAACATATCCGTTCTTGCAGCCTTTCTGCTCTACATACTTAAGAAGTGTCTGATACAATGCATCGTTGCTGTAATCTTCCTGAGCCTCTAAGACCGGAAGGATCTCCTGCAACACTTCAAGAGAAGTCTGTGCATTTGTCTTCATTTTCTTGTGCGTGTACATTGCCACATCATATTCCGGAAGTTCCTCAAAGAAATCAATGTGATCCCTGATATCCGGGAAGATCTCGATACGGGTCTGTACCATATGTGCAATCTTCTTCAGATCATAATCTTTGGTGATCACTTCTTTGATATACGGAAGTGCCATCTCGTAGAACTTGTCAAAGTCCATTTTTTTGATGTATTCCCCGTTCATCCATTTTAACTTGGTATAGTCAAAGACTGCCGGTGATTTATTCATATGATGGTAATCAAACTTTTCTACCAGTTCTTCGAGTGTCATGATCTCCTGGTTATCTGCCGGGCTCCATCCAAGCAATGCAACAAAGTTCACGATCGCCTCTGTCAGAAATCCCTGCTCTACCAGATCTTCAAACGAAGAATGTCCGCATCGTTTTGACAGCTTCTGATGATTTTCATCCGTAATCAGCGGACAATGGATATATACCGGTACTTCCCAGCCAAATGCCTCATACAGACGATTGTACTTCGGCGCGGATGCAAGGTATTCATTCCCGCGCACAACATGTGTGATCTCCATCAGATGATCGTCGATCACATTGGCAAAGTTATAGGTCGGGAATCCGTCCGACTTGATCAGGATCATATCGTCCAGCTCATTATTCGGAACTGTAATATCTCCGTAAATCTCGTCATGGAATGTGGTCGTTCCCTCTCTCGGGATATTCAGGCGGATCACCCACGGTTTGCCTGCCGCTAAGTTTGCTTCCACCTCTTCTTTGCTCAGTCCCAGACAATGCTTGTCGTATACCACAATATCGGTTCCGTCTTCCGACACGGATGTCCGAAGAGAATCCAGTCGCTCTTTGTCACAGAAACAGTAATACGCATCTCCCTGCTCTACAAGCTGCTTTGCATACTTCAGATACAGTCCCTGCGCATTCCGCTCGCTCTGTACATACGGTCCGTATCCTTTGTCTTTATCCGGACCCTCATCGTGGATCAGACCGGTTTTCTCCATCGTCCGGTAAATGATATCCAGCGCACCCTCTACAAACCGCTCCTGATCGGTATCTTCTACACGGAGGATAAAGTCTCCGCCCTCATGCTTCGCAATCAAATATGCATAAAGCGCTGTCCGCAGATTTCCCACATGCATCCGTCCGGTCGGACTTGGCGCAAATCTTGTTCTGATCTTTTTCATCTTATTCGTCTCCAATTCTATTTCTTCTCATTCTTTCAAATGCCCTTTTATTATAGACCAACTCGTAAAAATGTTCAACAAACAATTACAGCCAGGACCCGATCCTTCTTGATCCGGTCAGCTTTACAGTCTTTGCAGTTCCGGTCGGTCGGCTTAGATCAGCTGGACGCCGCATCCGGCAAAAATCCTCAAATATAAGAGCAAACCTGCATGTCTGAATCTGTACAGAGCAATAGCGCCGTCCTGGTGCATTTCACGCTAAAACTCGACGATGGCACCACCGCCGAGTCTACCCGCAACAACGGTAAACCGGCGCTGTTCCGCCTGGGCGATGCTTCTCTTTCTGAAGGGCTGGAGCAACACCTGCTGGGGCTGAAAGTGGGCGATAAAACCACCTTCTCGCTGGAGCCAGATGCGGCGTTTGGCGTGCCGTCACCGGACCTGATTCAGTACTTCTCCCGCCGTGAATTTATGGATGCAGGCGAGCCAGAAATTGGCGCAATCATGCTTTTTACCGCAATGGATGGCAGTGAGATGCCTGGCGTGATCCGCGAAATTAACGGCGACTCCATTACCGTTGATTTCAACCATCCGCTGGCCGGGCAGACCGTTCATTTTGATATTGAAGTGCTGGAAATCGATCCGGCACTGGAGGCGTAACATGCAGATCCTGTTGGCCAACCCGCGTGGTTTTTGTGCCGGGGTAGACCGCGCTATCAGCATTGTTGAAAACGCGCTGGCCATTTACGGCGCACCGATATATGTCCGTCACGAAGTGGTGCATAACCGCTACGTGGTCGATAGCTTGCGTGAGCGTGGGGCTATCTTTATTGAGCAGATTAGCGAAGTGCCGGACGGCGCAATCCTGATTTTCTCCGCACACGGTGTTTCTCAGGCCGTACGTAACGAAGCAAAAAGCCGCGATTTGACGGTGTTTGATGCCACCTGTCCGCTGGTGACCAAAGTGCATATGGAAGTCGCCCGCGCCAGCCGTCGTGGCGAAGAATCTATTCTTATCGGTCACGCCGGGCACCCGGAAGTGGAAGGGACGATGGGTCAGTACAGCAACCCGGAAGGGGGAATGTATCTGGTCGAATCGCCAGACGATGTGTGGAAACTGACGGTCAAAAACGAAGAGAAGCTCTCCTTTATGACCCAGACCACGCTGTCGGTGGATGACACGTCTGATGTGATCGACGCGCTGCGTAAACGCTTCCCGAAAATTGTCGGTCCGCGCAAAGATGACATCTGCTACGCCACGACTAACCGTCAGGAAGCGGTACGCGCCCTGGCAGAACAGGCGGAAGTTGTGTTGGTGGTCGGTTCGAAAAACTCCTCCAACTCCAACCGTCTGGCGGAGCTGGCCCAGCGTATGGGCAAACGCGCGTTTTTGATTGACGATGCGAAAGATATCCAGGAAGAGTGGGTGAAAGAGGTTAAATGCGTCGGCGTGACTGCGGGCGCATCGGCTCCGGATATTCTGGTGCAGAATGTGGTGGCACGTTTGCAGCAGCTGGGCGGTGGTGAAGCCATTCCGCTGGAAGGCCGTGAAGAAAACATTGTTTTCGAAGTGCCGAAAGAGCTGCGTGTCGATATTCGTGAAGTCGATTAAGTCATTAGCAGCCTAAGTTATGCGAAAATGCCGGTCTTGTTACCGGCATTTTTTATGGAGAAAACATGCGTTTACCTATCTTCCTCGATACTGACCCCGGCATTGACGATGCCGTCGCCATTGCTGCCGCGATTTTTGCCCCCGAACTCGACCTGCAACTGATGACCACCGTCGCGGGTAATGTCTCGGTTGAGAAAACCACCCGCAACGCCCTGCAACTGCTGCATTTCTGGAATGCGGAGATTCCGCTCGCCCAGGGAGCCGCTGTGCCGCTGGTACGCGCACCGCGTGATGCGGCATCTGTGCACGGCGAATCGGGAATGGCTGGCTACGACTTTGTTGAGCACAACCGAAAGCCACTTGGGATACCAGCGTTTCTGGCGATTCGTGATGCCCTGATGCGTGCGCCTGAGCCTGTTACCCTGGTGGCCATCGGCCCGTTAACCAATATTGCGCTGTTACTTTCACAATGCCCGGAATGTAAACCGTATATTCGTCGTCTGGTGATCATGGGCGGTTCTGCTGGTCGCGGCAACTGCACACCAAACGCCGAGTTTAATATCGCTGCCGATCCAGAAGCGGCTGCCTGTGTCTTCCGTAGCGGCATCGAAATTGTCATGTGCGGTCTGGATGTCACCAATCAGGCAATATTAACCCCTGACTATCTCGCTACTTTGCCGGAGTTGAATCGCACCGGAAAAATGCTCCACGCCCTGTTTAGCCACTACCGTAGCGGCAGTATGCAAAGCGGTCTGCGAATGCACGATCTCTGCGCCATCGCCTGGCTGGTGCGCCCGGACTTATTCACCCTCAAGCCGTGTTTTGTCGCGGTAGAAACTCAAGGCGAATTTACCTCAGGCACGACGGTGGTTGATATCGACGGTTGCCTGGGCAAACCAGCCAATGTACAGGTGGCATTGGATCTGAATGTAAAAGGCTTCCAGCAGTGGGTAGCTGAGGTGCTGGCTCTGGTGCCGTAACCTGTCACATGTTATCGGCATGCAGTCATTCATCGACTCATGCCTTTCACTGATATCCCTCCCTGTTTATCATTAATTTCTAATTATCAGCGTTTTTGGCTGGCGGCGTAGCGATGCGCTGGTTACTCTGAAAACGGTCTATGCAAATTAACAAAAGAGAATAGCTATGCATGATGCAAACATCCGCGTTGCCATCGCGGGAGCCGGGGGGCGTATGGGCCGCCAGTTGATTCAGGCGGCGCTGGCATTAGAAGGCGTGCAGCTGGGCGCGGCGCTGGAGCGCGAAGGATCTTCTTTACTGGGCAGCGACGCCGGTGAGCTGGCTGGTGCAGGGAAAACAGGCGTTACCGTGCAAAGCAGCCTCGATGCGGTAAAAGATGATTTTGATGTGTTTATCGATTTTACCCGTCCGGAAGGTACGCTGAACCATCTCGCTTTTTGTCGCCAGCATGGCAAAGGGATGGTGATCGGCACTACGGGGTTTGACGAAGCCGGTAAACAGGCGATTCGTGACGCAGCCGCCGATATTGCGATTGTCTTTGCCGCCAATTTTAGCGTTGGCGTTAACGTCATGCTTAAGCTGCTGGAGAAAGCAGCCAAAGTGATGGGTGACTACACCGATATCGAAATTATTGAAGCACATCATAGACATAAAGTTGATGCGCCGTCAGGCACCGCACTGGCAATGGGAGAGGCGATCGCCCACGCCCTTGATAAAGATCTGAAAGATTGCGCGGTCTACAGTCGTGAAGGCCATACCGGTGAACGTGTGCCTGGCACCATTGGTTTTGCCACCGTGCGTGCAGGTGACATCGTTGGTGAACATACCGCGATGTTTGCCGATATTGGCGAGCGTCTGGAGATCACCCATAAGGCGTCCAGCCGTATGACATTTGCTAACGGCGCGGTAAGATCGGCTTTGTGGTTGAGTGGTAAGGAAAGCGGTCTTTTTGATATGCGAGATGTACTTGATCTCAATAATTTGTAACCACAAAATATTTGTTATGGTGCAAAAATAACACATTTAATTTATTGATTATAAAGGGCTTTAATTTTTGGCCCTTTTATTTTTAGTGTTATGTTTTTAAATTGTCTATAAGTGCCAAAAATTACATGTTTTGTCTTCTGTTTTTGTTGTTTTAATGTAAATTTTGACCATTTGGTCCACTTTTTTCTGCTCATTTTGATTTCATGCAATCTTCTTGCTGCGCAAGCGTTTTCCAGAACATGTTATATGATCTTTTTGTCGCTTAATGCCTGTAAAACATGCATGAGCCACAAAATAATATAAAAAATCCCGCCATTAAGTTGACTTTTAGCGCCCATATCTCCAGAATGCCGCCGTTTGCCAGAAATTCGTCGGTAAGCAGATTTGCATTGATTTACGTCATCATTGTGAATTAATATGCAAATAAAGTGAGTGAATATTCTCTGGAGGGTGTTTTGATTAAGTCAGCGCTATTGGTTCTGGAAGACGGAACCCAGTTTCACGGTCGGGCCATAGGGGCAACAGGTTCGGCGGTTGGGGAAGTCGTTTTCAATACTTCAATGACCGGTTATCAAGAAATCCTCACTGATCCTTCCTATTCTCGTCAAATCGTTACTCTTACTTATCCCCATATTGGCAATGTCGGCACTAATGACGCCGATGAAGAATCTTCTCAGGTACATGCACAAGGTCTGGTGATTCGCGACCTGCCGCTGATTGCCAGCAACTTCCGTAATACCGAAGACCTCTCTTCTTACCTGAAGCGCCATAACATCGTGGCGATTGCCGATATCGATACCCGTAAGCTGACGCGTTTACTGCGCGAGAAAGGCGCACAGAATGGCTGCATTATCGCGGGCGATAACCCGGATGCGGCGCTGGCGTTAGAAAAAGCCCGCGCGTTCCCAGGTCTGAATGGCATGGATCTGGCAAAAGAAGTGACCACCGCAGAAGCCTATAGCTGGACACAAGGGAGCTGGACGTTGACCGGTGGCCTGCCAGAAGCGAAAAAAGAAGACGAGCTGCCGTTCCACGTCGTGGCTTATGATTTTGGTGCCAAGCGCAACATCCTGCGCATGTTGGTGGATAGAGGCTGCCGCCTGACCATCGTTCCGGCGCAAACTTCTGCGGAAGATGTGCTGAAAATGAATCCAGACGGCATCTTCCTCTCCAACGGTCCTGGCGACCCGGCCCCGTGCGATTACGCCATTACCGCCATCCAGAAATTCCTCGAAACCGATATTCCGGTATTCGGCATCTGTCTCGGTCATCAGCTGCTGGCGCTGGCGAGCGGTGCGAAGACTGTCAAAATGAAATTTGGTCACCACGGCGGCAACCATCCGGTTAAAGATGTGGAGAAAAACGTGGTGATGATCACCGCCCAGAACCACGGTTTTGCGGTGGATGAAGCAACATTACCTGCAAACCTGCGTGTCACGCATAAATCCCTGTTCGACGGTACGTTACAGGGCATTCATCGCACCGATAAACCGGCGTTCAGCTTCCAGGGTCACCCTGAAGCCAGCCCTGGGCCACACGACGCAGCGCCGTTGTTCGACCACTTTATCGAGTTAATTGAGCAGTACCGTAAAACCGCTAAGTAATCAGGAGTAAAAGAGCCATGCCAAAACGTACAGATATAAAAAGTATCCTGATTCTGGGTGCGGGCCCGATTGTTATCGGTCAGGCGTGTGAGTTTGACTACTCTGGCGCGCAAGCGTGTAAAGCCCTGCGTGAAGAGGGTTACCGCGTCATTCTGGTGAACTCCAACCCGGCGACCATCATGACCGACCCGGAAATGGCTGATGCGACCTACATCGAGCCGATTCACTGGGAAGTGGTACGCAAGATTATTGAAAAAGAGCGCCCGGACGCGGTGCTGCCAACGATGGGCGGTCAGACGGCGCTGAACTGCGCGCTGGAGCTGGAACGTCAGGGCGTGTTGGAAGAGTTCGGTGTCACCATGATTGGTGCCACTGCCGATGCGATTGATAAAGCAGAAGACCGCCGTCGTTTCGACGTAGCGATGAAGAAAATTGGTCTGGAAACCGCGCGTTCCGGTATCGCACACACGATGGAAGAAGCGCTGGCGGTTGCCGCTGACGTGGGCTTCCCGTGCATTATTCGCCCATCCTTTACCATGGGTGGTAGCGGTGGCGGTATCGCTTATAACCGCGAAGAGTTTGAAGAAATTTGCGCCCGCGGTCTGGATCTCTCTCCGACCAAAGAGTTGCTGATTGATGAGTCGCTGATCGGCTGGAAAGAGTACGAGATGGAAGTGGTGCGTGATAAAAACGACAACTGCATCATCGTCTGCTCTATCGAAAACTTCGATGCGATGGGCATCCACACCGGTGACTCCATCACTGTCGCGCCAGCCCAAACGCTGACCGACAAAGAATATCAAATCATGCGTAACGCCTCGATGGCGGTGCTGCGTGAAATCGGCGTCGAAACCGGCGGCTCTAACGTGCAGTTCGCGGTCAACCCGAAAAACGGTCGCCTGATCGTTATCGAAATGAACCCGCGCGTCTCCCGCTCCTCGGCGCTGGCCTCTAAGGCCACCGGCTTCCCGATTGCTAAAGTGGCAGCCAAGCTGGCGGTAGGTTATACCCTTGACGAGCTGATGAACGACATCACCGGCGGCCGCACCCCGGCTTCCTTTGAACCGTCCATCGACTACGTGGTCACTAAAATCCCACGCTTTAACTTTGAAAAATTCGCCGGCGCCAACGACCGTCTGACCACCCAGATGAAGTCTGTCGGCGAAGTGATGGCGATTGGCCGTACCCAGCAGGAATCCTTGCAGAAAGCGCTGCGCGGTCTGGAAGTGGGCGCTACCGGCTTCGACCCGAAAGTGAGCCTCGACGACCCGGAAGCGCTGACCAAAATCCGCCGCGAGCTGAAAGATGCCGGCGCTGAGCGTATCTGGTATATCGCTGACGCGTTCCGCGCGGGCCTCTCGGTTGACGGCGTCTTCAACCTGACCAACATCGACCGCTGGTTCCTGGTACAGATTGAAGAGCTGGTGCGTCTGGAAGAGAAAGTGGCGGAAGTGGGCATCACTGGCCTGAACGCTGACTTCCTGCGCCAGTTGAAACGCAAAGGCTTTGCCGACGCGCGTCTGGCAAAACTCGCGGGCGTGCGTGAAGCAGAAATCCGTAAGCTGCGTGACCAGTATGACCTGCACCCGGTTTACAAGCGCGTGGATACCT
>ERZ791611.1265-NODE-1265-length-17439-cov-15.273930_pt1 | contig 17439 bp, 9 predicted proteins | sample MGYA00510275_ERZ791611 | MGnify/ENA primary metagenome ERZ791611 (study PRJEB30046, sample SAMN00791912) | human gut metagenome | study: EMG produced TPA metagenomics assembly of the A metagenome-wide association study of gut microbiota in type 2...
GCCGCACCACACGTACAGGAAGCCCCTCGGAGCACACGCCCCAAGGGGCTTTCCCCATATCCGAAACACTCACGACCCAAACCCACACACCCCCACAAAAACACCCGGGGCTTCTCGCACTCATGAGACCCACGTCCGGGACCATTCCCGGCCGGCCCCGCCGTCGGGGCCGAAGAGAGACGGCGCGGCGCGTTCCCATTTCCGCAGGAAATCCGGAAAACAGCACGTCCGTGACCGTGGAATCCCGACGCCCGGGCCTCCTCCCCCCCCCGGTCTGCTGTGCGGACGGCCCCCCTGAGGGGAGCCAGAAACTGGCTTGGTTATGGGGTCGCTCTACACTGGCTTCTGCTATGCATTACTTCACCCCTAAACGTTGCGCTACGTCGAATAAAATCATGTATCACGATAAGGCGCAGGTTCAGCGTGCCGCTGATCAAAGCCTAATCGAGCGCGGAGTTGAGCTATGGGTGTACCGTTGCGAATTTTGCGGATGCTGGCATCTCACGCATCGCGATCCGCAATCCAGTTACCGGCATGTACCGCTGAACCAGCAACTCAAGCCACACAGTCGTAAAAAGGGCTACAAGCCACGTAGACGTTAGCGTCAGAAGCTCCACAGGCCTCGCCAACGCCGTGTCTGAGACAGGTTACGGTCCAAACACGTCAGGTCGTAGGCTGCTAAGCGTTCAGGGCGCTCGGACACACTTCGTCCAACACTTACATCACCTTGGTGTTTTCAAGGTTGCGGATAACCCAATCGTTGAAGCGAATTACCGGCTTGCGCAACATAAGTCCCAACAGCAATGAGGGGACAAGGAACAGTGCCAGTTTGCCCATGGAAACCCAGTATTCCATGCCGAATGAGCCTGCCATGGCCGAATGCATCGCATCCACCGCATAGGGGAACAGTAGCCATTTAGAAACGACCTGGAAGAACGTCGGCAGTGTTTCAATGGGGAATGTGCCGCCGGAACCGGCTACCTGCATAACCAGCAGTACTACGGCAATGGCTTTGCCGATATCACCGAACGACAGGGTCAGCGTATACACAATATTCGAGAACACCAGTGCAGACAACCACCCGACCATCAAGAACTGAATCGGATGCTCACACTGCACGCCGAGATAGAACATATCGCCCAGGCACACCAGCGTACCTTGCAGCAAAGCAAGGAAACCGAAAATCATGTATCGGCCGAAATATTCGTGGTGCAAGCGTAAACCGAACTGCCGCGCATTGCCGGGAGCCTCGGCACGCGGCTTCTTCAGCACATCCAACGCGGCGGCCGGTCCGGCAATCCGCCCGGCAATCATGGCCTCGCGAAGACCCACTTCCGAACCGAGCGGCAGATCATTGCCCAACCCTAAGATACGAGCCTTCTCATGGTCGGAAATCGATACTTTCAACATGGCGACCAGAATGATCGCACCGACCCAAATAGACAAAATCGTGTAGAACGGAGCCATCGCGGAACCATAGTTGGCAACGGGATAGAGCGCGATGCGGTCGACCGCTACGGGTGCCGCCAGCATGGAAGCAATGACATCGGGTTTCGCAGAGGAAATCACAGACAGGTCGATGGTGCCGCCATTGGTGATAGAGGCGAGTTGGGAAGACAAGTTGTCGAGTTTCTTCGCCGAACGGGTCAAAGCGCTAGCTGCGTCAGTCAAGGCCGACTGGATGTCCGTCAGGCTGTCTGAAACGCCGCCAGAAAGGCCTGACACGCTGCTGACGGTCGATGCAAGCCCGTCGATTACGGAACTTGCCTGCGTGGCCACTTCGTCCATGGACGAGGTCAGATTGTTCAGTTGCGGTTTCAGCGTGCTCTTGTACGTGTCTGAAGCCTGAGTAATCGATTGTTTGGCGGCAGCGATTTGTGATTTCAGATCTCGACGCGCTGTATCGGCATCGGCAGTACCGTTTGCTATGTGCGTGGCCGCATCGCCCAACGCGGTGGCGGCTTGCTGCATGCTCTGCTGCGCCTTTGTGGCTTGGTCTGCAGCCGCGTTCAGTTGAGCGGCAACGGTATCTCCGCCCACGGGCAGTGAAGCCGCTTGTTTGGCGAGATCTCGTAAAGCGGCGGCATACTTTCCAAAGCTGTCGGCCTGAGCCTCCACTTTGGATTGCATATCGGTTAGCTTGTTTGATATCTGTGAGGATTGTGAGCCCACATCGGCAAAAGCGGCATCGATTTGCTTGGCAATGGTGTCGTAGGATGAACCGGCCTGCTGCAATGCCGTACCGACGCCATCGGTGGCTCCGGACAATGCCTTGTCGAGGCTGGAGACGCCGTTGCGGGTCTGTTTCAACGCCTTTTTGGTTGTGGCCGCAGCTGAGCCTGTTGATCCCAGCAGCTTATCGGTGGAATCAATGATGCTGTTGGCGGCCCCGAGCAGATTGGCATAGGAATCCATCTGCGACGCAGTGCCGGTCAAACGAGACGACATGGTGGCAATATGACTGGAGGCGTTGTTGACGTACTGCTCCATTTGCGGGCTTTGCGCGTAATCGGCCACGTTGGAAACCAAATCCAGCGCCACGCTCGCCAAGGTCTTCACAAATGTCTGGTCGATGGTCGTGGCCACGGTGGTAGCACCCTGGTCGGTGATATGCGGAGCGATCGGATTGATTTTCTCATTGAGATAGTATTCGAGCTTGGCGTGCTTGATCTTCGGTGAAAACAGCGTCATCATATCGGAGCTGAAGCTCTTTGGAATAATCAGCGCGGCATAGTATTCGCCTGAGTTCACGCCATCGATGGCCTTAGCACGATCCACAAACTGCCAGTCAAGGTCATGATTGGCCCTGAGCGTATTGGTCACGGTTTCGCCGACGTTGATGGTGATCGGCATCAGATCGGACTTATAGCCCTTATCCACGTTTGCCACGGCGACCTTCAAGGCCTTGGTGTTGCCGTACGGGTCCCAGCTGGCGGCGATGTTGTACCAGGCGTACAGTGCCGGCACAATCACCAATCCCATAGCCACGATTACGGCGATCACATTGCGGGTGGCTTGGCGCACGTCACGTACGAATATTTTCCAGATAAGCTTCATCGTGCGCCTCCTTGCCCAGACTGCCCAGACTGACCGGACTGCTCGAACTGTGCGGTGTGCGCAGTCGGCTCGGTGGCCTGATCACTGAACGGTGTGAGTCGTTCAGTGGTTTCGCCGATATTCGGATTGCTGTCCATCGCCGCTTCGTGACGTCCGTGGCCGTGGAAACGCCGCCACACATATCCGTTGAGCATCACATTGCGGAACTCGTCGGCACTCATGGCGCTGACGCCAAGCTGCATGGCGTAGGCTTCGCGTGCGTATTCAACCACAATGAGATAGGCGTCGATAAGAATAATCGACAGAATCCAAGAGGTCAGCATGGCGATTTTCTCTTGGGTGACGAACAGCAGCACCAGGAATACGAACGGGAGTACGGTCAGCAATGCCAGACCGGCAACGATCATCTTTGGATACCGTGCGAAGAACCGGTGCGCGCGATGGGCGATGATATCGCGCAGTTCCTTGCTGTCGGACACCGTGCGGAATACGGAGTTCAAGCTCACCTGTTCGTTCACCATGCTGTTGTGCTCGGTGATCATCAGGTCGGTATCTCCCAAACGACGGTCGAACAGCGCGTTCAGGTTCATCGCATACCGGCGTATGACAAGTCCCACGAAGAGTGCCGCCGGCAGATACCAGAACAGGTGCAGCATGTCGAGCCAGTAATGGTTCGCGTACAGGCCGGCGATCGGGCCTCGCATCGCGTTGATGCCGTAGGTAAAGGGCAGCCACGGGTGCAGTTCGCGGAAGAAGTTCGGCATCATTTCAATCGGATACAGGCCGGAGGCGCCGGGTATCTGCACAATGACCAGAATTACGGCGATGGCTTTGCCGATATGGCGGAACGCCACGGCCAGTGCGTAAATAATGTTGATGTATACGAACGAACAGAAGATCCCGGCCAAGATGAACAGCAGCGGATGCTCGCATTGGATGCCAAGCACCAGATCGCCGATGGTGGCGATGACGGCTTGCAGGAATCCGATGGTGACCAGCAGCAGCCAGCGGCCAAGATATGCTTGCGTAGCGGTGATACGGCGAATGCCCTCGCGGTCGACCTCAAGCTTGTAGATGGCGATTAGCACGAAACCGCCTACCCACAGTGCCAGATTCGTGTAGAACGGGGTGACTGCGGACCCGTAATTGTCGGTGGCATACACGACTTTCGTGGTCAGGGTGACGGGATTGCCCATGAAGTCGCCGAATCCCTTGTCATCCAGATGCAGCGTATCCCGGATTTTCTGGTAAGCGGCGGAACTATCGAGCGTGGCGATATCGGTGCGTACGGTGGCGACATCGCTGGCCACCTGGCGCAGCGAATCCTGCGTGCTGCTGATGGTGGTTTTTGTTTGGTTCAGGGTATCGACAAGCTGGTCGAACAGTCCGTCGGCCTGATCCAAGGTGCCGGATAACGAAGTCAACGTGCCATCCAGTGTGCCATTCAGGGCGGCGAAACTGTTCAATGATGAGGTGAGCGACGGCATTACGGTGCCGGTCAGCGAGCCGCGCGCGGTATTCAGCGCCGCGATGCCGCCGGTGGTGGTGTTGGTCATGGCTCCGGAAAGATTCGTGGTGGCGTCTTTACCGGAGTTGATGAACTGTGTGGTGTCGGTATGGAAGGTGTTGAGCTGTGTCTGCTGTTTGCTGATCAATGAGTCGAGCGCATCGATTTGTTTCCAGATGTTCTGGCCGACTGGGTCGGTGGTGTCTTTGCCGATGCCGGCTTTGGTCAGCGCGTCTTTCAGATCGCTGATTGACGTTTGGGTGGCATTCAGTGGGGCCGAAAGTGTGTTGGTGATGGTGTCGACGGAGTTCTGCGCGCTGTTGAAGGAGCCGGTGATGCTGCCGGCGGCGTTGTTGACGTGAACGGCCAGTCCGGAGAGTTGTGCTGAACTGGTGTCGAGCGCGCCGACCAGTGTGGTGGAGAAGGCTTGTGACCCGGCCTGTGTTTCCGTCAACAGTGTGCCGGACTGGCGGGAGGCCTTCTGCGCGGCCGCGACGGTCTGCTTGAGTGAGGCGGTGGTCTGTTTGGCGTCGGCGAGAATCGTGTCTGATTGGGCCAGCGTGTCCTGTAAGTCGGTGAGTGAATCCTGAACGGTGTTCAGCGTGGACATCACCGTATTGAGATCATCGATCGTATCGTGCTGGACTTTGCCAGTGGCTTGGCCGAGATCGTCTCCGGTTTCGGAAATGGCCGAGGCAACGGTGGTGGCTACCGTGGTGACGAAGGCGGAGTTGATCTGCTCATCGATGGTGGTGGCGCCGGTGTCGGTGATTTTCGGCGCGATCGCGTTCTTCTTCTCATTGACGTAATACTTGATTTTCGGCTGTTTGGAGGTTCCGGTCACCGATTCGACCAAGCTGGCGCTGAAATCCTTGGGCAGCACGATGGCTGCATAGTATCCGCCGGTCTCCACGCCGTGGACGGCCTTTTCCTCATTGTCTACGAAGCGCCAGCCGAGTTCGTCGTTCTGCTTGAGTTTCTTAACGACCTGCCGGCCCGCATCGAGATGGCCGACCAGATCGTTGGTGGTGCCTTGGTCTTCATTGGCTACGGCCACTTGCAGATTGCCGGTGGCTGAATAGGGATCCCAGTTGGCGAGAATGTTGAACCATGCGTACAGCGAGGGCAGCATTGCTACGCCGAGCGTCACCACAACGGCAACGGGATTGCGTAAGATACGTCTGCAATCGCGTAGAAAGACTTGCCAAACCGTCCGCATCCAGTCCCTCTTTTCCGGTTCGTAGTCACTGCGGCCACATGCAGTCTATTCCCACCACTGGTGCGAATACTGCTGGTTTGGCGGGTTTTCTTGCAAAACTGGCCGTTGGTTGTCCGCATAATGGGACTGATATGTGAACGTTTGTTGATAGTGCGACACCGGCGGGATGGTTGTGCAATTTTGCCGGTATCCGGTGATGAAATGTTGAGGTGTTGGAACTGAGTCGTCGCAGTGCTGAGACCGAGACGACTCAGTGACGAGCCTATCCGAGGCTATCTCGTTGGTTCTGGTCTCACTGATCCAGACGGAAGCCCTGAGCGGCGGCCTTGTCGAGCAGTGTCTGATGGCTGACATCCTGCCGACTGATCGTGGCGACCTGATCGCTGAAAGCGTCCACCGGACGGTCGGCTTGGCGCAGATCGTAGTACCGGTGAACTTCCTCGTCGAAGGCGGGCAGCTGGTCGAGTACGCCATCGGCGTCAGCCGGGTAGGTGTTCTCGAAGAACTGCATCGTGCGCGGCATGCGCGGCTTGACGGTCGGGTTCTGATCGGGCTTGCCGATGGCCAGACCCAGCACCGGATACGTGTATTCCGGCAGATTCAGCACGTCGATAAGGCCGGGGATGTTGTTGAGCAGAGAGCCGAGAATCACGCGGCCCAGTCCCAGCGAATAGGCGGCGGTCTCCATGGCGTGCAGGGCCAGCACTGCGTCGTTCTGAGCTTGGGTGAAGCGATAGCTGTACTTGAGATGGAATTCGTCGGAAGCGGGATCGATACCCTTGCGTTCGGCGATGCGTGCGTTGCGGTGCTCGTCGATGACGAACACGTACAGCAACGGCGCGGTGGCGATATACGGCTGATGGCCGAATTCGGCGAGCTTGGCTTTGGTGGCCGGGTCGGTGATACGGATGGCGGACCAGTCGTTAAGGAACTGGCTGGACGCGGCATGTTGGGCGACGGTTTCGAGCGTGGCGCGGGTATCGTCGTCGATGGCCTCGTCCTTGAACTTACGGATGGAGCGGCGGCCCAGAAGAGCCTCGATTGTTGCGTTGGTAACCATGGCTTTATTGTCGCACGGCAGACGCCGGACGTCACGGTGGATTACCTCACAGTGAAATGCCGATATTGTGTGGCGGAACTGTGCTGGACTGATGGTTCCTGTCGATTGACTGATGGTTCCTTGACGAAATTCCAGCGATGAGTCATCAGTCAGCCAACAGAAACCATCATCCAACCGGGGGATTAGCGGCTGGGCTTGCGATGGCGGTGGTCGACGAACGCCTTGGAGCCCCGATCCGACAGCTGCGAAACCACTGCGCCGAGTGCGGCCGAAACGGCGGCGAATGCCAGACTCATTGCCAGACTTTGCGGCGCGTCTGCCGCCAGTCCCTTGCGCAGATTGCGTTTGCTTGTGCCCTTGTCCCATATCATCTGGAATGCTTTGCCGGCAACCAAGCCTGCCAGCGCTGGGACTGCCGACTTGATGAGCTTGTCGCCCAGAGAATCAGGGTCGTTGAGCCGGTCCTCGCGCAGCCTGTTGACCTTCTCGTCGATGCGGTGCAGGCTGTCGACCGCGCGGTCGGCGCTGGAGGGGAAGTCGGTGTTCGTTTCGTCGCTCATGACTCTCAGTCTAATAGCATCTCAATCATCTCAGCGCAAAAGATGGGCGTTAATGGTGGAGTCATGAACGAGCGCAGACTAGAGTGGAGGCATGAGCGAACAGAACGTGAACGGCACCGTTGCCGTCGAGAACTCTCGTGGCGGCAATGGATTTTTGGTGTTGCTGCGCCACGGCCAGACCGTGTGGAGCGAATCCGGGCAGCATACCGGGCGCACGGACATCCCGTTGACCGCGGTCGGCGAGCAGCAGGCAGCGGATGCCGGAAGGCGCCTGCGCGAGGCCTTCCCCGAAGGATTCAGCCAGAGCTGTGTGTTTTCCAGTCCGCTGAAGCGGGCGTGCCAAACCGCTGAATTGGCTGGTTTTGCGGACCACGGTGTGTTGGACGGCATCGCTGAATGGGATTACGGCCGAGCCGAGGGGCGTACGCGCCAGCAGGTGAGTGAGGCCAGCGGTTTTGAATGGGATGTGTGGCGTGACGGGCCGCGCTCGCTGACGCCCACGCTGGAGGGCGACTGGGTCGAGACCTTGCCTTCGGGCGAACAGGTGCCGGTCCATGCCGGGCCTGGCGAGACGCTGGAAGAAGCGGCGGCACGCGCCAAGAGCGCCATCGACGAGATTACGCCGCTGCTGAAAGACGGCCATAATGTGCTGTTGGTGGCTCATGCGCACATCCTGCGCATCCTCACCTCGCAATGGCTGGGCGTGGACCCGCATTTCGCACGGTTGCTGCGTTTGGATACGGCGCACTACTCGGTGCTCAGCGTCTATAAGGGAGATAACGTCATCGAACGGTGGAACGCCTAGCCCCGGTTGCGCTGCGATTGCGCTGGCCTGCCCGCTACTGCGGGCGGGCCTTTATTGTTTGTGGCGGGAATTGCGGTATGTCGATAAATGATTTGCAAACGATAGCGTCGGCGTGTTGTTTTTTTTTGATGGGTATAAGTGGCAATCGATTGCCATGAAAGATATGTTAGCGCTCTCATGATTGCGAACGCTTGCATTGCGATAATGAGGCAAAAATGACTGAATTAATGGGATATTTGTTGACAATGGCCTGAAAATGATGATTTATGACGCGCTGATATTGCTATCGTTTGCAAAAAGAAGCAAACCGTTGCACAATAGTGCATGTCGATAGTCGTAAAGGTGCGTGCTAGCGTACCTGTCCTGACCGGGGACGGCCGGGTCGACGATGAAAGAGAAAGGTTCGATGATGAATCGTACAGTCAAGTCAGCAGTCGCGATGGCGGCTGTCGCTGCGATGTCCCTCGGCGCTTTGGCGGCCTGCGGAAGCTCGACCTCCGGCGATGACGCCAAGGGCAAGGTCTACTACCTGAATTTCAAGCCGGAAGCGGCTGATCAGTGGACCGCTCTGGCCAAGGAATACACCAAGGAAAAGGGCGTTGAGGTCAAGGTGCAGACCGCGGCCTCCGGTACCTACGAGCAGACCCTGAAGTCCGAAATCGCCAAAACCGAAGCCCCGACCTTGTTCCAGGTCAACGGCCCGGTCGGCTACCAGAACTGGAAGAAGTACACCGCCGATATGTCCAATACGGATGTGTACAAGGAGCTCGCCAACCAGGATGTGGCCCTGAAGGATGGCGACAAGGTGGTCGGCGTGCCGTACGTGATGGAAACCTACGGCCTGATCTACAACAAGGACATCCTCAACAAGTACTTCGCGCTGGATGGCGCCAAGGCCACGTCCATGGACGAAATCGACAACTTCGACACCCTGAAGGCCGTGGCCGACGACATGCAGGCCCGCAAGGACGAGCTCGGCATCAAGGGCGCGTTCACCTCCGCCGGCTTCGACTCCAGCTCCGACTGGCGCTTCAAGACCCACCTGGCCAATCTGCCGCTTTACTACGAGTTCAAGGATGACAACGTCACCGAGCAGCCGGCCAAGATCAAGGGCACCTACCTGCCGAACTACAAGAAGATCTTCGACCTGTACATCGCCGACTCCACCACCGACCCCACCCAGCTGAGCGCCAAGACCGGAGATGATGCGAACTCCGAGTTCGCGCTCGGCGAGGCCGCCTTCTACCAGAACGGTACCTGGGCCTGGACCGACCTGCAGAAGGCCGGCATGAAGGCCGAATCCGTGGGCATGATGCCAATCTACACCGGTGTCAAGGGTGAAGAGAAGCAGGGCTTGGCCACTGGTTCCGAGAACTACTGGTGCATCAACGACAAGGCCCCCGACGCCGACAAGAAGGCCACCGAGGACTTCCTGTCTTGGGTGATCACCTCCGACACCGGCAAGAAGGCCATCTCTCAGGACATGGGCTTCACCACCCCGTTCAAGACCTTCGATGATGTCAAGTTTGACAACCCGCTGACTGAAGCCGCTGTTGAGGATCAGAAGTCCGGCAAGACCCAGGTTTCTTGGAACTTCACCATGATGCCGTCCGAAGAGTGGAAGAACAAGGTCGGCCAGGCACTGCTCGAGTACGCGCAGGGCACCGGCAAGTGGGATGCCGTCAAGACCGCCTTCGTGGACGGTTGGGCTTCCGAATACGAGGCCTCGCACTGAGTCTCATAGAGTCCCATAGCCGATAAGCAACAATCCGCGGCGCCCCTGCCTTTCCTTCTCCAGGGGCGCCGCTTTGTATTGCTGAGTCTCGCACAAAATCGTCCGCCGCAGAAAAGTGTGAGGCACGCACCCGCTCAATCGCACGCTGTGGGGCCATGAATCGGCGATTTTTCGCCATTCTCCACAATGTGCGATTGAGCGTTATTGTGCGGTTGCCTCACACTTTTTCTATGGTGGGCTTTGTTGTGTGAGCCTACTTAACGCGGGAGGTGGAGGAGCGGACCTTCAGCTGGGCCGGGAACACGATGTAGGGTTGCTCAATCGGCTTTTCGTCAATGAGATCGAGCGTCATGCGGGCTGCCACGCGGGCCATTTCCACCGGATCCTGGCGGATGGTGGTCAGGCCGATATCGCCGGTGTAGAAACTATCGTCGTAGCCGATCAACGAGACGTCGCCGGGCACGGAGAATCCATTGCGCTCCAGCTGGAACATAAGCGGCAAAGCAATGCCATCCTCTTGGCATGCGATGGCGGTGGGCATCTCGTCTTGGCTTATGAGTTGGTTGACCACGTCGCTGATTTCATAACGTCCATCGTCATCGACCTTGCAGACGATAACCTGCGGCTCGATGCCTTCCCTGCGGCAGCAGGCGGTGAATGAGTCGAATCGGCTTTGCACGGAGAAGCTCAGCGACACCTCGCGATTGGTGCTGATGTAGGTGATGCGGCGATGTCCGAGATTGATAAGATGGCGGGCGGCCAGCGTGGAGCCCTGCACATCGTCGATATTGACGGCGGCGGTAAAGCCGCGGGCTTCGGGTTCGACTGAATTGATGCCGACGATCGGCACGCCGACCGAAGCCAGTTGCGCGATTTCGTTGTTGTCGATATCGAAAGACGCCACAATCACGGCATCGGCGTTACGGCGTACCGGCAACATCTCGAAGAATTCCTTGCGCTCCTCGATGCTGGAAATCTGGAATACCGAAATATCGTAGCCCTGCGTGTGCAGCACCTCGTTGGGCCCCTCGATGACCGAGGCGGTGAACCACAGGCGGATATGGCCGCTCATCAGTACTGCGATGCGCAGGGAGCGGCCGGATTTCAGGGCCGCAGCCGAGCGGGAGAGTGAGAAATTGAGTTTGTCGGCGATGGCGAGCACGCGCTCGCGGGTCTTGGCCGACACCAGATCCGGCCTGGTGAAGGAACGTGAGACGGTGGAGATGGAGACGCCGGCCTCGCGGGCGACATCCTGAATGCTCGTAGCCATTGCAGCCCCCCTTGCGTTGAATGGAAAATCGCAATACACATGCACAACTGACTCCAGTGTACATGCTGATTGATCGATCTGCGGCGATGACAACGATTGTATTACAAACGTTTGCAAAGTGTCTATGTCGGCGTTAGATTGGCTTTATATAGCCATTATCTTAGGTGAAAGAAGATTGCTGGAGCCGGAGTGTGCTCGAACTTGAAACGCCTAAAATGACAACGTTTGACATATAATGATTCGACGTTTACTATGAACATAGGCTTGAACGAGAACAGGCCGTGCATGCGGTTCTCGATCGGCAAGCTCGCATTGAGTTGAACTCCGCAGCCGGCGCACGATGCAGTGTCACAACGCAGCGGACTCAAGGAGGAGGAAAAGTCATGATCAGCATGGCTGGCAAGGCGATACGCAGATGGTGGGCGCTGTTCGCGCTCCCCACATTCGCCGCATTCATCATCGGGTTCCTGGTGCCCTTCATCATGGGCGTCTACTTAAGCTTCTGCGAATTCACCACCGTTACCGACGGTGAATGGGTGGGGCTTAAGAACTATGGCAAAGCGTTGAAAGACAAGGAATTCCTGCACGCGCTCGGCTTCTCCACCGCGTTCACCATCGTGACCACCATCGTGATCAACGTGATCGCCTTCGCCATCGCCTACATGCTGACCAAGGCGATCAAGGGCTCCACGCTGTTCCGCTCGGTATTCTTCATGCCGAACCTTATCGGCGGCATCATCCTGGGCTACATCTGGCTGCTGCTCCTGAACGGCGTACTAGCCCACTGGGGCCGCGCCCTGACCTATAAGGCGTCCTACGGGTTCTGGGGCTTGGTCATCCTGGTGTGCTGGCAGCAGATCGGCTACATGATGATCATCTACATCGCCGGCCTGCAAGCCCTGCCCACCGATGTGCTGGAGGCCGCGGCCGTGGACGGCGCCAACGGACGGCAGACCATGTTCCGCATCATCATCCCGCTGATGATGCCGTCCATCACCGTGTGCTCCTTCCTGACCGTGACCAACGGTTTCAAGCTCTACGATCAGAACCTCGCATTGACCAACGGTGCGCCGAGCAACATGTCTGAAGGTCTGGCGCTGAACATCACCCGCACCTTCTACGGCCGTATGGGCTGGGAAGGCGTCGGCCAGGCGAAGGCCGTGCTGTTCTTCATCCTGGTCGCGGTCATCGCCCTGATTCAGAACAAGCTCACCACGAGCAAGGAGGTGGCAGCCTGATGAACGAGAACAAGCCTGTGAAGCATGGCGCATTATGGACCGTGCTGTTTGCCGTTGTCTCCCTGTTCTGGATTTTCCCGATCGTCCTGGTGCTGATCAACTCCTTCAAGCAGAAGGCGTACATCTCCAAGAACGCGTTCTCCCTGCCTGCCGGCAAGGCGTTCGTGGGACTTGAGAACTATGTGCGCGGCATCGAGACCACGCAGTTCTTCGCCTCCTTCGGCTGGACGTTGCTTATCACCGTCGGCTCGGTGGTGCTGATTCTGGTGTGCACCTCGATGTGCGCATGGTGGATCGTGCGCGTGAACAACTGGGCCGCGAAGCTGCTCTACACCCTGTTCCTGTTCAATATGATCGTGCCGTTCCAGATGGTGATGTTCACCCTCTCCAAGATCGCCGACATGCTGAAGCTCAATACCCCGTGGGGCCTGTGCATCGTGTACCTCGGTTTCGGTGCCGGTCTGGCCGTGTTCATCTTCACTGGCGTGATCAAGGGCATCCCGCAGGAGCTTGAGGAGTCCGCCATGATCGACGGCGCGTCAGTGCCGCGCATCTTCTTCCAGATCGTGGTGCCGATTATGAAGCCGTCGATCGTCTCGGTGGCCATCCTCGAAGCCATGTGGATCTGGAACGACTACCTGCTGCCGTACCTGACGCTCGACCTCGACAAGTACAAGACCGTCTCGGTCGCCGTGCAATACCTCAAGGGCGGCTACGGTTCCGTGGATATGGGCGCCATGATGGCCTGCCTGGTGCTGGCCATCATCCCCATCATCGTCTTCTACTTGGTATGCCAGAAGTATATAGTCTCTGGTGTCATGGCGGGCGCGGTCAAGGGTTGAGCCCGACAATTTGGCTCCCCTCCCTGAGGGGAGCCAAAAGCTGTACAAGGAGTAGTTGATGAACTGGCTGGCACCGGACTCGAAATTCATGCGCGCGTGGAGCAATCTTGTTGACGGCGTATGGATCAACATTCTGATGCTGGTCACTTCGATTCCGATCATCACCATCGGTGCGGCCCTGACTGCCGGCCATGATGCTTGCCGCCGCTCCATCGAGGGCGAGGGCAAAGGCGTAACCTCCAACTACTTCAAGTCATTCAAAACCAACTTCATCAAAGCCACACTGCTGTGGCTGCCGTTCTTGGTGGCGCTGATTGCACTGGTCTGGTCATGGATCGTCCTGCAGATCACGCCGCTGCTCATCATCAAATTCGCGCTGACCATCCTCTGGCTTATCGGTTTCGAATGGGTGTTCGCGCTTCAGGCACGCTTCGAGAACACCGTGGCCGGCACCTTGAAGAACGCCTTCATCTTCGGCATCTCCCACATCGCGATGACCGTGGCCCTGGTCATCGTGGATGCCGTGTTCGTGGCACTGCTGGCGGCCAGCTGGTTCCACATGCCCGGTGGACTGTTCCTGCTGGTGATCCTTGGTTACGGCACCATGCTGATGCTCCATATCCCCGTCGCCGAGCGTGTCTTCAAGCCATATCTCATTGACTAGGCGGGTTCTCACGAATATGCGGCGATCTTCGAGGTCTGAGCGCTCTCTGTCCACGCAAGCGCGGTAAAGATAACAAATTAATAACAGTTTGGGGCGGCTGGCGGAGCGGGGTGCCGATTGAGGGGTATTAGTGATTGGCTTGGAAGGGGGCTTTTGGCATACGGGGAGTGTTCGGGCTGGGCGGTTGCCCCCCGTAAGTGCTTATATACATAAGGAATCTGGCACACTGAGTCTCAGTGCCGTAATGGTATCATTGCAAATAATGTTTGCGTTCACGTAGAGGCGAACGAGACACTCGACAAGTGGGTCGAGGCAAAGGACAAGGAGAGATGCGGTGAAGCATTGGAAGAAGATGGCAGCATCGTTGATTGCAATATCAACGATGGTGGCAGTAGTTCCGACGACGTATGCCATGGAATCGGAAGATTCCCAACCACAGACAACCGATACCGCGACAGTGCAGACTACTAAGGCTGCTGAACCGACGCTGCTCGCCAGCTGGGACTTCACGGGCAAAAACGGCACCACGAACAGCGCGATTGCCGATTCGACCGGCAAGTACAACCTGACGCTGAAGGACGGCGCCAAGATCGAACAGTACGGTGACCGCAGCAACAACGAGGCGCTCTCACTGCGCGGCGATGGCCAGTACGCCCAGATCGATGACCAGCTGTTCAAGGATGCGGGCGACTCCTTCACTCTGGAGTTCGCGTCCAAGACTCGTCACGACGACAGCGGCAAGTTCTTCTCGTTCATCGTCGGCAAGGACGGCTCGAACGACGCCAACACCACCGATCAGGCCAACGCCAACAAGTACCTGATGTTCTACAACAGCAAGACCGCCATCAAGGGCGTTATCTCCAACAACAACTGGGGTAACGAACAGGGATCCAAGGTCACCGTTTCCGGCAACGACAACAGCTGGGCCGATTACAAGATTGTCGTGGACGGCACCAACCTTGCCGTGTTCCGCAACAATGCCCTGATCATTTTCAAGGCCAACACCGGCATCAAGATGAGCGATCTCGGTGCGACCACCGCCTACATCGGCAAGTCGTTCTACTCCGTCGATGAGTACTGGAATGGTGCAATGGATGATATCAAGGTCTACAGGGGCGCTGACCTGACCATGCCGACCGCCGTTGCGATTTCCGGTACCGGTGTGGTGAACAACAAGCTCACCCTGATTGAGAAGGACTCCACCAAGCTCACCGCCACCGTCACTCCGGACGACGCCGTGAGCAAGAACGTCACCTGGTCCTCCTCCGATGAGTCCGTGGCCAAGGTCGCCGCAGACGGTACTGTAACCGGCGTCAAGGCTGGTACTGCCACCATCACCGCCACCACTGAGCTGGGTGGTGTGAAGGCCGAACTGCCCGTCACCGTTGAGCCGATGAACGCCCAGAACGCCGCCGCAGCCGACCTCGATGCCGCGATTGCTGCGCTGAAAGTTCCGGCGGCCGAGAATCTGCCGCTAGTCGCCAAGGGCACCAAGAACGGCTCGGCGATTACGTGGAAGTCCTCGGACGAGAAGCTCATTACGTCCACTAACGAGAAGTACGAAAACAAGACCACTGGTGCCGATGACCCGTATCGTGGTGCTGGCATCATCAATCGTCCGGCCTACGGCGACGGTGATTCCAAGCCGGTTACGCTGACCGCCACCGCTTCCTACAACGGCGGTGAGAAGGTCACCAAGACCATCGAGGTCACTGTCAAGGAGAAGACCCGCATCGCGCCTGACACCGGCTATGCGGCCGTCACTTTTGAGAGCGACAGCAACGGTGGAGAAAAGGCCTGGGTGGCTTCCACTGAGAAGAACGATTTCTTCACGTTTAAGACTCGCAACAATGGCCAGGCGGTACTTACCAATGATGCAGACACGGGTGGCTTGCGTGACATGTTCGTGCTGCGTTCCCACGAAGGCGACAAGTACTACCTGATTGCCACTGATCTCAAGGTCTCGTCAATGGGCTGGAGCCAGAACCAGGTTAACGGTTCTCGGAAAGTTGAGGTCTACGAGTCCACCGATATGATGAACTGGACCCGTACCAACGGCGACGGCAACGGCGGCATCACCATCAACACGCCGAACGCCGGTATGACCTGGGCGCCGGAAGCTTACTGGGATGATGACCTGAACGCTTACGTGGTGTTCTTCTCTTCCCGCATGTTCACTGATGACACCCGTACCACTCCGGTCAAGAACGACAAAACCGGCAATAGCTCCTATGCTCAGGTGCGTTACGCCATCACCCGCGACTTCGTGAACTTCACCGAGCCGCAGATGTGGCAGGACACCGGCTACTCGCGCATTGATTCCACCGTGCGTAAGATCGGTGGCTACTACTACCGATTCACCAAGAATGAGCAGGGCGGTGCCGCTGGCGATTACATCACCACTGGTAAGAGCATCTTCCTTGAGCGTTCCAAGGTGCTGACTGCACCGACCACCGAGGCATCTCCGGGTCAGGACCCGAACACCGGTTGGCAGCTGCTCGAGCAGGCGTTGCTGCCGTTCGAAGGACCAGAGACCATCAAGCTCAACAAGGATGACGAACTCAACACGAAGGACGACGACGGCTACATTCTGCTGTCCGACAACTTCGCCTACCGTGCATTTATGACCACGGGTGCCGAGCTTTCCAAGACCACGTGGGACAACCCGATGACCAAGCGTTACCCGGACTTCAACAACGAAAAGAAGCCGGTCAAAGCCGAGCCGGGCGCTCAGGGCTACATCACTCAGGGTGCTAACGGCGGTCTGCCGGACAAGGTGCGTCACGGTGCGTTCGTGAACGTGCCTGAGTCTGTGCTCAAGGTGACGAAGTCCTGGACCGCTGCCAACCCGACGCACATCGAGGCTGTTGACTCCACCACCAAGGCCGTGTACAACGCCGGCACCCGCGAGCTCACAGCCACGGTGACCGCCGCCGATAAGGGCACGCTCGCCGGTTCGGTGAAGTTCTCTGCTGGCGACTGGTCCAAGACCGTGAAGCTCGACGCCGAAGGCAAGGCCACTGTGACCCTCCCGGCCAGCGTCTCTGGCACTGTTGCGGTTGCTTACGACGGCTACACCGATGGTTTGGTCAATCCATCCGATACTACGGTTGACGGCATTGAACAGGGCAAGGTCGATTTGGCTGAGCTCAACAAGCAGATCGCCGCCGCCGAAGCGCTCAAGGAATCCGACTACACGGCCGATTCCTGGGCCAAGCTTGCCGCCGCGCTGAAGACTGCCAAGGCCGCGCTCGCCGCTGAGAATCAGGGCGAGGTCGATACCGCCGCAGCCGACCTTAAGACCGCAATCGAAGCCCTGCAGAAGGCTCCGACCAATCCGGGCGAAGGTGACGGAGATAAGGGCGACGGCAATAAGCCGACTACCCCGACCACCGGCGACAAGACCAACGTCAACAAGCCCGGCAGCGCGCTGAGCAATACCGGTACGGCCGTGCTCGGCCTGGGTGGTGCCGTGGTAGTAC
>ERZ791611.1266-NODE-1266-length-17439-cov-2.560113_pt1 | contig 17439 bp, 13 predicted proteins | sample MGYA00510275_ERZ791611 | MGnify/ENA primary metagenome ERZ791611 (study PRJEB30046, sample SAMN00791912) | human gut metagenome | study: EMG produced TPA metagenomics assembly of the A metagenome-wide association study of gut microbiota in type 2...
AGTTCCGCAGTCCAATACTCGTTCATGTACTGCTGCCAAGGGGAGCGGCGCAGCAGCTGAGGAAGCCGGCAGATGGTGTTCAGCTGAATCCCCTGGGGGCAGGGCATGCAGTAGCCGCAGCCGCGGCAGAAGTTGCCGGCCAGCTCCTCCCGGTCCTTGGCGATGACCGCCTCCAGCTCCGGGGTGAGGGTGACTTCCCGCTGGGCGCAGTCCAGGAACTGGGCCAGTTCCTCTTTTTTCTGCATCCCCCAGATGGGGACCGCGTTGTCAAACTGCTGGAAGAAGGCATATGCCGCCTCCGCCGAGGTGAGCAGCCCGCCGGAGAGGGCCTTCATGGCGATGAAGCCCAAGTTCAGCTCTTTGCACAGGGCGATGAGGTCGATGTCCTCCTGGGGGGAGATGTGGGACACCGGGAACTGGATGGTATCGTAAAGGCCGCTCTTAGCCGCTTCCTCCGCGATGGCCCGGCGGTGGGAAGTGATGCCGATGAACCGGCATTTGCCCTGGCGCTGGGCCTCCAGCAGGCCCTGGTACAGGCCGTTTTCATCCTCCGGGTCGGGAACCGACTGGATGTTGTGCAGCTGCATGATGTCCACATAATCGGTGCGGAGCATGCGAAGGCTCTCGTCCAAATCCTTTAGGAGGCCGGCTTTGTCCTTGGCCATGGATTTGGTGGAGATGACGATTTTGTCCCGCCGGTCGTGGAAGGCTTCCCCCAGTTTTTCCTCACTGTCCGAGTAGGCGCGGGCGGTGTCATAGAAGTTGATTCCACCGTCGTAGGCCATGTGGAGGAGCTCCACCGCGCTCTGTTTGTCGATGCGCTGGATGGGCAGGGCGCCAAAGGAGTTCTCGGTGACCATCAGGTCGGTGCGGCCCAGTTGTTTACGCTTCATAAGTGTCTCCTTTCGGAAATGGTGTCGAATTTGTTACCCTCATTATACACCTTGGCCGTGGAATGGGGAAGAAAAATCTTCCTTCGGGGTCTTGTGGGGTTCTCCTTCCCAAGGAGGCGAGAATTTGATATACTGGGTACAAATATCGTTGGGAGGCAGCTTATGCAGTATGAAAATGAACGTTATATAAAATGGGTAGAGGATTCCGCGGCTTATATCCGCCGCACTTTGGGCGGTTTTCAACCGGAACTGGCCATTGTTTTGGGCTCTGGGCTGGGTGGTTTGGCGGACCGGCTCCAAAATCCCATCCCGGTGGAATATGCCGACATCCCCGGGTTCCCCCGTTCCACAGTGGCAGGCCACGCCGGCCGGTTTGTGGCGGGCTACATCGGCAAGAAGCCGGTGATCTGCATGCAGGGCCGGTTCCATTACTACGAGGGGTATGACCTGCGGACAGTCACCCTGCCGGTGCGGGTGCTCCACGCCCTGGGGGTGGATTCCATCATCCTGACCAATGCGGCGGGCGGGGTCAACCTCTCCTTTGTACCCGGGGATTTGATGGTCATTGACGACCACATCAACCTGACCGGGCAGAGCCCCCTCATCGGGCCCAACCTGGAGGGCTGGGGACAGCGGTTCACCGACCTCTCCACCGCTTATGACAAAGAATACCGGGCTTTGGCCCACCAGAAGGCGGCGGAACTGGGCTTCTCTCTGCAAAGCGGGGTTTACACCTGGATGACTGGCCCCACCTATGAGACCCCCGCGGAGATCCGCATGGTGCGCACCTTGGGGGGCGATGCAGTGGGCATGTCCACCGTGCCGGAGGCGATGGTCGCCCGTCACATGGGGATGCGGGTGTTGGGCATTTCCTGCATCACCAACATGGCGGCGGGAATTTTGGACCAGCCTTTGAGCCATGAAGAGGTCAGCGAGACCGCTGGCAAGGTGACTGAGAAGTTCACCGCCCTCATCGAAGCGGTAGCCCAGGCCATCTAGGGGCGGCAGGCATAATGGGCACATGGGGGTTTCCCCAGACGGGGAACGCCGCCCGAGGAAATCTCCCCTGGAGCGGAATCGGAAAGGAAGGTACATTCCATGAAACAAAAACTTGCGGCCCTTCTCGCCGTTTTGGCGGTGTTGCTGGCCGCCTGCGGCCCCGCCGCTGGGAATTCTGGCTCCAGCGGGAGCACCCAGTCCTCCGGGGTGGAAAAAACCCCCATGGAAGAGGATTTGGATCTCTTCACCTCCACCCTGGAGGAAAACCACAAAAACCTCTATGCCAACATCTCAAAAGAGGAGTTCCAGGCAGAGGTGGAACAGGTGCGGGCAGAATTGCCGGGCATGAGCGAGGGCCAGTTTTACTATTCCCTGCGGCGCCTTCTCTCCTTGGTGGGGGACGCTCACACCAGCCTGGGTTTTACCGATTCCAACTACCGTCATCTGACCGCCCTCCCCTTTGCGGTGATGTATTTTGAGGATGGCTGGCATCTGATGATGCTGGAAGAGCAAAACCAGCAGTACCTGGGTTACCGGCTTCTGGCCATCGACGGGACCCCCATCGACGAGGTATATGCAAAGGCCAAGACCATTATGAGCTATGAAAATGAATCCTGGGCCCGTCAGCAGTTCTCCAACACCATCAACTTCCTGGATGCCCTAAAGTACCTGGGCATTGTAGGGGAGGATGCAGACAGCATCACCTTGACCATTCAGAAAGGGGAGGGCAGCCCTGAAGAAACCCTCCCCCTCAAGGGGATGAATGAGGAGGAGATCTTTGCCGCCGCCATCCTCCAGGTGGAGCGCAGGGAAACCCCCGCCACCGCGGCGAGGGGTTACTACCGCACCCTGGATTTAGGGGATGGGGCCTTTTTCCTCCAATACAACACCTGCCAGGAGGCGGAAGACCTGCCCATGGCCGAGTTTGTGGAACTCACCTCCGATGCCCTTTGCGCCGGGCAGTACACCAAGGTGATCCTCGACCTGCGGTACAACACCGGCGGCGATTCCCGGATTTTTGAGCCGATGATCGAGAAATTGGGGGAGCTCAAGGAGCAGCAGGGCTTCCAGGTCTATGTCCTCATTGGGAGAAATACCTTTTCTTCGGCCATCATCAATTCCATCCAGGCCCAGGAGGCGCTGGACGCCGTGTTGGTGGGCGAACAGACCGGCGGCAGTGTCAACGGCTATGGGGAGCTGCAGAGCTTCCAGCTGAAGAACACCCCCATTCAGGTCTACTACTCCACCAAGTACTTCGAATTGATCCCCGGCTATGATAAGGACTCCCTCTATCCCGACCAGCCTGTGGCCCAAACTTATGCGGACTATGTGGCCGGGGTGGATCCAGAGGTTCAGGCGATTCTGGGGCGGCAGTAACAGATTGTTTTGCGGGTAAACCGCTGTCCAATTGCGGCAAAATCCCCCTTTCCATCCGAAACAAAGATGGGAAGGGGGATTTTTTATGGGGGTTTGGGCACGGTGTGTTACATGGTCTTGCTGTAGCGGTGGAAGAGGACGACCCCGCACAGGTACTGGAATACCAACACCAGCACCATGGTGGCAATTACATAGACAGGGGCTTTCATCAGCCCAAAAAAGGTGCAGAGCAGGCAGTTGACCAGAAACATGATCTGGTTCATCCGGTAGCCGGACAGATGGCGCAGCATGATCTTACGCTCGTCGGCCAGATTGATTTTTTCCTCTTTCAACCGGCGCTGGCGCTCCTCCCGGTGGGAGGGCATAGCCCAGTACAGGGTGCGGATGACCTGTCCGGCCACCGAGCCCAGCAGCCCGAAGCCCAGACCCATCAGGTAGGGGCTGTCGGGGAAGTCCCGCAGGCCGAAGAAAACGATGACGCCGCCAGCCAGGGCGACAAGGCCGTATTTGAGCCAAAGCTTTGTGTTGTTCATAAAAGGGTACCTCCTTTGGGTTAGGTGTGCAAGAGGGTTGGGCCTACTCCTCTTCGTAGAGGAATATGTCTTCAATGGCGGTTCCAAAAAACCGGGCAATTTTAAAAGCCAACAGGATGGAGGGGTTGTACCGGCCGTTTTCCAGCGAGCCGATGGTCTGGCGGGAGACCTGCAGAATCTCCGCCAATTCCTCCTGCCGGATGCCCCGCTGTTTGCGGAGTTCTTCCAAGCGGTTTTTCAAGCGGTCACCTTCTTTGCATTAAAAATGGAAAGTTAACTTTACATCCATAGGATAACACACTCGCCCTATAATGTCAAGCAAACTTTCCATTTTTGTTTTGGCTGGATATAGCCTGCCCCTTCATGTTATAATGATTCCAAAAGGTTCGGCCGCAAAAAATCTGTGCCGATGCGGTAAAAAAGGACAGCTACAGGGAAGGAAGTGCAGCGATGACCCGAGAAGAGATGTATGCCTCCATTTATTCCCATGACACCGTCTACCGCCCGCCCCAGGAGGAGGGCAGCGCCATGTTGGAGGTAGCCTTGGGGTGCAGCTGGGGAAAATGCACCTTCTGTGATTTTGCCAAGGACGCTTTTTCCATCCACCCCATGGACAAAATTGAGTTCAACGCCCGGATGCTCGGCCTCCTGGATCGGGACGCTAAGCGGGTGTTCCTGCTGGGGGAGAACGCCTTTGTCCTCTCCACCGACCAGCTGGTGGAGGTTTTTGACCTGATCCACGCCCACATGCCCAACGTGGAGGAGATCGCCATGTATGCCCGGATCGACGACGTGCTGCGCAAAAGCGATGAGGATATCCTCCTGCTCAAGAGCATGGGTCTGTGCGACCTGCACATCGGAGTGGAGTCGGGCAGCGATTCCATCCTGGAAATGGTGAACAAGGGGATCACCTCCTTTGATACGTTGACGGCCCTCCAGCGGCTGGACAAATTGGGGGTTGGCTATTACCTGACCATCATTTTGGGGCTGGGGGGGAAGACCTTCCGCAACCTCCACGCCATTGAAACCGCCCGGATGCTGAATAAGACCCACCCCAAATGCATTTGGGCATTGGCGCTGAAACTCTGGCCAGGCACCCCCTTGTATAAAGCAGAAAAGCGGGGGGAGTTTGACGCCCTCGATTACCGGGGTATGCTGCTGGAGGAGCGGCTCCTGCTGGAAAACCTGACGGTGAAGGACTGCTTTTACATGGACACCACCGTTTTGGGGAAATACACCATCCAGGGCCAGCTTCCCGAAGGAAAGGAGGCCATTCTGGGGGCGGTCAATCAACTGCTGGGATGAAAGAAAGGAGAGAGCGAGGATGAAACGATGGATCGGATTGTTGTTGACAGTTGTCCTGCTGCTGGCCGGCTGCGGGAGGGCAGACGACTTTGCCGTTGTGATGGCGACTACTGGTAAGGAGGAGCCCTTTGCGGTCACCGGGGAGGTCACCCGGGAGGCTGCAAAGCGGATGAGAGAAGACCAGCTGGAGGAGTGGCTGGAAACCGATGGGGTGGATATGAAATTCACCGGCATTGTCCCCGCGGGCCGGGTGCTGGTGGACGGCCTGGGGGTCGGCGACGTGGGCAGCATTGTGCTGCGAGACCGCAAACACCTGGCTCAGGACGGCCTGATGGTGGTGGTCACCACCATCGATTCCGCCACCGGCGAAGTCATCGCCGGGCCGGACATCGTCTCCCGCGGGTTTGTCTATGTCCGGGAGGCGGAGGAAATGATGGCCGAGGCCAAACGGGTCTGCCAAAAAGCCCTGGAGGAATGCCGCTACGGCAACGTCCGGGAGTGGGGCGCCATGAAGCAGGCCATCAAGGATCAATTGGGCCAATACCTGTTCAGCAAAACCAAGCGCAACCCCATGATCTTGCCGGTGATTCAAGAGGTATAACTTGCCCTTTGGCAGGCCCACAGCCCGATAAAGTTTTTGAGGCACACCCTATCGCAATCTGCGGTGGGGTGTGTTATAATATGGGGTAAGATTGGCCCGGGTCCCTTTGGCGGCCTGGAATTCCCATCGCCCCTATGTGGGGCCCCGGAGGTTTTGGATGAAAAACAAGGTACAGCTGTTTAAACCGATTTTTTATATCCTCATCGGCACAGCGGCGGCCATGGCTTGTTTGGCACTTGCCCGGGACGTGCGGCTGTTTTATGCAAGCGCCTCGGTTTTGTTGCTGGGCATCTCCTTCGCCCTGCTCAAAATGCTTTCTATCAATAAGGAATTGCAATATTTCCTCAACCAATTGGGGGATCAGATCAACTCCCTCCAGCGGAATTCCCCCTGCCGGTGCTGGTTTCAAGCCCAGAGGGGGAGATCCTCTGGTTCAACGACCGCTGCCGGGCGATGTTGGAAGATCCAGACACGGCTTTCGGCCAGGATGTATCCCAGGTGGTGGGGGAAATCGATTACCACGCCGCCTGCCCGGAAAAAGGGTTTAACATCCGCTACCGGGACCGGATGTATTCGGTCTATACCTCCGTCGCTGAGGAAAAGCGGGGCGGTATGGTCTCCTTTTATTTTGTGGACGACAACGACCTGAAAAAATACACCGCGGAGTTTTTCCAGACCCGACCGGCGGTGCTCTCCATCCTTATCGACAACTATGAGGAACTGGTTCAGAGCGCCAAGGAAGATGAGCGTTCCCAGGCTGTCAGCGAGGTGGAATATGAAGTCAGCCGGTTTGTCCGGCAGAACGACGGCATGTTCATCCGGGTGGAGCGGGACCGCTTCCTGGCGGTGATAGAAGAGCGGAACATGAAGCAGATTGTGGATGGCCGCTTTGAGATCTTGGATCGGGTGCGGGGGATCGTGGCCGGTGACCGGATGCCCGCCACCCTGTCCATCGGTGTAGCCCGGGATGGGGGCAGCTTCCTGGAGTCGGAGAAGATGGCCCGCCAGGCCCTGGATATGGCCCTGGGCCGGGGCGGTGACCAGGCTGCCATCAAGACCCAAAACGGCTACGACTTCTTCGGCGGGGTGGCCAAAGGGGTGGAAAAACGCACCAAGGTCAAAACCCGCATTGTGGCCACGGCCCTTTGTGAGCTCATTGAAAACAGCGAGCGGGTGATCGTCATGGGCCACCGGTTCGCCGACATGGACTCCTTCGGCGCGGCGGTGGGGATGCTCAAGCTGGCCCGCAACATGGGCAAGCCGGCGGTGGTGGCCATCAGCCACGACAAAAACCTGGTGCAGCCCCTTTACCGCAAGATGGAGGAAAACGGCTACACCGACGCCTTTTATGAGCCCAAGGACCTGATCGAAGGGGTTACCGACAAAACGCTGCTCATCGTGGTGGACACCCACATTGAATACATGCTGGAATCGCCGGAGCTGTACCGCCAATGCAAAAACGTGGTGGTCATCGACCACCACCGAAAGATGGTGGGCCACATCGACAACGCGGTGATCTTTTACCACGAGCCCTATGCCAGCTCCGCTTCGGAGATGGTGACCGAGCTGGCCCAATACTTCAACACCAAGCAGCAGCTGGGCCGGGTAGAGGCAGAGGCGGTGCTGGCCGGCATTATGCTGGACACCAAGAATTTCATCATCGGCACCGGGGCCCGCACCTTTGAGGCGGCCGCCTACCTGCGCAAGCTAGGGGCGGATATGGTGGAGGTCCGCAAGCTGTTCTCTACCTCCATGGACGATTACCAGAACCGCTCCAAATTGGTCTCCTCTGCGGAGATTTACCGGGGCTGTGCCATCGCCAGTTCCAGTGCCGGGGTGGGGGATATCAAGATCGTTGCCCCCCAGGCGGCGGATGAGCTGCTCAGCATCAGCGATGTGGATGCCTCCTTTGTGCTGTATGAATACGACGGCGGCGTCTCCATGTCTGCCCGTTCCTTGGGCGCCATGAACGTCCAGCTGATTATGGAAGCTTTGGGCGGCGGCGGCCACCAGACTATGGCTGGGGCTCAGCTGGCAGGGGTCAGTATGGAAAACGCCCGCCAGCAGCTGCTGGAAGCCATCGACAACTTCTACGACAAGCGAAGTTAAGCCACTTAAATTCACGCTTTTCCCCCTGCCCCATCCCTCTGCGGGGGCGTCGGGTTTCAAAATTCTCTAGCCGGGCAGAGCGGCGGAATGGAGTACAATATGAAAGTAATTCTCACACAGGATGTAAAAGGCAGCGGCAAAAAGGGCGAGCTGGTCAACGTCAGCGACGGCTACGCCCGTAATTTCCTTTTGGCTAAGGGCCTGGCCATCGAAGCCACCGCCCAGGCTATGAACGACCTGAAGAACAAACAGGCTGCCAACGAGCACCGCATCGCGGTGGAGAAACAGGCGGCTATGGACACTGCTGCCAAGCTGAAGGACAAGGTGGTCAAGGTCACCGCCAAAGCAGGCACCGGCGGCCGCCTGTTTGGCTCGGTCACCGCCAAGGAGATCGGCGAGGAGATCGAGAAGCAGTTCGGTGTCAAGGTGGACCGGCGCAAAATTGAGCTGGATGCCGACATCAAGGCCTTCGGCGGCTACAAGGTGGAGGTCAAGCTCTACCCCGGCATCACCACCAGCGTCCAAGTGCTGGTGGCAGAAAAGGAATAGGCAGATTTGCTATGATTTGTAAGGAGGGAATGCAGGATGGAAGCCGTGGGCATCACCGAACAGCTCTACACCCAGCAGCTCCCTTATAGCCTGGAGGCGGAGCAGTCAGTGCTGGGCGCCATTTTAATCGACCCAGCTTGCATCACCCGGGTGATGGAATACATCAAGCCGGAGAGTTTCTACCGGCCCCAGCACCAGGAGCTGTTCTCGGTGCTGACCCGGATGTTTGTCTCCTCCCAGACCATCGACTTTATCACCGTGTTGGAGATGGCCAAGCGGGAGGGGATATTTGACACCGATGAGGACGCCAAGATTTATCTGACCCAGCTGGCCCAGATCGTCCCCTCTACCGCCAATGTGGAGTCCTATGCTAAAATCGTGCAGGAGAAGTCCTACATCCGCAGCTTGATCCTGGCCTCCCAGAAGGTCATCGACCTCTCCCGGGACGGTTCCACCGACGCCCGCACCCTCCTGGACATGGCGGAGCAGAGCATCTTTGACATCCGCCAGGGGAGGGATGCCTCCGGCCTCACCCGCATCGACGAGATCATTTTGCAGACCTATGACCGGCTGCAAAAATTAAGCGGTGAGGACAAAGAGCAGTACATGGGCCTGCCCACTGGCTTTGCGGCGCTGGATTCCATCATCACCGGCCTGAACCGGACTGACCTGATTTTGGTGGCGGCCCGCCCCGGTATGGGAAAAACCGCCTTTGGCCTCAACATCGCCGCCAATGTGGCCACCAAGACGGGCAAGCAGGTGGCGGTCTTCTCCCTGGAGATGGGCAAGGAACAGCTGGTGACCCGCCTTCTTTCCAGCGAGGCGCTGATCCAGTCGGGGAGCCTTCGCACCGGCAACCTGAAGCCGGATGACTGGGTCAAATTGGCCATGAGCGCCCAGGTGCTCTCCCAGGCGCCCATCTACATCGACGACACCCCCGGCATCACTGTGGCGGAGATGAAAGCCAAGCTCCGGCGCTTTCGGGACCTGGGGCTGGTGGTCATCGACTACCTGCAGCTGATGAGCACCGGCAAGCGGAGCGAAAACCGGGTCCAGGAGGTCTCGGAGATCACCCGCTCTTTAAAGATCATGGCCAAGGAGCTCAACGTGCCGGTCATCACCCTTTCCCAGCTGTCCCGCGGCCCTGAGTCCCGGACCGACCACCGGCCCATGCTCTCCGACCTGCGGGAATCCGGCTCCATTGAGCAGGATGCCGATATCGTCATGTTCCTCTACCGGGAAGCATATTATAACCGGGAGTGTGAGGAGCAGAACACCGCCGAGTGCATTGTGGCCAAAAACCGCCACGGCGAGACCGACTCGGTGAAGATGGGATGGGACGGCCAGTTTACCCGATTTAAAAGTTTGGAGTATTTCCGCAATGAACCATAAGGCGTTTGACGCAATTGTGAAGCTTGATTTGATCCACCAGGGCGACAGGGTGTGCGCTGCTCTTTCGGGCGGCGCCGATTCGGTCGCCCTGACCCATTTTCTCTGGAAAAACCGGGAGCAGCTGGGCATCACCCTCACCGCCTGCCACCTAAACCACTGCCTACGGGAGGAGGAGAGCTTCCGGGACCAGCGGTTTGTGGAGGATTTCTGCCGGGAGCGGTCCATCCCTTTGACCCTGCGCACGGTGGACATCGCCGCCCTGGCCCGGAAAAACGGCCTCTCGGTGGAAGAATGCGGCCGGGAGGAACGGTACCGGCTGTTTGAAGAGCTCTGCGCCGGGGAACACTCTTTGGTAGCTACTGCCCACACCCAGTCGGACAACGTGGAGACGGTGGTGTTCCACCTCTGCCGGGGAACCGGCCTCAAGGGGCTTACGGGGATTCCCCCCAAACGGGGCAAAATCATCCGCCCGCTGATCCTGGCAACACGGGAAGAGGTGGAGGGCTACTGCCAAAGGGAGGGCCTGCCCTATGTGACCGACAGCAGCAACTTGCAGGATGTCTACAGCCGCAACCGGGTGCGTCACCGGGTGCTCCCGGAATTGGAGGCCGTCCACCCCGGCGCAAAGGAAGCCATCGCCCGCCTTTCCCGCACCCTCGCCCTAGAAGAGGACTTTCTGGAAGAGGAGGGCCGCAGATGCCTTGACAGCATCCGCTTGGGGGAAGACTGTTCCCGGCCGGGGTTTCTCGCCCTCCATCCGGCGATGCAGGGCCGGGTGCTGGCCCTGCTCCTGAAGGAGCGAGGGCTGGAGGTCACCGCCCAGCGCCTCACCCAGCTGATGGGGCGGGCAGAGGCAGGGGAAGGCCAGGTGAGCCTCCCCGGCGGATGGATTTTTGCCGCCAGCCCCACCACCCTGGCCTTTTTAGAGGAATCAGCCCAACAAAGCGGGGAATCCATCCCCCTTCCGCGGGAGGGCCTGCCCGATTTTTCTATTCAGTCTGCATCAGGGAAACAACTGTCTTTTTGGGAGCTTCAGGATTGTGAACAAATTAAAAATTTTATACAAAAAAAGGATTCCCGCTTAAAAAACATCCTGGACTATGATAAAATATATAATACTGTTTTGATCCGCCACCGCCTTCCGGGGGATGCCATCCAGCTGGTGGGCAGGGGGTGCCAAAAATCGTTGAAAAAACTCTTCAACGAAGAAAAAATCCCTCCGTGGAAGCGGCCGGGCCTGTGGGTCTTAGCCGATCCAGAAGGCCCGATTTGGGTGGAGGGGTTCGGCGCAGCCCAGCGGGTTGCCGCAACGGGGGAAACCCGGCAGGGACTGGAGATCAAAGAGGGGGAGGACAACGAATGATGGCTGATATGAACAATGATATTTTAAAGGTGCTGATCACCGAAGAAGAGCTGAAAAACAAAGTCCAGGAGCTGGGCGCCGCCATCAGCAGGGACTACGAGGGGAAAAACCTTCTGATGGTCAGCGTGCTGAAGGGCTCGGTTATTTTTATGGCCGATTTGATGCGGGCTATCACAATTCCGGCCCAGATTGATTTTATGTCTGTCTCCAGCTATGGGGCAGGGGTGAAATCCTCTGGCGTGGTTAAAATACTTAAAGACCTGGATGCCCTCTTGGAGGGAAAAGACCTGCTGCTGGTGGAGGATATCCTGGACAGCGGCCTCACTCTTTATTACCTGCGGGAGATTTTGACCAAGCGCAATCCCGCCAGTATAAAAATTGCCACCCTGCTAGATAAGCCGGAGGGGCGCAAGGCGGATATCCACCCCGATTATGTGGGATTTACCGTCCCCGATGCATTTGTGGTGGGTTACGGCCTGGATTATAACGAGATATACCGCAACCTGCCCTATGTGGGCGTATTGAAACCCGAGGTTTACAGCAAATAAGCCTCCCGTATTCCGAATCCAAAAGGGGAGTGAATGCATTTGAAATCCAACAAGAACAAAGGGCTGGGCATCTATCTTGCGGTGCTTTTGGCGCTGATGCTGACCCTGACCGCCGTGTTTTCCCAGGATACGACGCCAAACCTGGTAAAATACTCCACCATCCTCGGGTATTTTGAAGATCAAAAAGTCCGGGATTTTGAGCTGGATTATGGTACTGGCGACTTGAGCCTGGTTATCGAAGAAGATGGCAAGCGGCGCACTGTGGTGTCCAGCGTCCCCAATTCCCTCTATTTTATGGATCAAATCCAGGATGACATCGACAAGTACAACGAGGCCAACCCCGGCGATAAACTGACCTATCAGATCCTGCCGCCAGTGGAGGCCCCCTGGTGGGTACAGATGCTGCCCACATTGCTGCTCATCGGCGCCATGGTGGTTTTCTGGTTTATGATGATGCGCCAATCCCGCGGCAGCGGCGGAGGCAATGTCATGGGCTTCGGCAAGGCCAAGGCCCGCACCCCCGATGAGGGGCGCAAGGTCACCTTTGCCGATGTGGCCGGCGCAGATGAAGAAAAGGCCGAACTGGTTGAGATTGTGGAATTCCTCAAAAACCCGGCTAAATTCAACAGTTTAGGCGCCCGGATTCCCAAAGGCGTGCTGTTGATGGGCCCTCCTGGCACCGGTAAAACCCTGCTTGCCCGGGCGGTGGCAGGGGAGGCTGGCGTGCCTTTCTTCTCCATCTCCGGTTCCGATTTTGTGGAGATGTTTGTGGGCGTGGGTGCGTCCCGTGTCCGCGACCTGTTTGAACAGGCCAAGAAGAACGCCCCCAGCATCGTCTTCATCGATGAGATCGACGCTGTGGGCCGCCAGAGAGGCGCTGGTTTGGGCGGCGGCCACGACGAGCGGGAGCAGACCCTCAACCAGCTGTTGGTGGAGATGGACGGCTTTGGGGCCAACTCCGGGGTGATCATCATCGCCGCCACCAACCGGCGGGATATTCTGGACCCTGCCCTCCTGCGGCCCGGCCGGTTTGACCGCCAGATCCTGGTGGGCTACCCGGATATCAAGGGCCGGGAGGAGATTTTGAAGGTCCACACCCGCAACAAGCCCTTGGCCCCCGATGTCAACCTGAAGACCATCGCCTCCACCACCGCTGGATTCACCGGCGCGGATCTGGAGAACCTGGTCAACGAAGCGGCGCTGCTGGCTGCCCGCAAGGATAAAAAAGCCATCACTATGCAGGAGATCGAGGACGCCACCATCAAGGTGGTGGCCGGCCCAGAGAAGAAATCCCACGTGGTCACCGAGAAGGATAAGCGGCTCACTGCCTTCCACGAGGCGGGCCATGCGGTTTGTACCTACTACATGCCCACCCAGGACCCTGTCCATCGGGTGTCCATCATCCCCCGGGGCATGGCGGGGGGATTTACCCTCTCCCTGCCCAGCCAGGACCGCAGCTATATGACCAAAACCGAGATGGTGGAGGAAATTGTGGTGCTGCTTGGTGGCCGGGTTGCGGAAAAGCTGGTGCTCAACGAGATTTCCACCGGTGCCTCCAACGACATTGAACGGGCCACTAAAATTGCCCGCAATATGATCACCCGGTATGGGTTCAGCGAGAAGCTGGGCCCCATTGTCTACGGCCAGAACGAGGAAGAGGTCTTCCTGGGGCGGGATATTTCCCACTCCCGCAACTATTCCGAGACGGTGGCCGCTGAGATTGACGGCGAGATCCGCGAGGTGATTGACACCTGTTATGAAAGCACCCGCCAGGTGCTGGAGGATCATATGGATCAGCTGCACCGGGTGGCGGAATACCTGATGACCTATGAGAAGGTGGATGGCGAGAAGTTTAAAGCCCTGATGGAGAACCGGGAGGTTCCCCCTTCGGCGGAGGATACTTTCGTCCCCCTCTCCAAGTTGGCGGAACAGGCCAAAGGCAGCGATGAGCCAGAACAGGTCATCGGTGAAGAACCTCCGGTGGAGGAATACCCGGCAGATCCCTCCGCCCCAGATGCTGAGTAATTGAAAACAAATAGTATAAATCAGTACCATCTATCTGGATGGTACTGATTTTTTGCTTCTCCCTCCCAAAGCTTTGGGGGAAATCTACTGGGGAAATGTGGGCTTTTTCAATGAATTGACAGATTTTCCCTGCTGCCGCACTTGTGTTCGCGGGCTTGTCCCGGTATAATAGATTGGTAAGCTATTCCAACATTACACCTGCCTTTGGGCAAAACGATAGATTCGGAGGTCCTTCATGGCAAAACGCACCCAAACCCAATACGACAACGAAAGCATCTCCGCCCTCAAAGGGGCAGACCGGGTCCGCAAACGGCCGGCGGTCATCTTCGGCTCCGACGGGCTGGAAGGCTGCCAGCATTCGGTGTTTGAAATTCTCTCCAACTCCATCGACGAGGCCAGGGAAGGATTCGGCAGCAAAATTATCATCACCAAATACCAGGACGGTTCCATTGAGGTGGAGGATTTCGGCCGGGGCATCCCGGTGGATTTTAACAGCCGGGAGGGCCGGTTCAACTGGGAACTGGTCTTCTGCGAACTGTACGCCGGCGGAAAATACAACACCAACGACGGCGAGAGCTATGAGTTCTCCTTAGGCCTCAATGGCCTGGGTCTTTGTGCCACCCAATATTCCTCACAGTATATGGATGTAGAGATATTCCGAGATGGATTCCGATATGCCCTTCGTTTTGAGCAGGGGGAGAATGTGGGCGGCCTCCAGAAAGAGGAGACCCGCCGCAAACAGACCGGAACCCGCATCCGCTGGAAGCCGGATCTTGCGGTATTCACCGAGGTCGATGTGCCGGTGGCTTATTTCCAGGACGTGCTCAAGCGCCAGGCAGTGGTCAATGCCGGGCTCACCTTCCTCCTGCGGGTGGAGGGAGAGAAGGGCTTTACCGAAGAGGAGTTTTGCTACGCCGACGGCATCACCGACTATGTCAAGGAGCTGACCGGCGGGGAAGAGACCCTCTGCCCGGTGATCTACTGGCAAACCGAGCGTCGGGGCCGGGACCGGGAGGACAAGCCGGAATACAAGGCCAAACTCTCGGTGGCGCTGACCTTCTCCAACCGGCTCCACCTGACCGAGTATTACCACAACTCCAGTTTTTTGGAGCATGGAGGCTCCCCGGAGAAGGCGGTGAAGCTGGCCTTTGTCTATCAGATTGATAGCTTTCTGAAGCAGAGCGGCAAATACCTGAAAAATGAGAGCAAGATCACCTACCAGGATGTGGAGGACTGCCTGGTTTTGGTATCCTCCTCCTTCTCCACCCAGACCAGCTACGAAAACCAGACCAAAAAGGCCATCACCAACCGGTTTATCTACGAGGCGATGAACGACTTCCTCCGCCATCAGCTGGAGATTTACTTTATCGAAAACCCGGATGACGCCGCCCGCATCGCTGAACAGGTGCTCATCAACAAGCGCAGCCGGGAAAATGCGGAGAAAACCCGCCTCAATTTGAAAAAGAAGCTGGCGGGCACCATCGACCTTTCCAACCGGGTGCAGAAGTTTGTGGACTGCCGCTCCAAGGACGTCTCCCGCCGGGAGATCTACATCGTGGAGGGGGATTCGGCGCTGGGCTCCTGCAAAATGAGCCGGGATGCCGAGTTCCAGGCCATCATCCCGGTGCGGGGCAAAATCCTCAACTGCCTCAAAGCGGATTACGACAAAATCTTTAAAAATGAGATTATCACCGACATCATCAAGGTGCTGGGCTGCGGGGTGGAGGTCAAGACCAAGGCCAACAAGGATTTATCCAGCTTTGACCTGGACAGCCTGCGGTGGAACAAAGTGGTCATCTGCACCGATGCGGACGTGGATGGGTTCCAGATCCGCACCCTGATTTTGACCATGCTCTACCGGCTGACCCCCACCCTGATCGAAAAAGGGTATGTCTATATCGCAGAGACCCCCCTTTATGAGATCACCACCAAAAACAAAACCTACTTTGCCTATTCCGACGGGGAAAAGGCCACCGTTCTGGCCCAAATCGGCAAGGAAAAATATGACATCCAGCGGTCCAAAGGGCTAGGTGAAAACGACGCCGATATGATGCGGCTGACCACCATGAACCCCCAGACCCGCCGGCTCATCCGGGTCAGCCCCAGCGATGCCGCCGCCACAGCCCGGATGTTCGACCTGCTGTTGGGGGACAACCTATCCGGCCGGAAGGAGCACATCGCCCTCAACGGCCATCTATATCTGGACGAGGTAGATGTGTCCTAACCGCCAGCGCGCCCCATTCCGGCGCAACAAATACAAGGGACCCAAACAGGGGGTTCCCAACCGAGGTGAACCGCTATGCCGCCAAGAAAGAAAAAAGAACGCGCCTCTGCCCCAGCCAAAATGGGGCCGGACGTTTACATTGAAAACTCTGGGGTAGTGATGGATCAAGCCATTGTGGACACCCTGGAAAAAAACTATATGCCCTATGCCATGAGCGTCATCGTCTCCCGGGCCATCCCGGAGATCGACGGGTTCAAGCCCAGCCATCGGAAAATATTATATACGATGTATACAATGGGGCTGTTAAACGGAAATAGAACCAAATCCGCCAACATTGTGGGCCAAACCATGAAGCTGAACCCCCACGGCGACGCCGCCATCTATGAGACGATGGTCCGCCTCTCCCGGGGATATGAAGCCCTGCTGTACCCCTTTGTGGACTCCAAAGGCAACTTCGGCAAGGCGTATTCCCGGGACATGGCCTACGCCGCCCCCCGGTACACCGAGGCCAAATTGGAGCCCATCTGCAGCGAGCTGTTCGGGGACATCGCCAAGGACACGGTGGATTTTGTCCCCAACTACGACAACACCATGATGGAGCCCACCTTGCTGCCGGTGTCCTTCCCCACCATTCTGACCAATTCCAATGTGGGCATCGCGGTGGGCATGGCCAGCTCCATCTGCCCCTTTAACCTGGCTGAGGTCTGCGAAACCACCATCGCCTTGATGAAAAATCCGGCCCACGATGTGGCCACCACCCTGCAGGCCCCGGATTTCCCCGGGGGAGGGTTTATCCTCTACGACCCAGAGGAGATGCGCCGCATCTACGAGACCGGCAGGGGTGGCGTCAAGGTGCGTGCCCGCTATTCCTATGACAAGGCGGAAAACTGCATTGAAATCACCCAAATTCCCCCCACCACTACGGTGGAGGCGATTATGGATAAGATTGTGGAATTGGTCAAATCCGGCCGGGTGCGGGAGATCTCCGACCTGCGGGATGAAACCGATATCAACGGCCTTAAACTGACCATCGACCTAAAGCGGGTCCGATATTATGTCAGAGAATATGAAAAAAGTTTCCACAGGAGAAATGGGAGACTTGATTATAGAGAAAATACAGTAGATAACAGGAGGAAAGATATGCGAAGTGATGTAGTAAGAAAGGGGATGCAGCAAGCGCCTCATCGTTCTTTATTCCATGCTTTGGGAATGACAAAGGAAGAAATGGAAAGACCTTTGGTGGGAATTGTCAGTTCTTATAATGAAATTGTTCCGGGGCATATCAATTTGGATAAAATCGTAAATGCGGTAAAAATGGGTGTTGCTATGGCAGGAGGTACTCCGGTGGTATTTCCGGCGATTGCCGTTTGTGACGGAATTGCCATGGGACACAGCGGTATGAAATATTCCCTCGTCACCAGAGATTTAATTGCAGACTCTACAGAAGCAATGGCAATGGCACATCAGTTTGATGCTCTTGTTATGGTGCCAAACTGCGACAAAAACGTGCCGGGACTTTTA
>ERZ791611.1270-NODE-1270-length-17417-cov-76.338267_pt1 | contig 17417 bp, 10 predicted proteins | sample MGYA00510275_ERZ791611 | MGnify/ENA primary metagenome ERZ791611 (study PRJEB30046, sample SAMN00791912) | human gut metagenome | study: EMG produced TPA metagenomics assembly of the A metagenome-wide association study of gut microbiota in type 2...
TGCGCCAGACAAAAGTGACACAGCCTGCCATTTTCTTACACTCTGTCATTCTTGCAAAAACATTAGGTGACCAGTTCAAACCGGATATGACAGCCGGACACTCTTTAGGAGAATTCTCCGCGCTTGTTGCAGCCGGAGCCTTGTCTTTCGAAGACGGACTTGTTCTGGTATCCAAACGTGCTATGGCGATGCAGAAAGCCTGCGAAGCCACCCCCTCGACAATGGCTGCCGTTCTGGCATTGCCGGACGAAAAAGTAGAAGAGATCTGCGCAAGCATCGAAGGTGAAGTCGTCGTATGTGCAAATTACAACTGTCCGGGACAGCTTGTCATCTCCGGCTCCGTACCCGGTATCGATGCCGCATGTGAAAAGATGCTGGCTGCCGGTGCAAAACGTGCACTGAAACTGAAAGTCGGCGGTGCATTCCACTCCCCTCTGATGGAACCGGCTCGTGCAGAACTGGCTGCCGCTATCGAAGCGACTCCGATCCACAAACCGTCTTGCCCTGTTTACCAAAACGTAAGCACGAAAGGCGAAACCTGCCCTGAAACAATCAAGACTAACCTGATTGCCCAGCTGACTGCCCCGGTCCGTTGGACACAGAGCGTTCAGAACATGATTGCCGACGGTGCCGATCATTTCATCGAACTAGGTCCGGGCGCTGTACTTCAAGGATTAGTGAAAAAGATCAATAAGGAAGTAACGACAGAAGGCATGCAATAAACAGTTTGCTTCATTCATATAAAAAGGTTGGTAGGAAAGTTCTTCATCGAACACCTACCAACCTTTTCTCATATCACTACTTCAGATTCCACCACAAGGCAGTCTCCACCACATCCGGTCCGCCCAACAGTTCGAGGGCTTTATTATAACCTTCCAGGTTGTTCGTCTGGATATTGGCCGGATAGCGATAACGCTTCGGATAAAACTCCAAACGGCATTCTTTTGAAGTGGCAACTGTCAAGGGAACCTGGTTCAACGGGTTATAGTCTTTTTCGACAGCCTGATTCTCGAAAAAAGGCAAACCGATACGGCGATGGTCGCTCCAAACTTCCTCGGGCAACCAGGGAACCTGAGCAATATATTTCTGTGTGAAGATCTTCGTCATCGCATCGTTATTATATGCACCGCCACGATAGATGGAATTTTTCGGATATGTATAAGTCATCGTCTTGTTCTCTTTTGTGTACGGATCAACATAGTTTACGATATAAGGCTTTGCCTCCGTTGTATGGTCGAAACTGACAGATGTCCCGATCCGATTATATTCGATAGAAGACAGATAAGCACCTACTTCACTCAACAAGCCGTGGTACTCGAAGCTCGCAGTCACTCCGTTCTCGTAGTTCGATTTGGGAGAACCCGGAACATCCCAACCACGCACGCCGGCTTCAGCCAGCAAGAAATAACTTTCCCAAGGACCGAAATAGACACGTTTCTGAGTACTCATGCGGTATTGCTTCGACATGGACGGATAGTTATAGTTTTTTCCAGTCAATTCGGTAGCCAAACTACCTTTCACATCCCATTCACCGGCCACCCATGTCCCCCAAGTATATCTAGGATCGATTGTCAGCATCGGCTTCGTGTTATCATCCGGATCGAACAGGGAGACCGGTTTCACCTCGCTGGCCGCCCCGATATAATCGGAATAAACCACACCATCGTTCCATCCTACTACACTAAATAACTTCGGTGCACGTGGATCGACATATTGTGGAACGCCGTCGAAATAAAATCCGGCACACGGATCGTTCGTCGTCAACGGAAAATGCCTATCCAAATACAAGCCCATGTAAGTATGCGGGTTCTTCAGATGTGCTTTCAATGAATCTGGTAGTGGAAATTCGTTACTTCCCAAGCCGACCACGAGATTCTTGAATGTAACGGACATCGCCTGTGCATTCCAGGTACGGGACATAACGCTGGTCAGGTCGCTCCATCCGTCCTTTTCCTGTACACCGGCAAGTTCGGAAAGTGAAGAAATATATCCTTTGGAAGCGGCATCTTCAAACTCTCTTTTAGCCAGCTGCGGGTTTGCATTCACGATACGCATTGCCAGGCGCATACGCAGAGAATTGGCATATTTCTTCCACATATTCACATTTCCGGCATAGAAAGCGTCTTCAGCCGACATCGGAGACATATCAATTGACGGGTCGAGCGCGGCTTCCGCCTCCTTTAGTTCTTTGAGAATAAAAGTATAAATCGCTTCTACACTGTCGTACTCGCCCGGAACGCCCGAAAAAGCATCCAACGCCGGAATCGGCCCGAACCCGTCAGAGACCTCCGAGTTCAGGTAAGCCCGCCAGATACGCGCCATCTGGATCACATTTTTATAATACGGATAGAGATCAGCTTCACCATCAGCCACTTTCTTCTCGCCCAGTTGAACGGCTTTAGTCGCCTGGTTCAACCATTTCACGGCGTAGTCGTTGCTCAGGTAGCGCGTGATATAGTCATTATTATCCGTACCAATCGTAAAACCGCTTCCCCGGTTGAAACGAGACGCCCGGTTCCAAGTCAGGATAAACATACGTTCGGCGATCTCCGGATTCATCTGGTCACCGACGATCGAGGCATTCAAGAACCATTCAGGCTTTACCTTGCTTTCATCCACCTGGTTCGGATCTTCATTTATTTCCTGAAAATCGTTACAGGAAGAAAACAATGCCGCCATAGAGAATAGGCCTGCTAATATTTTATTTTTTGTGTTCATATTATGTTGTTTCTTTTTATATCCTTTACAAAATGATTGCAAATTATCAAAACCTACCATCCGGCCTTCCGGAAAGGTTTTGTAAGCTTTTTAAAACCCGACCGTTACGTTAAACGTGAACGAACGGCTCGTCGGAGCGGCCCCGTTTTCGAAACCAGTCGCATTCGTGTTGGTTGCCGAAACGGATTCGGGGTCAATACCTGGCAAATTGTAATGGATCATCCATACATTGTTGCAGGTAGCAGACAGATTCAAACGCTGGAACGGCGTCTTTTTCAGCATCGCTCTGTTGAACGTATATCCTAAAGTGATGTTACGCAGACGAATATTGGTTGCGTCATACGTGAAAACCTCCGGCAAACCGTAATTACCGGTCGATCCGATCCGCTCCCAATAGTTCTGGTGAGTGACCGGAACACTGTTTTCCACATATCCTCCGTCTTTCCTTACAACCGTGTTAGGCACGACAAAATCCTGACGTTCGCCGTTCACAACCGTTCCGGCTGCATTACCACGGACAAATAGGTTGGAAGCTGTTGCCGAATAGATGTCGCCACCGATACGGAAATCGACCAGGAAACTCAAGTTAAACCCTTTATATGAAAAACTGTTCGTCAAACCCAGCATCCAGTCCGGACTTTGGTTACCCACCTTGCTCTTTTCAGCAGAGATCAGAGGTAGGCCGTCGTCTCCCACAATCACCTTGCCATAATGCGGACTGTCCTTGTCCGTCACACGCAGAAAGGTCTGTCCGTAAATATCACCATAATAACTGCCTTGTGCCGCCACGATCTGGATCGCATCCAATGTCTTGATGTCATAAAGCGTCACGCCCGGATACAGGTCGATGATCTTATTGCGATTCAAGGAGAACTGGGCTGTCGCATTCCAGTTGAATCCCTGCACGTCCGGGCTCTGGAAGATGGCGCCGTTCAACGAGATTTCCAGACCTTCATTCTGGATATTACCGGCGTTCACCTTGCGGGAACTATACCCGGCAAACGGGTCGAGCGGCAGGTTCAGCAACTGACGGGTCGCATTCGTCTTATACCAGGCGAAATCCAAACCCAAGCGGTTCTGCAGGAAACGCACGTCGAAACCGGCTTCCCATGATTTGATCAACTCGCTTCGTACGCTCGAATCAAACAAGATTTGGCCGGGAGCAGCCGTCGTATTCCCGTTTTCGTCTTTTCCTACCGTGTAATTATTGTACAACTGATAGGGATCAAGATCATTACCGACTTCCGCATAAGAAGCCCTCACCTTTGCAAAGGTGAACCACTCCGGCATGTTTCCGCCGATCTTAGGTAACATATCCGAGATCACACCGGAGAGACTGACCGAAGGATAGAAATAAGAGCGATTGTCTTTGGACATAGTAGATGACCAGTCGTTACGGGCTGTCACGTCTAAAAACAGATAGCCGTCCCAGTTCAGTTGCAATGATCCATAAAGGGAATTCATCTTCCGGCGGATCAACTCGGAGGTTACGGTCGGCTTATTAATGCCGTTGTTCAAGGAGAAAAGGTCCGGAACCAGCAATTCACCAGCCGAAGCGTTCATCTTGGTTCGCTGCTGCATCATCAGGTTACCTCCGAATGTCACGAAACCGCCCAAGCGGTCCAACAGGTTGTCTTTGCGTGCGGTAGCCAGGAAGCTGTAGTTATTTTCGTAGAATGTTTCAGAACCTTCATTATACAGGCCGCGGGGCGAGGTGTTACCGCCGGCATATACTTTCTCATTTTTGGTCGTCGTATAATAGTCGGTACCGCCACGCAGTTCGATATCGAACCAGTTGGTCGGCGCATACTTCAACGATACGTTACCCAACAGACGGTTACGGGTATCATTGTTCTGCCGGTATTTGGTCACCCAGTACGGGTTTTCCTGCGGGTTCTTGGAGGCATCCCACCAGATCATATTGCCTTCTTCATCCACGCTGCTCTTAAATTCCTTAACATTCAAGGAACGAGGCAGACCGTATATCGTGTTGAACGCATTTGACGGGTTCACGCCTTGGATCGGGCGGTTATGGGCATTCATATTTATATAGTTCACTTTGGCATCCACCTTCCATTTCTCCGCCTTATCGAGGAACGTGGTGGCACGCAATGTAACGTTCGTCTTATTCAGTTTCGATTCCGGTGTGATACCGGCATCATCCGAACGGTTAATAGATGCAAAGACAGAAGTTCCGTTAATATTCTGCTGGAAACTGACGCCTTCATTAAAAGAGGTTCCTGTATGAAAGAAAGCATCGATATTGTCATATGTCTGGAGAGGCACTTGGCGTCCGAGCCAATCCGTCACAGTCTGGCCTTCAGCTTTCGGTCCCCAACTCAAACGGGACTGGTTGTCATAAACTCCGACCGATCCTTGTCCGAAGCTGTTTTGCATATCCGGTTTCAAAAAAATGGATTCAGCCGTGATACCAGCATTCACCGTAATCCCCAGCCCTTCGTTTTTCCGTCCCGATTTGGTCGTGATCAGGATCACGCCGTTACCGGCCCTCGAACCGTAAAGTGCAGCTGCCGAAGCTCCTTTCAGGACCGTCATCGATTCGATATCTTCAGGGTTAATATCAGAAAGGCCGTTACCCATATCGGCTCCGGAATTACCCCAAACATCATCCACACCGCCTGTAAAATTATCCATCGGCGTACCGTCCACCACGATCAATGGCTGATTGCTACCGGTCAGCGAACTGTTACCACGGAGCACGATCTTCGAAGAACCTCCCACCCCGTTACTGGAGCGTACAATCTGTAAACCGGAAACTTTACCAGACAACGAATTGGCCAAATTTGGTTCGCGGGAAGACAACAACTCGTCTCCCTTCAATTCCTGCATGGCGTAACCTAACGCTTTTTTATCACGCTTCATACCCAAAGCAGTCACGACTACTTCATCCAATTTTTGCGTGTCCTCTTCAAGATGTACAGACAAAGAGGCTTGTCCTGCATAAGGAATCTCCTGGGTGGCGTAACCGATAAAGGATATTTGGATAATATCCCCATTTTTTACCCCATCCAACGTAAAGTTGCCATCCATATCGGTCATTGTCCCGTTGGTGGTTCCTTTTATAACAACAGACGCGCCGGCAACCGGTCCCAAAGCATCTTCGACGGTTCCCGTTACTTTTGCATTTTGTTGGGAAATGTCAGTGTCCGGATTACCTGCACTTGAAGCCGAGTATATATTCCCAGAGAAACATAACGTGCTCGCAAGCAAAACCATGCTGACAGGCTTAATTCTTTTCAACATAACTAATGTTTTTTGTTTAATTTATGATATATGTCTTGGCTGAAACCAACGTCTTTTTTGATATATGTAACACAAAAAAAGAGAAGTTGTTTTGTATTTAACCTTTCGGGTAAAAGCAGATCATGCTGAAAAAGTAATCCGAAAACATATTGACAAATTGTTTCACAAGGACAGAGAAACAAGAAGAAAAGACAAATGGAGAAATACAAGAAACTTTTTTTTCGATTCGGGAACAAAAAATAAAAAAGGATGCGGCAGGAAGTGGTTATCTGAGTGATGAAACGATTGCGAATCGTGCATCAGATGCCTTATTAAACTATATGGAAGCATGTTATGAAAAGAATGGAAATCTGGATGCCACAGCACAGAGCTATTGGAGAGCTTTTCGCGAACGTGCTCATGCCGATACAGATTATATAAGACAATCGCTGCTACTGTTATGAGCGAAGAGGCCAAGAATGACTGGGGGGGCTTATTACGCTGGACAACTGGTCGATCCAACCTTGTATAACATCGATCGGCAGACCGTTTGCCATTAAGAAACCATCAACCATACCACGGGTCACACCGACACCATAATCTCCTAACCACGCTCCTACACCGACACAATGTACCTAGCCGAGACCTTTACTATACAGCACTTCGCTATAAGACGATATATCCACAGCCGAGAACATATCCATATATGGGTTAGCAGGCTCCTTTTTCTTTTCCCGACCATCCCGGACCATTCGGAACGAATGCTGTATTTTTGAATATGAATCCATTTGGTTAGGGTTCTTACCGAATCATTCCATCGAAAGCTATTATTGTTGTTTACAACCGGTTTTCCTGTTCTACCGCTTTTTGTAATAATTACACCAAAGGAACACAAGCCCCGCAAATGGAAGAAACGGCAGCATCTTTCAAAGCAGAAATATTCTCAATATCCTGCGGGTTGACAGCGTTGATACCACCTTCCATGCCATCGATCAAAACCAATGGACTACCACCGGATGAAGATTATCATCCATATTCATCATGATGCCGTTAGTGGTTCCTTTTAACAATCACAGAGGCTCCGGCAACAGGCCTAAAATCATCTTCTACAATACCTGAACATTTCCCTGCAGAGTGGAAAATGTTCAAGCTTTTAAGGGGAAAAACGCTCCAACCAATAGGATTAGGCTAATAGGTCTGATTCTTTTGAATCATAATTTGTGTTCTAGGATATTGAAAGAATTACTCTGATTTTCATAATAACTTCTTATTCAATGAAACAAGCAGGCTCACACATCTTTGCGTTTTCAATGTTTAAAATGATATTAGTTCTAAAAGAACTCAGGTATTTTTAGCTTTAATACATTTTGATACAATTTTATAACAATATGATTTTCAACAAATTAAACAAGTAAAAATATATTATGCAATAATTACTTAAAACACACAAGTCTCTTTAAATTACTTCTGTTAACAAATTAGCAGAAGTACGACCATGTTTTTTATTTATCTATTTTTATAGAGTTACATATTTCCAATGGATATATTATTCTGATAAACAGAATAATACCTGTGTAATACCAAAAGAGTAAAATGTTAAAAAAGAAACTTCTACGTATTTTTTTTAGAAAAATAACAGTACAACGGAAAATTTTCATATCTTTGACACCGATATGAAATGTGCAGAGTTCTTTTAGAACTAATTACAAACACAGATAAACTTTATACGCAAAAGCTAAAAACTCTAACATTTTGTATATATGATGTAGAAAAGCGATAATAAGCGCCATCATTTTAATTAAAAGAGCATTCTTTCAATTAAATATAAGACACAAATTATGTTGAAAAATTTCAAACCTATCAGCTTAATCTTGCTGGCAGGTGCCACTTGTTTCCCAGCAAGTATATTTGCAGAAACAATGCCCTCCAAGCAAGGTATGAACATTTCCCAGCAGAACGGAAAAGTTACAGGTACTGTGGTAGATGATCTAGGGCCTGTTGCCGGAGCATCGGTCGTAGTGAAAGGAACAACCAATGGAAACATTACCGACATGGATGGTAATTTCACATTGGAAGGTGTAAAAAATGGAGACATCATCCAGATCTCTTTCATTGGTTACACAACTCAAGAAATCAAATACACAGGACAATCCACTCTTCAAATTAAATTAGCGGAAGACACTCAAAAACTGGAAGAAGTCGTAGTCGTTGGTTATGGCGTACAAAAGAAAGTAAACCTGACCGGCGCTGTAGGGATTGCAGATAGCGAAATTCTGGAAGATCGTCCGATCGGAAACATTGCACAAGGTTTGCAAGGAGCTATTCCAAACTTGAATATTGATTTCGCCAGTGGTAATCCAAATGCAGCTACTACATTTAATGTACGTGGTGCAACTTCACTGAATGGAGGACAAGCACTATTGTTAGTCGACGGAGTCGAAACATCAGACTTGTCTTTGCTTAACCCACAAGATATCGAAAGCGTATCAGTATTAAAAGATGCTGCCTCTGCTTCTATTTATGGTGCCCGTGCTGCTTTTGGCGTTGTATTGATCACAACTAAAAAAGGGAAAAAAGAACAAAAAGTTCAAATCAACTACAATAACAACTTTTCTTGGTCAATGGCCTCTCGCTTACCGGATGGCGTTTCTTCCGATAAGTGGATCCGTGCCATGAATCAGGCAAACGTGAACAATGGCAGCGGACAGTATTTCAAAGATGAACACGTTCAAGCTGTAGATGATTTCATTGCGGGGAGAGGTCCTTCTGCATTTTATACAACAGACAATTCAATAACTGCTGCCGGACAATGGGCTTATGCAGGGAACACCGATTGGTTCGACGTAATGTACAAACCGTCATTCATGCAACAGCACAATGCAAGTATCAGCGGTGGTTCAGACAAGACGACTTACTACGGCTCTATTGGTTATAAAGGACAAGATGGTATTTTGCAATATGGTACGGATAAATACAAACGTATTAATATGTCTTTCAACTTTTCCACTCAGATTACAAAATGGTTGGAAGTAACTTTCCGTACAAAATATAATCGCAATACAAGTGATTATCCCTACACCAGTAATTTTAATTTAGGAAACATTTTTTACGAAATCTATCGTGGATTCCCAACTATTCCTGTTTACCTACCAGATGGTAATAATTTTGCAGGTATAGCAGGTAGCAACTTCAACTATAACTTTGCTGGTTTATTAGATGGAGCTGGGCGAGACAAAACCAACTCGGATGACTTTTGGTACACTGCCGCCTTTAATCTGACACCGTTAGCCGGTTTATCAATCAAGGGAGATTATACCGGAAACAAATTCTATAAAGATCAAACCCAGCACGGTAAGATACTGTACCAGACAATGCCAGAAGAAAGTACGTTATCTCCGCTATCCGTTGGCACACCTGGAGGCGTAACAAAAGCTAATTACGGAGATACTTATCAAGCATTGAACTTATGGGCTGACTACAAGAAGTCATTCAATGACAAGCACAACTTAGGTGTAATGGTCGGTTACAACCAAGAAAGCAAAAAGACGACTAAATTAAGCGTAAGCACTAGTAATCTATTTGATAACAATTTCCCTGTCACCGATTTGGCCAGTACTTATAACATGCCAAGTGAAGAAGCTACAATCTGGGCTGTACAGGGTGCGTTCTTCCGTCTGAATTATGATTACATGCAAAAATATTTGCTTGAGGTAAATGGTCGCTATGACGGTTCATCCAAATATATGTCTGGTGATCGTTGGGGATTCTTCCCCTCGGTATCAGCAGGTTGGCGTATCTCTGAAGAAAGTTTCTTCGAACCAGCCCGTAATATTTTCGACAACTTAAAAGTCAGAGCTTCATATGGCTCATTAGGCAATCAAGTTACAGATGGTAATTTCCAATATTTAAGTTTCTTGACAAGCGAATCTTTGGCCTATCTGATGAACGGCAGTATCATTAGTGGCTTGAAAGCTCCGACATTGGCTAGTACAAACATCACATGGGAAAAAGTTTACACAACCAATATCGGTTTAGACTGGACTATGCTGAACGGCCGTTTCACTGGATCTTTTGACTATTACATCCGCGATACAAAAGGAATGGTCGTAAACAAAACTTACCCAGCTGTATTAGGGACGACAGGAGGTAAAGAGAACTTGGCAGATATGAGAACCAAAGGTATGGAATTATCTTTAACGTGGAACGATCAGATTAAAGACGTGGCCGGCAGTCCTTTGGATTACTCTATCGGTATCGGCATCTCAGACAACACTTCTGAGATCACGAAGTATGATAATCCGACATTAAGTTTGGATGAAACTCATTACCAGGGAAAGAAAATCGGTGAAATTTGGGGATATGTAACAGATGGCTTCATTAAAGATGAAGCTGAAGCCCAAGAAATGGCCAATAAACAGGCTTTCATCAGCACAACTTGGAAACCAGGAGATATTCGTTATGCTGATTTGAACGGTGATGGAAAAATTGACCGTGGGAATAATCGTGTTGGTGATTCGGGAGATAAAAAAGTCATTGGTAATACAACTCCCCGTTACAATTTCAACCTCAACTTGAGTGGTTCATGGAAAGGTTTTGACTTACGTCTGTTCTTCCAAGGTACAATGAAACGCGACGTATGGTTGGACTCTCCTGTATTTTGGGGATACAAGACAGGTATTTGGTGGGCTAACTTAAATGATTACATCATCGATAACTCTTGGAGTGAAACCAATACGAACGCTTACTATCCTATTCCGACTTGGAGTGATAGAAGTAAACAAACACAGACAAAATATCTGCAAAACGGTGCTTTTATCCGTCTGAAAGATGTTACATTAAGCTACACTATTCCTAAAGCGCTCATCAATAAATACGGCATCGGTCAGCTAAAAGTGTTCGTAAGCGGTCAGAATCTTTGGGAAGCTACAGGATTGTACAAATACCTCGATCCGGATGCTGTAGGCAGACGTGACAATAACGGTAACTTGAAAGTTGACGACAACGGTAGTGTTTACCCGTTCACCCGTTCTTATTCATTTGGTATCAACGTAACATTCTAAAAACAGACAAAGTAACATGAAAAAGTCAATTATATTATTTGGTGGTTTATTGTTCCTCACAACCCAAAGTTGTGATGTACTGGATAAAGAGCCATTAGACTCTATCAGTACACAACAATACTTTGCGAATGCCAATGCACAGGCATTAGAGCAATATTGTAATGATTTATATCCCAAATTAATCACCGGACATGGAAATCCGAACGAATATAATTTTGGGATGATGGAAACTGATTTCCAGTCTGATGACCTGCTTCCGTGGGACGCAAACTCTGTAGCATTCAGTCAACACAGCATTTCTACAGCAGACAATGACAATTGGAAATGGGAAAACATTCGTGCTTGTAATGCTTTTATGCAAGATTACGAACTATCCCCGGAAACCGAGGCCGTAAAACATCGTTATGCTGGTGAAATTTTATTCTTCAAGACATTGGATTACTTTAATAAAGTAAAACGCTTTGGCGATGTACCTTGGTATGACAAAGTATTGGTCCCTGGAGACGAAGACCTATACAAAGGCCGCGATTCCCGCATTACCGTTGTAGCAAACATGATAAAAGACATTGATCAAGCGATTGAATGGTTACCCAAAAAAGAAACGACAGGTGTCTACCGCATCAGCAAAGACGCTGCACTTGCATTAAAGGCACGTATATGTTTATTTGAAGGAACTTTCCGCCGTTATCATAATATGGAAGGTGATACCGAATTGCTCAAAGCCGCTTATGAAGCAGCAGGCGAACTGATGAAATCCGAATATGGCTATTCATTGTTCCAAGGTTCAAAACCTGGTAAAGCCTATTATGAATTATTTATCCAAGCAGATTACAACTCCAATCCTGAAATTATTATGTCGAAGGAATATGATCCGACTGTCGGCAAAGGAAATAACTTAAGCCGCCAAATTGCAGTTGGTGAATCTCCTATCGGTTTGAGTCGTGACGCTGTTGAAGATTATTTGTGTGCAACAACAGGAAAACCAATCTCTATGTGCGGCTGCGAAGGGCACTCTCATCATACTACATTAATCGCCGAACTAAAGAATCGAGATCCGCGTTTACTACAAACAGTACCGACTCCCGAAGCTGGTGAATACACCTATTACCTAGAAGGGAAACGTCCGGATATCGGTAAATATACCAGTGGAAGTGTTAGTACATCTACGGGATATGGTGTTATCAAATATTACAATCCGTCAGAATACACATCATCTCATCATATTGGAACATTAGACGCTCCAATTTTCCGTTATGCAGAGATTCTTCTGATACGTGCAGAAGCAGGAGCCGAACTTGGTCAAGATCCCGAATTAGATAAAACAATCAACGCTTTGCGTGATCGGGTTGGTTTTAATCACCATTTGACAACAAATCCGATTGAAGACCCGAAATTGGTTGCCGAATATCCAACAATCAAAGGCCCGAACGCCAACTTGATCCGCGAAATCCGCCGTGAACGTCGTGTTGAACTAATGGCAGAAGGTTATCGTTATCACGACTTAATGCGTTGGGCCTGCGGTATTCGCCTGAACCAGCCGAAATTGGGTATCATTCCAGACAAAGCAACAAGTGAGAATGATTTAAATGGATATAATACAAAAGATTATGAATCCATTAAATCCGGATTAGGTTTCGTAGACGGTGCCATTGATGTTTATACAAAACGAATGACAAATCCAGTTCCAAACTTTATAGATCCCAAGAACTATTTGTTCTCTATTCCGACAAACCAAATCGGATTAAATCCTAATTTAAAACAAAATCCGGGATGGGATTAATTGAAATATTTTGATAATTTTTTTTCAAAAGGTCTGCTCTTCATAACAGAAGGGTGGACCTTCTTGTATTTGAAAAATCCACATTATTTCATAGCTTTTGATTTTAAGGTCCATCTTCACAACTTCAGCAAACAATTCATATATATCAACTCCCTATAAATACTGAAATACCAAGAATATGAAGTGATTTAAGACTACACAATTCACATAGTTCAAAACAACTATTTAATCAGTTACAAAGAAAGTGAAAGAGGTAAGTGCTACCTTCTTATAAGTCTATTAAATGAGACAGTAATCATACAATATGACTTAAAAAATACATATAGCTTATTGGCTATCGAGGAAAAGGCACTGACCTACAGAGAGAAGATATATACCTTATTCCACAAAACAACTATCTTTCTATAAATGGATAATACTTCTTTTCACAGCCAGAAGATATCAAGTTCAAAACATATATGTTTTAAAAACGAAACACCTATGTTTTGAATTCGAAACATAGGTGTTTTGAAATAAGAAATATAAACGATCACATCAATAGTCTTTCTCATTCGCCAGATTCCACATATTCAGAAAAGAGGCTTTCGTTATGTCGACAATCTTATTCCAGTTTATCTTTTCCACATGGTCGCTTGGCATATGATAGTCAGGATGACCATCCGTATGGTACCAGATGACCGGAATATCCAAAAGAGCGAACGAAGCGTTATCACTCCCCCCTACCGGTTTATCCCACGGACGATAATCAGGAGTCAGATTCAAGCCATATTTCTTGATATCGTTTTTCAACCAATCGCCAAACACAGGATGCGCTTCCGTATAGAAATAAACGACATGCATCGGCTTAGACTCGTCTTTATTACGGCCAATCATGTCGTAATTCAGATACCCCTTCACCTTATCCATCTCCGAGAATGTCTGCACGAAATATTTGGAGCCTAACAAGCCTTTCTCTTCACCATCCCAGAAGGCGAAAATAACGGTTCGCTCCGGTTGAACCCCCGTCGCTAAAAACGCCTTAGCGACCTGCAGGACAGCTGAAACACCCGAAGCATTATCGTCGGCCCCGTTATAGACCCGGTCACCGTCCAGCATCGGGTCAAAGCCAAGATGATCGTAATGGGCGCCAATAATCACATATTCGTTCGGGTTCTTACCCTCGATCTTCCCCAAGATGTTGTTCATCGACAACTTCTGATGGACACCTTGTTTCAACTTCGCGATCGAATCCGGATGAACCTGGAAACGGCCCTTCTTCTGCCGTTCCTTGTTATAGGCCTCAAAAGGTTGGTAATAGGATTCGAACAGAGGTTCGATCCCCATCGTTTTCAAATTAGATACAATATATTCACCGGCAATACGCCCACCACGGAAACCAGCTTCACGCCCTTCCAATGCATCGCTTGCCAGAAAACCGATATAGGCCTCGGCATTTGCCCTGTTAATGACATCCAGCCCTTTCTTTTCAGGCGACTCGGCCCATAGCGTAGCACTTAGTGCAATAGAGACTAAAAACAATCCCGTTTTTCTCATTTCGATATTGTGTTTTACAGATTATAGTTTTCTATATTATGCAAATATACGGATATTTGTATACATTCGAACTATAATGACAGAACACAAATATGATTTTAGTATGATTGTAGACAAGAGCAGGACTGACTTCATTAAAATAAAAAAAGGCCAAACTCCGCTATCTCATAAGCGTCGAATGCCTCCCCCCTTATCTCTCACCAGTCTTTCAAAAGACTACGGTGAAGAGACTACATCTAACAAATTATTTACTGTTTATACTCAATTTTTAGAGCTTTCGCTCATTTGGCTCACCAATCTGCGAATCTCAGCATTTACTCGCTGGCACATTGAACCATTTCCTACTGACTGATAACGATCAGCCTGATAACGCAACATCGCTAAAGTACGCATACTTTTTTCGTTTTCTCTCATCATCATAATTTTACTCATTTAAGTTCTCCACGCTTGGAGAACGATTAATAATAACTAAACCTAAACTTTCTTTTTCTTTTTGTTTACAGTGCAAAGATAAGTATTTTATTTGAATTTATGCTGTAAAACATATTTAATGTTTATTATTTAACCGTTTTTGGGCTTTGATTAAATATTTTTTATCTTGATTTATCTAAACGACAGTAGCCAATTCTCCTGTAGTCGAGTCGATTACAAATCCACGGACCGTTATATCTTTTGGGATCAACGGATGTTTTTGTACTTGAGTCACTGTTTCACGAACGGAACCTTCCGGGGTGTCGAATCCACGCAACCACGATTTGAAATCAATGCCGCAGTAACGCATCATATCGATATGCTCTGAAGGGATACCACGCTTCTTCATTACCTCAATCATCTGTTCGCTGTCCATATGCTTGGCACCGCAATCGGTATGACCGACAATCATGACCTCGTTCACACCTAATTCATAAATGGCAACCAACAGACTCCGGATCACACTTCCGAAAGGATGGGAAATAATCGCCCCAGCATTCTTGATGATCTTGACATCCCCGTTCTTTATTCCCAAAGCTGCCGGCAGCAGCTCCGTAAGGCGTGTGTCCATACAAGACACAATCGCTATTTTCTTATCAGGATATTTATTGGTGATAAACCGCTCATATCCTTTATTCTTTACAAATTCACGATTAAATTTCAATAACTCGTCTATCATAACTATCCTATATATATGTAACAGTCCAAAATCAAATAATGTTGAAATGTTTCAACGCATTGTATACACCATTCTCGTCGACAGAGGTCGTCACATAACTGGCCGCACTCATCACATCTTCGGCCGCATTTCCCATAGCAACCCCGATCCCGACATGGCTAAGCATCTGGATATCATTGCCACCATCGCCAAAGGCCATACATTCGTCCAGACCGATATGGTAATGTTCCAGCATCTTGTCAATCCCTATCCTTTTACTACTTCCAAGCGGTACGATATCTGTAAAAAGAGGGTTCCATCGTGTGGATTCACAATGAGACAGGACCTTCATAATACGTTTTTCCTGCTCTGCCGTAAAAAAGGCGATCAACTGGTAGACCGTCTTTCCATAAATATCCTCGATCGGACGGATTGGGGGAGCCGGGAAGTTCAACAGATGAAACACATCGTTGACCGCTTTATCCGTATAGTTCATAAAAATCTCGTCTTCCTGCACGAAGGCACAAGGGAACTCGCCTTCCTTTTCCTGGTAACGTACCAAGGCTTCGATATCCTTATCAGGAATACTGTGCTTATAAATCACATCGTCCTTTCCGGCAAACACATAGCCACCATTCAAAGTCACATATCCATCGAACTCAAGATCGCCCAGATTGTTAATCGAACGGCGATGGCGGCCGGTTGCTATAAATACTTTTATCCCCTTCTTCTTCAACAACTCGATTGCATGAAGGGTGGATTTCGGGACTACATGTGTTTTAAAGCTGACCAATGTCCCATCGATATCAAAAAATACTGCTTTAATCATAACCTAAACTCATTACCTTTTAAACCTCAACAAAGGTAAGAATAATTACGAATTTCCAAAGGTCATATAAAATTACTATATTTGAACGCTAAAACATTTTATTTGCAAACATGAAAACACATCTCTACTTATTGACAATACTATTCATATCCGTTCCATCCGTCTTTGCACAAGAGATTGAGAAAGAAACCGTTCCTGGACAAGAACCGACTTTGGTCGAACGACTTACAGGAGGGAAAAAGGTGATTGAAAGCGCAGAAATGAATTTTCAGCTTTTTACTTCGGCAAACGCCAATTTCATCGGTTCCGATTTCGACGGCATGAACTTCAAGCTGAATCGTGTCCGGTTGGAAATAAAAGGGGATGTATGGAAAAACCTTTCCTATCATTACCGGCAGTCGTTTAATAAATATTCGGACCCTTATTCGCTGGACAACCTTTCGTCCTCGCTCGAATTGGCTTATGTCAACCTGAAAGTACATGACAAGTTCGGCTTTACGATCGGTAAGCAGTTTGTCAATTTCGGAGGATACGAATATTTTGTCAATTCGATAAAAGTCCGTGAGTTCAGTGAGTTCAACAACCTACTGACCTGCTATCAGGCTGGTATTTCAGGCAACTGGCAGATCAATCCTGACCACGAACTTTGCTTCCAGATCGTAAACAACCGAAGCGGACAGGACAACGAAATCTACCCGACCGGATTGCCCGACAACACACGAGAAGCAAAAGTTCCTTTCATGTATACGGTAAACTGGAACAGCTACTATTTCGACCGCGTCCTGCAACTCCGTTATGCCGCTTCCGTAGGACAACAGACACAGAAACGTTACTCTTATTACTTCACCTGCGGCAACACGATCGAGAAAGGACCTCTGCTGACTTATCTGGACATCATGTACACCCGGCAGGGATTGGACCAACACGGCGTTATCAGCCGTCTGCCAGAGACAGCCCAGACAGCTTGCAATACCGAGTATCTATCGGTCATCGCCGATGTGGACTACCGGATTCACCCGCGTTGGAACCTCTATGTGAAAGGTGCTTATGAAACCGGAAGAGTGTACAAGGCGAACGGGCCGTTTACCAAAGGCATGTACCGCCGTTCCTGGAATGCACAGAGCA
>ERZ791611.1271-NODE-1271-length-17410-cov-13.469951_pt1 | contig 17410 bp, 10 predicted proteins | sample MGYA00510275_ERZ791611 | MGnify/ENA primary metagenome ERZ791611 (study PRJEB30046, sample SAMN00791912) | human gut metagenome | study: EMG produced TPA metagenomics assembly of the A metagenome-wide association study of gut microbiota in type 2...
CGATTATCCACATGTCTCAGTTGATCGGTTTGGCTCTCGGCATCAGCCCGGCTGAGCTCGGCATGACGAAACGTCATATGACGAGCACTGCCGCTTTGAACCGCTTCGTAGGCGCATAATATCCCGCAAGCTTGGGCTATCATAGTGCCAGATCTTACACGGGTGGCCAGCTGTTACAATGGGGCGGCCTCGTGTTTGGTGAAACGCTTTGATTTTCATCGTGTTTCGTAATCGCATTTAAAATGCAAAACCCTCCGAATTAAGTTCCGAAAACTACGCTTCGCAATGTTTTCTCCACTTAAATTCGGAGGGTTTTTTGGCGTTTTTCTAATTTGGCGCTTCACGAAACACGACGTAAAATCTGTGCTTACACCGAGCGTTCTTTGCCGCCCCGTTGTAACGACGCTGTCCTTTGGTGAAGTACGGCGCTAGTAGCCCAAGCTTGCTGCTCTTGCGCCGTACTTAGCGGGTTTACAGCGGCTCGTGTGCTCGTCTTATGGCGTGTTCGTCGGGTAGCCCTTGCTCCGCGCGCGTTGTACGTTAAGTGTGCCCGGCATAGTGCCATATTTGACGCGGGTGGTCAGCTGTTACAATGGGCCGGCCTCGAACCTGGTGAAACACTTTGATTTTCATCGTGTTTCGTAAGTTCATAATGTAAGCAAAGCTCTTTGAGTTAAGTTCCGAAAACTACGCTTCGCAATGTTTTCTCCACTTAAACTCAAAGAGCTTTTTGCATTTCATACATTTTAGAGCTTAACGAAACGCGACAAAAATCTGTGCTTGCACTGATCCTTCTTTGCCGTCCCATTGTAACGACGCTGTCCTTTTGATAAATACGGCGCTAGTGCCGGGTACAGCTTATCGCGGGTAGAGGGAGAAAAAGCCTGAAAATAGAGCCTAGGATGGCACGGAATTTAGCGGAGAGGGTGAATTGTCGGTACGGTACTTGGTGTTGATGGATTTATTGCAGTAGCTGCAGTTGTACCGACAATTCTCCCCGGGTATTCGGAGGCGATTGGTAGCGCTAGCTTCGCTCGCGCTGGTGGGACTAATGTTATTTAGGTGAAGTTGTGTGTTGCAGCATTTGCTTTGATTTTGTTAGAGAGTAGTTTCTTATTTGAAGCTACTCGCTTTTAGTACAGTAGATTTTTAAAAGAAAGGTGATGATTAAATGATAATGTACATTCTGAGAATTGCTTGATATACTTAAGGTTAGATTAGTTTGTAGTGTTAATGTTGTGTGAGGTAGTCAAATATGGATCTTGGTACTCTTTTTAGTAGATGGGGCATAACTGTTATTTCTCTTTTGGTAATTATCTTTATTTTGGCACGATATATTTTAAAAGGGAAAGAAGAATATCTTAATATTAAGCAGTCTTTAGATGACGCATACGGCAAATTAAAAGAACTCAGTGAAAAAGTTGTTCCGGTATATGATGAATTAGGCCCTGATGACCAAGTTGTAAGTGGTACAAAGGGTGTATATAACGAAATACATCAAATATTAGTCGGAACTGTTCTTGAAAGTGATTTAAAGAATATAGATAAGTTTGCTTGGGGCGCGAATAAAGGTGCTTCGGCTGAAAGCCCCATTTTTATCACAAAGTCTGTATATGAGATTTGTGATAGTGCCGATTTTTGTGAAAATCGACTTTTTTCTAATTGGGTAAAAAGTGCTCCGGCAATGGCAACTGGCTTAGGTTTATTAGGGACATTTGTTGGTTTGACTTATGGATTAATGCAGGCTAATACCAGTGATAAAACTAATGAGATTATTGGCGGTGTAAAGCAAATGCTTAGTGGCTCGGGGGCGGCTTTTGCGACCTCGTTGGTTGGTATCGCTATTTCCTTAGGGTTGACATATTTGATGAATCAGCGCAAGGATGAAATTGATACTAAGTATTTAAGTATCTTAGATATTCTTGATCAGCTTATACCTGTTAAATCATATGAAGTGTTGGTTGCAGAGCAGGTATCTATTGCCAAAGAGGAAAAAGAGGATTTAAAGCAAGTATTTGAATCTATGGTAGAAAATTTATGCCATGGAATGAGCGATGTGTATAAGACTGATTTGTTACCATATTTTGATCGTATGGAAACAAATATGGGGAATATTACTAATAAGTTAGATTTTGTTAATGAAAGTTTAAATAGAATATCTCAGAGTGCTGGCAATGCTGTTGGTGAAGCTGTTGCTAATGTAGCTAGTAATGAGATCAAAGAACTGTCTAAGATTATTAGTGCTGTAAAAATAACAGTGGAAGCTTCTGGGGCTTCAGCTAAGGCGGCTGCCGAGCGTCAGGCTGAAGTGTTTAATAATATGAAAAATCATATGGAATCGGGAAATCAGGCTATGGAAGCTACTACGAATACTATCATAGAAAAAATGCAGCATATGTCTAATGCTATGATGGACCAGACTAAAGCCATGACAGCTGTCATAAAGGAGCAAACTGAAAAATCGACAACTGATATGACGGAAAAACTTGCGGAGGCAGCATCACAAATAGCATCTTCAATGCAGAAAAATACAGAAAATATGTCAGGCTCTGTAAAGAATATAACAGACGAGATGGTAAAAGTATCGAATGATGTTCTAGCTAAGATTAATGAATCCCAGAATGTTCTTGTTACAAGAGTAGAGAATATGGCTACTAATATGGATAAAGTAACAGAAAATTTAACTAAATCATCTACTGGTATGTTTAAAGAGATTACTGATATAGTCAAGAGTTTAATCAACGAAATAGAAGGCTCTATGAAATCAGTTAAACAAATTGCAGGTGAAGTAGAATCGACGATGAAAGCAGTTTCTAATGGACATAATGTTTTGGATGATGCTACAAAAGCGTTAAAAGCAACTATTGATGAGGTTCAAAAGTATCAGAGCGATTATATTAATCGGATGGTTGAAATTTCTACCAGAGTTGAGCGGGTATCTAGGTTAACAAGTATGTCTGCTTCGAAGATGGTAGAACATTTCCAGAAATATAAAGAAGAATATTTAAATTTGGCTAGAGAAATGCATACTACAATGAATGAAGCTTCTGATAGAATTGAATCAATGCAAGAACAATTAGGAAAGTCCGCTTTGCAGGTTCAAGAAAATATGCAGAGTAAGTTAACCGATATTAATAAAGCTACGGAAGAAGTTCTTCGTGTTTTTGACCAGCATACTACTAGTCTTTGCGCTGAATTTAATTCTGTTGTTCAAGCTATGGGGGATACATCGGAATCATTTATTGCTCAGATGAATAAGTTGTCGGCGGATAAAGCTAGGGGGAGAAGAGAATGAGACGAAAAATATTGTCTAAAGAAAACGGAGACCCATTTTCTCTCTCTGTTGGTGATTTAATGGCAGGTATGTTGGCGATTTTCATATTAACATTGATGATTGCAATGCTGACGTATACTCAAAATAAAGATACTATTACTAGTGGGACTGACCATAGAGATGTTATTTTGAAAAATATAGAAACGCGCTTGCCTAAGTCGTATAGCAATATTGTAAAAGTCGAAACAAAAGATGGAGTAATACGAATTTCAACTAATGATAAAGCAATCTCAGCGAATGGGACAACTGTTGCTACGGGTATATTTAATTCGGGTAGTGAGGTTTTGACAATTAATGGACAATATATTATTTCTGCTATTGGGAATGCTATAAAGGATTCAAAGGAAGAATTGCCTAATGACTGGAAATATATTGATACAATTATTATTGAAGGTCATACTGATACGGATGGATACGACACAGGAGCGACAGGGGAAGAAAAGCGAATTAATGATATTAAGGAAAATCTTTTATTATCTCAAAAACGAGCTTTTAGCACATGGGATTATATGAGAAGCATAAAAGATAAGAACAATGAGCCTATTACTGATTATAAAAATAGCGATAATAAGAATTTATTCGCTGTAGCAGGATATGGACAATCTCGGCCATTGCTTTTAGAAAATGGGCAGCCAAATCCTAATAAATCTGAGTTGCGCCGTATTGAATTTAGATTTATTTTAGTTCCTGCTGATAAAATTCTTAAGAATGTTGAAGCTTCAAATTCTGGTTCAAGTCAATAAATTTAAGTGTTAGGTTTTGAGGCGCTTTAGTAAATACAGTCTTCATAATTTGAATGTTGGAGAATGATATGGATGTAAAAACTTTTTTGAAGAATTCTCGACTGTGTCATTATGTTGATAAATGCATAGGAGAATCTTTAATATCTGATAGACGAGTTGAATCATTAAAGAAACCTTTGATGGAAGCTGTACGTACAGCTGTATTGCATGCATTCCCTTCAAAAAATGTAAAACTAAATATTGCTGAAGCACAAACTATGGCCGGATTATATTTGGATGAATTAACAAAAGCTGACGATGATAATAGTTTAAGTCATAGTGGAAAATATATGAAAGCTGTATTATTACAGAATCCTCGAGGTGCTTTTTCTGTTTTTGTTGATTTTTATATAAAACAGTTTGATTTAGACGATTATACTTGTAAGTCAGTTCGTCAGATGATTTTGTACTATGTTAAGACTTTTTCTGATATGTATCCTATTAGCGCATGGCAGACTCATATGTATTTGTTTACAGAAGCTAAGGGCCTCAGATATTTAAGCGATTTATTTTACGAGTGTGGTTGTGATATTAATAAGTTATCAGAGGTATTGCCTTTAAAACCGCATGTTTTAGTACACTCTAAAATGCTTCAAGAAACAATAGTTTCATTGTTTGAGGATAAAAAACGATCTATATCCGAGCGCGTAACTTTGTTGAATACTGTATTTTCTTCAGACAAATTAAGTGTTCTTTTTATGAAGGTTTTACCTCGAGCAATTAGTCCTTTGTTGGAAAGTTTGCATCCAGACCAAGAGGTTTCAATAAAAAGAACTATCCGTAATGTGGCCCTGACTTATTTGAAGGACCCAAGAATTAATGGATATGATAAAGCTCCGTGGAGTGAAGTTAGTGAAGATGGCAAACGTCGATTTAGGGAATTGCTTGCACGTGACGATTTAGATTTCTTCTTTGATGTGGCGCAAAAGTTGGATAGTAGCAAGATGTGGGATGAGAGAAAAGAGTTTTGGGAACAATATATTCCTTATATGAGCGATACGAAGGCTTTCTTTTGTTCTTCTGGATTTGACATATTCTATGTGAGAGAATTGGTTCAGGAATATTGCACTAAAAATGATTTTGTGGGTATTGACCATGGTTGGGTTCAAAGCTATCAACATAAATGTGCATTTATGTTTCTTATTAATGGCTATTTGATAGTTGAATGGACTAGCAATGGCCGAGTAACATTCTTGCCGTATAATGAGGATGCTCGAGGATTGTTTAAAAGCCAGTCCTACACTGAAAATCAACTTAAAGATTGCGTAAAATATTATGCAGCTATAGAGCCGATTGGGCATCTGGGACGTCGTTGGAAGGAAAGAGTTAAGGATGTAATGCGGAATACAGTAGGTGTTTATATAGAGTAAGGTTGTGTAAGTATGTGGACACATCAAAAGGAAAAGTTTAGGTTCCAAAAGAATACGTTAACGCCGGTGGCGCTAACGATTTTGGAGTCATTATATGTAGATGCTAAAGCTGATTTAGAAGGCGACGAGTATATTGTTAATGATGCTGAGATTGTTGTGTTGTCTGATGATGATAAAGCTTCATTAGAGTTGCCGACAACATATATAACGGGCATGTCGGTTGAAACTGAGCACTTTTTGCAGAGCCCCAAGTATGGGTATCGAGTTCGATTCAAGGATGCATTCGGCAACGAATCAGAGACTGCTGTGTTAGATGGTGCTTATTTAAGAATTGATAATAGAGAATATTTGTTAAATCCAGCGGATTATCGCCTAGCATCACAGTTGAATCGTTGGGAACAAGAGGATAAGAAATGTGAATTTCCTTTAGATGATAAAGGCTTTGTTGAGTCGACTGTGTGTCGTGAGCGATTGTCTCGCATTAAGAAGATTCAAGATACGAGTGAAATGAGTAGCGTTAATTTATCGAACGATATTACTCGAAGGAAAATCATTTCAGCTCCTAAATTGAAGCTTGGTGTCAAGTCTACTGGAGATGGCTTTTATAAGTTTGAGCCTTCTTTTGTTGGTGGTGATATTAAAGACACCGAGTTGGTTAACGAAGTGTATCGTAGATACGATGATAATTTAAGACCAGAAGTTTCTGTTGGCAGAGATACGTTCGTCTTGTATGATGATAATCAACTTGAAACGATTCGTAATGCTAAGAAATTAGGTAAAAAGAATAAGGAAGAAATAAAGCAGATTATTTCACAGGCTCCATCGTATTTTCCTGCAGCGTTTACTTATGATGAGAAGATAACCGGCATTGGTGATTATTCGGATGTGCCTGAACTAGGTTTGGTTGAGTCTTCTCAGAGTTGGGTACCCGATGGAGAGTTCTTTGGTATCGAATTGCCGTTGGATTGGGAAACCGAAGAATTACATGATGAGGAAGATAAGCTTCCGAAAGATAAAATAAGTAACCCATCATTGCTTTATGATCCAAATATTGTAGATAAGGGTGAAGAAATTCCGCCGGCTGATGATGGATTGATTCGGAGTTACACAACTAAAGATTGGCATAGTGTGCGCCCTGAAATTACGCTTAAATCTTATCAAAAGCAAGGTGTTAATTATTTGCAAGAGTTATGGCATAAAGGATACAAGGGCGCTTTGTTGGCTGATGATATGGGGTTAGGGAAAACCTTACAGACATTGGTGTTTTCTTCGTGGGTAACTGAGCAGACAGCGGACGAGGAATCCATGCCAATTGGTATTGTGGCTCCCGTTGGTTTGATTAGGAACTGGGAAGAAGAATATAAAAAGTTTATCAATCCTACTCTATGGGGTGAACCATTGGTATTGCGTGGCGAAATGTTAAAGTCGTATATCGTCAATAAACGACCTCCGGAAATTGATAAGTATTTACAGCCTGGTGCAGACTTAAGTCATGTTACTTATTTAGACATTGAACGTATTAAGCAGCATAAATTGGTTTTAATGACTTATGAAACAGTGAGAAAATACCAATTGTCCTTAGGTGCCTTGCGTTGGCGTATGTTTATACTTGATGAAGCACAAAAAATTAAGAATCCAAAATCAGGAGTAAGTCTAGCTATCCGAGCCATGAAATATGAGTTTGCTTTAGCTTTGACGGGAACACCGGTAGAAAATTCGTGGACTGATCTTTGGACAATCTTAAGTTTCTGTCGAAATAGTACAGGCATTAGCTTACAACGGTTTATGCAGAAGTTCATCAAGCCGGTTAAAAGTAATCCGGAATTGATTGAACAAATCGGTGCACAGTTAAAAGAAGAGATAAAGCCTATTTTGCTTCGTCGTATGAAAGATGATGTGCTTGATGAGTTGCCTAAGAAGAAAGAGATAACGGTGAGAAATCCGATGCCTGAAGAGCAGTGGAGTTTATATCAAGCAATTTTGGCACGGAGAACTAATGATTCGTTAGGTGAAGGTAAAGATCATATCTTTAAGACGATTCAGCAGTTGCGTTTAGCATCATTGCACCCATATTACTACAAAAAGCAAAGTGCATTACTGGCTATGGATGATGATATGGTAATCCAGTCTTCGGCTCGCTTTGTTGGGTTATTTAACATCTTGGATGAGATTCAAACTAAGAATGAAAAAGTGCTTGTATTTTTACGCGATAAGAAAATTCAGCAATTATTACGTTCTTTGATTAAGAATCGATATGGTATTCTTGTGCCGCCGGCTGTAAATGGTGATTTAGATGGCGGAAATCGTCAAGAAATAGTAAAAGAGTTTAATCACGCGTCTGGCTTTAGAGTACTGTTGTTATCTGCCGAAGCTGGTGGTGTAGGTTTGAATATCACGGGAGCTAACCATGTTGTTCATTTGAGCCGTGAATGGAATCCTGCGAAAGAAGACCAAGCAACTGATCGCGCCTATCGTATTGGTCAGCAAAAGGATGTGTATGTTTACTATCCGTTGGCTATTCCGGAAGCATTACCTGCTGGTGCCGGATTTGATGAACAACTTAATGATTTACTGGCTAAGAAACGCAATTTAAGCCGTAAAGTAATTATCCCCACAGAATTTGGTGATGGTGAAATGAGTGCTTTTAGCAATAATGTTCTTGTTGATTTTGCACCTCGTAATGATGTAGGTGTAATTACAACGCCTTTGATTACGTTAAAGGATTTACAAGAATATGAACGAGATTTACTCCCGTTAATTATTGAATGGTGCTGTGAAGCTACCGGCTATAAGGTGTTGAAATGTCAGAAAAAGAAAACAGGCATCGATGTTTTACTGTATAATTTGGCAGAAAAAGCGGTATACGTTTTAGAATTAGTATCGCCTTTTGCTCATATTAGTGAAGCAGAACAGGTTAAAGGTCGATTTGCTACACTTGGTCTATATTTAAGTGATGTATTACGTGAAAACGGTTTTGATGAAAAACTAAAACCCAATAAAAGAGTCATTTGCTTTGATGCGGCAACAGAACAAATGCTTATCAACGATGTCAAAGTTAATCCTTCTATGATTTGGGGACCAGAACAGCTAACTAAGCTTTTAAAAGATGCTAATTTACGACAAAGTGACGTAGCCGTTATCCTTAACCATAATGCTTACGTTTGATAAGGCTTTTTAAAATTACGGGTAGAATTGTCGGCTTATAGACCTGTGAGGCTCTAAAGCGGCTATAAGCAATCAGACTGCCCGACAATTCATACCCCTTCGCACTACGGTGTGAGTGCCGATGGCATATTTATGGACTCAGCATGTTTTTCCCCCTTCCATTCTATGAGGCAAGCAACACAAACGTCCGCTTGTCGACGAAAATGAAGAAGCGTGCGAGGCGAGACGTAAGGCGCAGGCTCGAGTGCGAAGACGAAGTTTAGCTATGGCTCTATGGTGCGCTGGCGGTGCTGTTTGGGGATTATGAAGGCCGTTTTTCGCTGTAAGTTAGCGTTATGTTTTTTTGACCGAAAGCGGCTAAGGAATTGAATACTGGATTTTTGTCACGTTTCGATAGGCGTGAGTTTGTAGAGAAAGCTAACAGCCCTTCGAGTTTAAGTGGAGAAAACATTGCGGAGCGTAGTTTTCGGAACTTAACTCGAAGGGCTGTGCCTATATAAAGCGCGTACGAAACGTGATAAAAATCAAAGAGAAAACTTAGCGCACGTCGGTCAAAAAAACTAGCTAACTACCCGCGTCAAATATGGCAGAAGAATCCCCAAACAGCAAAGCCGCCACCTAAGAGAAATAGAAAATTTGCCCCGCACCAGCCGCGCACGGCGCGCCCGGACGGTTCAAATTTTCTATTGACAGCGGACGTGTGTTGTTGTATCATAGATACAACCTCGAAATGAAGAGAGAGAGGACAACTACATATAACCATTTCAAACCGATGAGACGGAGATAAAAATAGGAAATGCACTTACAGAGAGTGAGGGTGGCTGAGAGCTCACAGAACGCAGCTTATTAAATGGACCGTCGAGGGTGCTGTCAAAAGCGCAAGTGATTGCGCCTAGTATTCAGCAACGCGACATTGGCGTTAACAATGAGGGGCATGCTAGTGCCCTGCGAAAGAGGAATCGAACATGATTGCTAGTGGCAAAGCTTGAAGCACACAACGGCAATTGTGGAACATTCAAACAAGGTGGTACCGCGAGTAAATAACATATACTGTGGACTGCGTGGAAAGCGTTGGTTAGTGTTACAACTAACATAGGTGCTGATACGGCTGTTAATTTCACAGGATAACAACAACTTACCCGCCCTTGATGATGCGAAGAGCATTATTGAGGGCGCTTTTTTTATACAAAAGTAAGTGGCATTGAGAAATGAGAGAGCACTTTGGTGATGAGAGCACTGAAGTGCGAGTAGCTTAGAGATTTTGAGAGTATTTGGGAGAATGGATTAGGAAGCGAGGAGAAACCCATGAGTACTGTATCGTTGGAAGCATTGAAGCCGTATGCGGCGGAGTTTAAGACTGTGCCGGTTTATAAGACGATTTTTTCGGATGTGCGGACGCCGCTTAGTGTGATGAAGGCGTTGAAGAAGGTCAATAAGACGGTGTTCTTGTTGGAGAGCGCGGACAATCAGGCGAACTGGGGACGGTATTCATTCTTGGGTTTCAAGCCGAGTTTGGAGATTACGTGCAAGAACAGTGCGTTGACGGTGACTGACCGGTATGGTCGCAAGGAGTCGACGACGGATAATCCGAATGCGGCGGTGCGTGAGATTTTGAAGGAGTACGCTGGGCCGCAGATTCCGGGGCTGCCGACGTTCACCGGTGGCTTGGTTGGGTATTTTGCGTATGAGTATTCTCGTTACGGCGAAAAGACGTTGTACTTCAAGGACGATGAACCGGACCACGGCATCAGCTTTAACGATGTGGACTTAATGCTCTTTGATACGGTTATCGCCTTTGACCACAATAAGAAAGTGATTTACTTGATTCGCACGATTAAGACGGATAATTTGGAAGCGAATTACGAAGCGGCGAAGCAGGAACTGGATGAGTTGGCACAGCTCGTAGCGTGCGGTGAGTACTGGGATGTGCCGCGCGGCAAGTTGCTCACGGGCTTTGAGGATGAATTCGACCGCGCAGCGTTCATCAAGGAAGTGGAAAAGCTGCAGCATCACATTAAGGAAGGGGACATCTTCCAGGCGGTGCTTTCCAATGGCCGCAGTGCGAAGTTTGAAGGCAGTTTATTTAACGCGTATCGCGTGCTTCGCACCACGAATCCTTCGCCGTACATGTTCTATCTCAGCAGTCCTGACCTAGAGTTGACCGGTGCTTCGCCGGAAACGCTGGTAAAGGTAACGGGTCGTCGGTTGGATACGTTCCCCATTGCAGGGACCATGCCGCGAGGGGCGACACCGGAAGAAGATAAGGCGCTGGAAGAACGATTGATTCACGATGAGAAGGAATTGGCAGAGCACAACATGCTCGTAGACTTAGGCCGTAATGATATTGGTCGCGTGAGCCAGTTCGGTTCGGTAAAGGTTGAGGAGTTACGACAGATTCACCGTTTCTCTCACGTAATGCATATTTGCTCGTCTGTAACGGGTACCCTTCGTGACGACAAGGATGCGCTGGATGCGTTGCAGGCCACCTTGCCGGCAGGGACTATGTCGGGGGCGCCGAAGATTCGGGCTATGGAGTTGATTCATGCGGCGGAACCGACACCGCGCGGTGTGTACGCCGGTGCCATTGGGTATCTTGATTTCAGCGGCAACATGGATATGTGTATCGGCATTCGCATGGCCGTGTCGAAGGGCGGTCGGGTGTTTGTCAGAGCCGGCGCGGGCATCGTGAAGGACAGCGTGCCGGACAGTGAATATACGGAAACGCGCAACAAAGCGCAGTCTATGATCGATGCCATTACGAAGGCGCAGGAGGTTACGGATTATGATATTGCTTATTGATAACTACGACAGCTTCGCTTTTAACTTGTACCAGCTGGTGGGCTCGGTGAATCCGGACATTCGCGTTATTCGCAGTGATGAAATGACAGTCCCGGAAATCGAGGCTCTGGCACCGTCGCACATCATCTTATCGCCCGGCCCGGGCCGTCCCTGTGACGCCGGCGTGTACGAAGACGTAATTCGCGAATTGAAGGGCAAGATTCCCATTTTCGGCGTGTGCCTTGGTCATCAGGCTATTGGCGAAGTCTTTGGTGGCACTGTTGGTTATGCCGGTGAAATTATGCACGGCAAGGAAGATACGATCCGCCGCACCGGCCCGAGCCGCCTCTTAGATGGCATGGCTGATGAATTTGGTGGCGCGCGGTATCATTCGCTGGTCATTGACCGCGCTACCGTGCCGGATGAGTTAATCGTAACCGCTGAAACAGCGGACGGTGAAATCATGGCCGTAGAGCATCGGGACTATCCGGTGTTCGGCGTGCAGTTCCATCCGGAATCGATTTTGACTACTGATGGCGTGAAGATCATTGAAAACTTTTTAGCACAGTAGTATAGAAGTCCAATGCATGACTGTTGGTCAAGCGTAGGTAAAAAAGAGAGAACGACGATTGAGAGCGTCGGCGAATTATTTCACAAGAAATTATAACAGTAAGAAGGATTTTCACTGTTACACCGTGAATATATGATTGAGAGGAAAGTAGGGAGTTACCATGATACAAGATGCAATTCGAGTGTTGGCTGAAGGCAAGTCGTTGAGCTATGATATGGCGAAGGCGATGATGGGCGAGATTATGGGCGGTCAGGCGACGGAAGGTCAGATTGGCGCAGTTTTGGGCATGCTTCGCATGAAGGGTGAGACTATTGATGAGATCACTGGTTGTGCGGCAGCGATGCGCGAGGCGTGTGCGCCGGTGGAACCGAAGGTGCCGGTGTTTGAGATTGTGGGTACCGGCGGCGATGGCGCCAATACGTTCAATATTTCGACGACCACCATGTTTGTGGTGGCAGCCGGTGGCGTAGCGGTGGCTAAGCATGGCAACCGCAGTGCGTCGGGCCGTTGTGGCGCTGCCGATTGTTTGGAAGCGTTGGGCACGAGACTCGACCTTGATAGCCACGCCAATGAAAAGATGCTGGCCGAAACGGGCATGTGCTTCATGTTCGCGCCGGTGTACCACAGTTCGATGAAGTACGCCGCGCCGGTTCGCAAGGCTTTAGGCATTCGAACAGTCTTTAATATTCTAGGACCGCTGGCTAATCCGGCCGGGGCGACGACGCAGTTAATGGGCGTTTTCGACCAGTCGCTGGTGAAGCCGATGGCGCAGGTGCTAGCTAATTTGGGGGTTAAACGCGGTGCCGTTGTATACGGTATGGATGGCCTTGATGAGATCACGGCTTGCGATAAGACCTATGTGTGCGAAATCGAAGATGGGAAGCTGACGGAGTATTACTTAGATCCGGCGGATTATGGCCTCCCGTACGCAGCACACGAAGCATTGACCGGCGGTGACGCTCAGGAAAATGCAGCCATTACGAAATCCGTATTAAGTGGTGAAGGCGGACCGCGGCGCCAGGCAATACTGTTGAACAGTGCCATGAGCTTTCATTTGACCAAGCCCGACACGTCCATTGCCGACGGGTTGAAGCTGGCCGCAAAGCTTATTGACGATGGAAGCGCCTTGGCACAAATGGAACGATTTGTTGCGTTTTCAAAAGAGGTGTCCTATGATTCTTGATACGATTGTGGCTTCCACGCGCGAACGCGTGACCATGCTCAAAAAAGTTAAACCCATTGACGTAGTGAAATCAAAAGCCTTAGCGAAGGTTGACGCTGAATTAGCCGCCAACGACGGCGTGTTCCCGTTCCCCTTTGAAAAAGCACTGCGCGAAGGGGATATGAATTTTATTTGCGAAGTGAAAAAAGCATCCCCGTCCAAAGGGATGATTGTCGAAGACTTCCCGTTTATTCAAATTGCCAAGGATTACGAAAAAGCCGGCGCTGCTGCGATTTCCGTGTTGACCGAGCCTGCTTACTTTATGGGCGTTGATACGTACGTAACGGATATTTCCGAAGTAGTGAAATTGCCGGTGTTGCGTAAGGATTTCATCGTAGACGAATACCAGGTGTATGAATCTAAAGTGCTTGGCGCTTCGGCTATCTTGTTGTTGTGCTCCGTGCTTAGCGAAGACGAACTTCGTAGCTTTGGCGAATTAGCTGCGAGGCTCGGCTTGTCTTGCCTCGTTGAAGCCCATAACGAAGACGAAGTGCAGTTAGCCTTGAAGGTAGGAGCACGCATCATTGGTGTTAACAACCGCGACTTGCGTGACTTCTCCGTGGATATTCAGAACAGCTTGCGCCTTCGTCACTTAGTGCCGGACGATATTATTTTCGTATCCGAAAGTGGCTTGCAGACTGGCGAAGATATTCAGCAATTACGTGAACACGGTATCCATGCCGCGTTGATTGGCGAACGGTTCATGAAGTCGCCGGATAAGATCAAAGCGTTAACCGAATTATATGGTCCGGTAAAGGGTACGCAGATCAAGATTTGCGGCTTGTCTCGCACGGAAGATATTACCATTGTGAACACACCGACCTTTAGACCTGCGTATGCCGGTTTCGTCTTTGCCGAAAGTCCGCGGCGCGTGACGGTGCAGACAGCGCGGAATTTGATTTCACAATTGGCACCACAGATTCAGGCCGTTGGCGTTTTCGTCAATGAAGACGTGCACAAGGTAGCCCATTTAGCGGAAACGTTGCCGCTACCGATCGTACAGCTTTGCGGCGATGAAACGGAAGAAGACATCAAGGCGCTTCGCCAGTTGACAACAGCGCGCATTTGGAAATCTGTACAGGTGAAGACCGAAGACGACGTTTTAAAATGGAATGATTCGGCAGCGGATTTATTGGTGTTCGACGCGTACTCGCCGAAGATGCGCGGCGGTACCGGTGAGTCCTTTGACTGGTCATTACTGAAAGGCTGCACGAAGCCGTTTATTTTAGCCGGCGGCTTAAAAGCGCAGAACGTAGCACGAGCCGTTCGGGTAGTACGGCCTTACGCGGTAGATGTGAGCAGCGGCGTCGAAGAAGACGGCGTGAAGAACCGCGCGAAGATTGAAGAGTTTATGACGATTGTACGAAATTTATAAGAAGCGGCGTTGAGAGCGCGAAACAGCTTCGGAGTCAATCGATTTGAGAGATACTGAGAGGAAAGAGGAGAGACCCATGACGACACAAGGAACACGGAAGGGACGCTTTGGCAATCACGGCGGCCAGTATATTCCGGAAATTTTGATGAACGCAGTGCTGGAGGTTGAAGCGGCGTATTTTAAGTATAAGGATGACCCGGATTTCGTAGCGGAATTGGAAGATTTGCAGGTGAATTACACCGGTCGCCCGTCATTGCTGTACTATGCCGAAAAAATGACGAAGGATTTAGGCGGCGCGAAGATTTATTTGAAGCGTGAAGACTTGAATCATACCGGTTCCCATAAAATTAACAACGTTTTGGGCCAGGTATTGTTGGCGAAACGCATGGGCAAGACCCGTATTATTGCGGAAACCGGTGCCGGTCAGCACGGTGTAGCCGCCGCAACGGCTGCCGCATTGCTCGGCATGGAATGTGAAGTGTTCATGGGCAAGGAAGACACGGATCGCCAGGCTTTAAACGTGTATCGCATGCAGCTCTTAGGCGCTAAGGTACATCCGGTTACATCCGGTACGATGACGTTGAAGGACGCCGTTAGTGAAACGTTGCGCGAATGGACGCGCCGCGTTGATGATACGTATTATGCCATGGGTTCGGCTGTAGGTCCGTATCCGTTCCCCATGATTGTGCGTGATTTCCAGAGCATTATCAGTAAGGAAGCGCGCGAACAGATTTTGGCGGCGGAAGGCAAATTGCCGGCGGCTGTGCTGGCTTGCGTAGGCGGCGGCTCCAATGCTATTGGCACGTTCTATCATTTCATCAATGATAAAGATGTTAAGTTAATCGGCGCCGAAGCAGCGGGCCGCGGTATCGATACGGAAGAACACGCAGCGACGATAGCCAAGGGCACGCCGGGCATTTTCCACGGCATGCATTCCTATTTCGTGCAGAATGAATACGGCCAGATTGCACCGGTATATTCCATTTCCGCCGGTCTTGATTATCCGGGCGTTGGTCCGGAACATGCGTACTTGCATGACAGCGGCCGCGCTGAATATGTGCCGGTAACGGATGAAGAAGCGGTAACGGCGTTCGAATACTTGTCGCGCACCGAAGGGATTATCCCGGCTATCGAAAGTGCGCATGCCGTAGCACACGCTATGAAGATTGCACCGTCTATGAGTAAAGACGATTCCATGATTATTTGTTTGTCCGGTCGCGGTGATAAGGACGTAGCGGCTATGGCTAAGTATAGGGGGATTGAGATCAATGAGTAACGTACAGCAAGCATTTCAAGGCGGTAAGGCCTTCATCGGATTTTTGACCGCCGGCGATCCGAACCTGGACGCTACGGCCCGCTATATTAAGGTTATGGCCGACAATGGCGCTGATTTGATTGAAATCGGCATTCCGTTCTCCGACCCTGTTGCCGAAGGCCCGGTTATCCAGGCTGCGTCCGGTCGCGCGTTATCTGCCGGTGCTACGACGGACCGCATTTTCAATATGGTGAAATCAGTACGCCCGACGGTAGATATTCCGTTGGTATTCATGACGTATATGAATCCAATTTACGTGTACGGCACGGATAAATTCTTTGCCAAATGCGCTGAAGTTGGTATTTCCGGCGTTATCGTGCCGGACGTGCCTTTTGAAGAAAAAGGCGATTTGACGGAAGCAGCAGCGAAGAATGGTATTACCGTAATTTCGCTCATCGCACCGACGTCGGAAGATCGCATCGGCATGATTGCGAAGGAAGCCGATGGCTTCGTGTATCTCGTATCGTCTCTCGGTGTTACCGGTATGCGTAGTAAAATTACGACGGACATTGACGCGCTGGTGAAGGTGATTCGCCGGTATACCGATATTCCTGTGGCGATTGGCTTTGGGATTAGTACGCCGGAGCAAGCGGGAGAAATGGGGGCTGTGTCTGATGGGGTAATCGTTGGTTCTGCTATTGTTAACATTATAGCGGAACACGGAGATAAGGCTGATGAGGCGCTTGGCGCGTATGTGCGCTCTATGAAAGGTGCCTTGGTGCGTTAGCCTTTACGGACATGGATGAAGATTTATAGAGCGCCCGATTGTCGCGGCGTTGTGCTGTGGCGGTTAGGCGTGCAAAAATTTTATATGTTCTAATGGATGGCAGATGTCCCGTCCTATCGTTTCTCGACTGTCGCTAGCGCAAGGTCATCGAAATCGATAGGGCGGGACATCTTCTGCTTCCGCCGTGATTTAGAGCATCTAAAATTTTTGCCCGCCTTACGTGCCTAGGGGTTCCCGCTGTGACAATTCGGGCGCAATACTTGAGCTTCTCGCCTTTGTCCGTAGAGGCTTAACGTACCTCGGCCGTTTTTGCTAAGCGTACATAGCGGCCAAGTGCATCTTCATCAGTTTATCGCCTGAGCGTTCAGCTATAGATGTTAACTTCTAGCAGGACCATCTCAGGGGGGTCTTAGCGTTCGGCAAAGTATGTTAGTGTTGGCGGATTCAGTGGCTTAGTACGGGGGCGCCGTCTTGTTGCACTCGCCGGCGCGGTGCCTAGGGGGATTGGTGTTGGCGGATTTAATAGCATAGTATGGGGGCGCTGCCTTGCTGCGCTCGTCAGCGCGGTGGCTTGGTAGGTTGGATGTGATTTTGGTGACGGCGTCTAGTTGCACGCGCCGCCGGAGTAGGGTTGGTGCCCGTTGCTGCGCGCCGGGCGGAGGTTAGAGGTGATTTAGGTGACGGCGTCTAGCTGTGCGCGCCGCCGGAGTAGGGTTGGTGCCCGTTGCTGCGCGCCGGGCGGAGGTTGGATGTGATTTGGGTGACGGCGTC
>ERZ791611.1279-NODE-1279-length-17275-cov-2.845354_pt1 | contig 17275 bp, 19 predicted proteins | sample MGYA00510275_ERZ791611 | MGnify/ENA primary metagenome ERZ791611 (study PRJEB30046, sample SAMN00791912) | human gut metagenome | study: EMG produced TPA metagenomics assembly of the A metagenome-wide association study of gut microbiota in type 2...
TTCTCATAAAACTCTCGGCTAGGTTACCCCTCCAGCTTTTTGAGGGCTTTGGCTTCGTCGTCCTTCACCTTGATCTGCCCATCCCGGATGACGCGGACCTCGTTCTTGTCGAAGATGTGGGGCGCAGCGTCCATGGCTTTGTCCATCCGCACCTTGAGCACACCGGTGAGCAGGTTGACCTCCTGGACCGTGCCCCGCCCGTCGGGGGTATTGACGGTGGCGCCCACTTTTGGGGTGGTGCGCAGCAGGTCGTCGTAGGCGGTCTGCTCAAATTTGAGGCAGCACATCAACCGGCCACAGGTGCCGGAGATTTTGGTGGGGTTGAGGGAAAGGCCCTGCTCTTTGGCCATTTTGATGGAAACCGGCTGGAACTCCCCCAAAAAGGTGGAGCAGCAGAAAGGCCGCCCGCAGACGCCCAATCCCCCCAACATTTTGGCTTCATCCCGCACCCCGATCTGCCGTAGCTCAATCCGGGTGCGGAACACCGAGGCCAGGTCCTTGACCAATTCCCGGAAATCCACCCGGCCATCCGCTGTAAAGTAAAACAGGATTTTGTTGCTGTCAAAGGTGTATTCCACGTCCACCAGCTTCATATCCAGCTTGTGTTCCTGGATCTTTTTCTGGCAGACCTCTGCCGCCTGTTTTTCCTTTTGGCGGTTGCGTTCCACCTGGTCCAGATCGGCCTTGGTTGCCACCCGGATCACCTTTTTCAAGGGTTTTACAATCTCGTGTTCCTCCACTTCCCGGTTGCCCGCAGCCACCTCGCCGCATTCCACACCCCGGGCTGTTTCCACGATTACATGGGCCCCTTTGGCGATCTTGTTGCCATTGGGGTCAAAATAATATACTTTGCCAACGTTCTTAAAGCGAACGCCGATCACTTCTGCCATTTCCTTCCTCCTTTTTGGGCGTTTGCCCCATCTCTATTCCATCCCCCTGTTGGGGAAGCCGGAAACCTCCGGCAGAATCCTCTCAGTTTCTCTGGGGCCCCTGTGGGGGCCCGCTTTCCACGCAAGGTCATCCCCTGGGCAGGGCCGCCTTGAGCCGCCCGCAGAATTGGGTGGTCAGCAAGGTCAAATTGACATTCTGGGCCGCCTTTTGCTGGGCTTCTTCTATTATACCAACGATCCGCATTCCCTGCAACGGTGTAATCTGGCGGGTTTGGCCGGACTTTCCAGGGGCGAGGTACTGCCCCGTCAACTGCCCCGCCACCCGATCCTTGGCCGCCTGCAAAAGCCGCAAAAAACCTTCCCGATCCTTTTCATACCGGCTCAATAAGGCGAGCATAGGGTACTCCTCCCCTTGGAAGAGGAGGTCCAGCAGCTGTTTCGCATCCCGCTCGGCGCCCAAGGCTCCCGGGTCATCCAAAGCGGCCAGAGCCCGGCCGATGCTCCCCTCGGAAAGGGTGGCTGCGAACTGGTATTCCTCCTCCGTGTGGTCCGGGCGGAGCCCCGGCAGCACCGCCAGACACTCCTCCGGCGTGGGGGTTGCCACCGGGATAGTCACCACCCGGGAAAGGATGGTGGGCAGCAGTTTGGAGCGGTTGTCACAGGTGAGGAGGAACACCCCGTAGGACGGGGGCTCCTCGATGATTTTCAAAAGGGCGTTTTGGGCCTGGACGGTCATGTTCTGGGCGTCGCAGAGGATATAGACCTTGGCCTTCCCCTCGTTGGGCTTCACATAGGCGGACAGCCGCACCTGGCGGATGGCGTCGATGTGGAAGGAACGGCTCCCCCCCTCTTCCCCCACCACCATCACGTCGGGGTGGTTGCCGGAGAGGACTTTATGGCAAGGCCCACAGTCCCCACAGGGTTTCTCCCCTTCCCCTTCGCAGAGGATGGCGGCGGCCAGGCGCAAGGCCAGGGTCTTCTTTCCGCAGCCCTCCTGCCCCTCCAACAGGACAGCATGGGGAAAACGCCCGCCGGCGGTCAGCGCGGCGAGCGTTTTGAGTGCTCTATCGTTGTAATAAAAATCCTGATTCAACTGGGCTTCTCCCATTCTATGCGGTTAGAGTTTTACAAACTGCTCCACATCCAGCACAAAGACGGTAGCGCCGCCCACCTGGACTTCCACCGGGAAGGAGGTGAACATGCCGACGCCGTAGGATGCGGAGGAGGGAACCATCTGGGTTCTCTTCTGGCTGTGGGTGCGCAGGATTTCGATGACCTGGGGAACCTTCTCATCCTCTGTACCACAGATAAATGTGGTGTTGCCGGACATCAGGAAGCCACCGGTTGTCGCCAGTTTAGTGACCGAGAATCTCTCTTTGGTCAAAGCCATCTGCACTTTTTGGCTGTCGTCATTGGATACAATTGCAAGAATCAATTTCATAATGGGACCCCCTTTATCAATGGATGAGGACATCTCTGTGTTCCTCTATGGCTTTATTCTACCACATTCTGAAGAGGAAAGCCACAGCTTTTGCACAAATTTAACAAATTATACCCATATTTTATCAAGCCCTAAACACATTGCCCGGAGGCTAAATCAATTTTTGTGTTGGAGTTTCCGCTTCACCGTGCGCATGGCTCCGTTTAAGGCGATGGCCTGGTCCACCATCTTGGCCTTGAGGGGCTGGTAAATGTAGTCGAACTCCCCGGCAAGCTCATCCAGGGTGCCGTTGAACCCCCGTTTGAACCGGTAGAGGCCATACATGTGGTGGCTCTCCTCCAGAATGCCGGAGACCCCCTGGAAATCGTAAACCCAGCAGCCGGTTTCAATGGCCCAGCGGATCATCTCCCACTGGATCAGGTAGTTGGGCATCACATTGCGGTGGGCGTTGTCCGAAGCGCCATAGACATAGCAGGTCTTGCCTCCAAAGTTGGTGGTGATGGCCCCGGAGATGGGCTGCCCCTCATAAAAGGCCATGTAAAGCCGCACCTTCTCCCCCAAAGAGTCCAGCATCCGCTCAAAGTAGGATTTGGGCCGGATGTTGAAGCCATCCCGCTGGCCGGTGGTCTCCATGAGACCCATAAAATCATCCAGCCGCTCCTTGCCCACCACCTGGATTTCCACCCCGTGCTTCCGGGCTACCCGGACATTGTACCGGGTCTTCTGGGTCAGGGCGGCAAAGACCTCATCCTCGGTGCGGCCGTTCAGATACAGCCGGTAGTTGAACCGGGCCTGGATGCCTTCAAACCCATCGGGGCCGTAGGACTGGACAAAACCCAACGCCTTTAGGTTCTCCACTGCCTCGGTGTCGGTGAAGAGGATATCCGGGTCCCACTTGATGGCGTGGGCATTGTACCGGCGGGCCAGTTCATCGGCGCCGTTTTTCAGATCCAGCAGGATGGCCTTGTTGTGCAGATCGCACACCGGGCCCCGAGGGGCGTACAAAAAGCTGGTGCCGATCATGGGGATCTTTTGAATCAGAACCCCCATGGCCCCCACAATCTCCCCGCTGGCGCTGCGGCTGATCACCGCCTCATATCCCCAATTGTTTTTCACCTTCCGCCAGTCGGTGCACTGGGTAAAACTGGATTGGGGATGGCTGGCTACAAAGGCGTCATATTCCCCATACTGGGCGGGTGTGATAATTTCCATGGAACGGTCCCCTCCTTGTAAAAATGCCCGCTGCAAAGCCGCGGCGCTGCTGTATTGTTTTGCCTGGGTTTCCCTTGGCGGTGTCTTTCTTCCTATTCTTTCCCCCCCTGGGGCGGATACTCCCCAGTGAGGATAGCCAAATTCCGTTCCAGCACCCCTTTCCCCCGGAACCCCAGCGCCTTGCATTTTTTTAGAACGGCAAGGTTCTCCCGGGTGAGGATAGGAACCACATTTTGATAAAAGGCCGGGATGTCCGACCAACGGGCCCCTTTGTTGTGGGGACAGACGTCGGTGCACAGGTCGCAGCCCCAAACCATCCCCCCTTGGCGGATGGCCTGTACCTCCCAAAGGGACAGTTCCCCCTTTTTCTGGGTGATATAGGAACGGCAGCGGCTTTCCTCCACAGTGCCATCCCCTTTGAGGGCCCCGCCAGGGCAGGCCCGGACACAGGCCCCGCAGCCTAAACAGCCCCCCGGCAAGGGGGTGGAGGGGGGAAACTCCAGGTCGGTGACGATCTCCCCGATGAACACATAGGAACCGAATTCCGGGTGGATCAGCTGGCCGTTCCGGCCGATGACCCCCAGCCCTGCCAGATAGGCGGCATAGACCTCCCGGATGGGGGAGGAATCCACAAAGCAGGCAAAGGAACCCTGGGGATAGGCCTCTCCCAGACGGGCGGCTATCTCCTCCAACATCCCCCGGCCGATGGTGTGGTAGTCGTCGGCCAAGGTGTACCGGGAGATATTCCGCTCCGGGTAATCCCCCACATAATAGGGGAGCAGGCAGACGATCACCGACCTGGCTCCCGCTGGGATGCGGGCCGCCCCCCGGCAGGGCAGCAGCGGGAGGCAGTCGGCGAAGGCGGCAACGCCAAATTGGCTGATTCCCCCGCCGGTGACAATCTCTTTCAGCATATGCCTTCCCCCCTTGGATCATCCCTTACTGTAGCATATTTGGCCGCCCTTTTCCACCCTTTTTCTGTGAATGGCCGCTTTTTGCCCGCCGGTTTCCAGGGGATTTCCTCCATGGGAAGTTTTGGCGGGTTTTCCGCCCCAATTCGCCCTCTTTTGCCTTGACAAAGATTTTCCCCCCCGGTATGATGAATAAGGAAAGGAGGGCCAAGGCATTGGATCTGTTGTCTATCGTCATCGACCTTGCGACCTTTATCACAAAATTTTTGTGGCTTGCCGTGGTCCTCGCCGCGGTGCAGGCCGCCTACCGCTATCTCAAAAATAAATTTCACTGGTAAATAGTTCGCCGGTCCCCTGGTTTATTCTGGGGGAACCGGCTTCTTTTTACTCTGGCCGCCGCCATGTTTCCTGTGGTTGACACCCTCTGCCGGAGCCGGTATAATTGAGGGGAGTGGAACCGGGCATATGCACAATATGCCCCCCATTCCACAAGTATTGCGGTCAGGAGGTGGACATTCTGCCCAGGACAACCAAATGCAGGCGGGTGTGCATCGCCCCAGACAATCGGGTTTTCACCCCCAAACGCCCCTGCGGCAAACCGGTGACCCTGCGGCTGGAAGAGCTGGAAAGCCTGCGCCTGTGCGACCTGGAAGGGCTGGAACAGGACAGCGCCGCCCAGCGGATGGAGGTCTCCCGCGGGACCTTCCAGCGGATTTTGTACCGCGCCCGCCAAAAGGTGGCCGGCGCCTTGTGCGAGGGTTGCCCCATTGTCATCGAAGGCGGCAATTACCAACTGGCCTCCAGCGGCCAGGGATGCCCCCATTCCTGTTCCAGGTGTTACCCAAATGAATTGCAAATAGGTAAGGAGTTGAAATCCAATGAGTGAAGGATGCAACCACGATTGCGGCAACTGCACCCAGAACTGCCCCTCCCGCCAGATGAAGCCGGAGGATTTCTTGGAGTCCCCCCACGAGATGAGCTCCATCCGCAAGGTGATCGGCGTAGTCAGCGGCAAAGGCGGCGTCGGCAAATCCCTGGTGACCTCCCTGATGGCGGTCCTTCTGAACCGCCGGGGCTACAACACCGCCATTTTAGACGCGGATATCACCGGCCCCTCCATCCCCAAGGCCTTTGGCATCCACGAAAAAGCCATGGCCAGCCAGTTCGGCCTTCTCCCCACCAAAACCAAGACCGGCGTGGACATCATGTCGGTCAATCTGCTGTTGGATCATGAGACTGATCCAGTGGTGTGGCGGGGTCCCATTATCGCCAATACGGTAAAACAGTTCTGGACCGATGTGATCTGGAGCGACGTAGACTTTATGTTTGTGGACATGCCTCCGGGAACCGGTGATGTTCCCTTGACCGTCTTTCAATCCATCCCCCTGGATGGCATCCTCATCATCACCTCCCCTCAGGAGCTGGTCTCGATGATCGTGGGCAAAGCGGTCAACATGGCCAAAAAAATGAATATCCCCATCTTGGGTTTGATTGAGAATATGAGCTATGTCCAGTGCCCAGACTGCGGCAAACACATCCATGTCTTCGGCGAAAGCCATTTAGAGGATGTGGCTGCCGCCTATGGGCTGGATGTGCTGGGCCGCCTTCCCATCGACCCTGCCATCGCCAGCGCCTGTGACCAGGGCCGGATCGAAGAGGTCGAAGGGGATTGGCTGGACGGCGCCGCCGACCTGTTGGAACATTTGGGCGACTAAGCCCTTGCAAAGACAGCTCCCATACAACAAGGGGGCTGTCTTTGCTGCATTTTGGCGGGAGGAGCGCCCCCTCGCCCCATGAAGAGGACAACGCCCCCGGTTTCCCGCAATGACCCGATGATCCCCGGCGCGCCTGCCGGAACGACAGCTATGTGGAAGAGGGTTGGAACAGCCATGAAAGAAGATATCAGTTTGTATCAGTGGATTTATGAGTATCTCCTTATGATGATCCAGTGTGGGGTGGTGTCCCATGGGGAATCCCTTCCCCCCATTTGGGATCTGGCCGACAAGTTCCATGTCTCCATCCGCCCGGTGCAGCAGGCCCTCGCCATGCTGGAAAGCCAGGGCTGGATCGCCATGGACGGCAAACGGTTCCGGGTGGTTGCCCGTCTCACCCCGGAAGAGATCGAGCAAAACTACGCCGTCCACTTCTGGTCCCGCAGGGACGCCATCCGGGACATCTACGCCTTCGAGTCCATGGTGTCCGCAGACATCCTGCTGGCCGCCCTTCAGCTCCTCCCGGAAAAGGATGCAAAGCGGCTTTCCCGGTGGGAGGATGACCCCTCCAACCAGGATTTTATAGGCAGCATCTACCTGCTGGAGGAGATGCTCCACCCCTTGGGCAACCCCATGCTCACCGGCCTGCTCTGTGACCTGGCACTGTTCCAGGCCTATCCTTTTTCCGCCCGGGGAGGAGAAAAGGACGGCGGGTTCCTGTGCAGCTGCGGCAGCCTTCTCTCCCTCCTCGGCCTCTGCCGGCAGAGGAACCATGCCGAGGCGCGCCGGCAGATCTGCCAACACCTGGACGACAACGCCCTTCGCCTGTACGCCTCCTTCCACGACAGCCCCCAGCCCCCGGATGTACAGCCGGTTTCCTTTGAGTGGCAGGTTTACCGGGGCCGCCCCCGTCAGGTGTACAGCGTGGTTTACAAACTGATCCATCAAATCGCCTTGGGGGAACTGCCCATGGGGCAGCGCCTCCCCCCCATCAACACCCTGGCGGACCAGTTTGGGGTGAGCCGCAGCACGATCCGCCGGGCCACCGGGGTGATGAACAGCATTGGGGTGACCCAGCCCTCAGGGGGCAAGGGAACCAAGCCGGTCCCCCTCACCCCGGAAGCGGTGGCCAACGGCTTGGAGACCTACACCATGCGCACCATGATGGCCAAGTACCTGCAGGCCCTACAGATTTTCAGCCTCACCGCCCCCGGCATCATCCGGGACACTTTCCTCCAAATCGGGGAGCAGCAGTTGGCCTCCGCCGCCGCCAACTTTCGGGAAATTGCCGCCTCCGGCCGCTGGAACACCATTACCGAGCTGTTCTGCCAACTGATGATCGACGCTTCCGGCAATGGGGTGGTTCGGGAGCTGTATGCCCGCCTGTTGGAACAGCTGGTGTGGGGCCATCCCCTCTCCTGCCTGGCTGGCAGCCCGGAGAAGAGCCGGATGTACTGCCACTGCGCCGACACTTTGGCCCTGTACCTGGAGAGGCGTGACCTGGATGCCTTCTGCCGGGAGGCCAAATGGCATTTTGATTCCCTTCTCCTGTTTGGCAGGGCGTTGCTGCTTCAGCACGGGGCAGGCGGTGTGAAGCCCATTGTCTTGGTAGAAGGGCTTCCCAAACCGTGATATTATCCCCACTTCCACCTTTCCTCCAACCGCCCAAAAGGGCGGTTTTTTCGCTATTCGGGGAGCTTTTTGAAAATATATTTTTTATACAACCCTATTAAATAGGAGCCTCTTTTGATATAATGGTTGTGGACTTATACAAACAGGTATTGGCGGGGCAAAACCCGCTCCATAAAGACAGCAAGCACAGGCAGGGAAAAGCCCTCGTTTTTCCCTGCTTCTCTTATTGCCACAGGATTGCCCACAGAAGATGCCAGTATCACCACAGCGCCCCCATGCCGGCCAATGCTTTTCCAAGGACGGGCCGTGCCTTCTATCCCGGGGCGCCCCATTGCTTGGGGAAGCCTAGGCATCGGAACTCTGCCCTGGGAGCTGCATACCTTATACAAGGAACCAGCCCAATCCCCGAATCTCTGTCCTATGGAGGGTGAGAAATGACTGTTCAGCAATACTACGCCGCCATCGGCGCCGATTACAACGAAGTGATCCGCCGGCTGGGGAATGAAGACCGCATCCGCCGGTTCCTCTTAAAATTCCCCGCAGACCAAAGCTTTTCTACCCTTTGCCATTCGCTGGCGGAAAAGCAGTACGAAGAAGCTTTCCGGGCCGCCCACTCCCTAAAGGGCATCAGCATGAACCTGGGGCTGACCCCACTGGCAGAGTCCAGCAGCGCGGTCACCGAAGCGCTCCGCTCCGGGCCTCCCTCCGAGGATATCGGCCCGCTGTTCGCCCAACTGGAAGGCGATTACAACACCATTCTCGCCGCAATTCAGGGATTGTCCCAAGCCTAGAGGGCGAACCATAGAGGAAGTGTAGTGGATGGAAAAAAGGAACCGTATCCTCATTGTTGATGACACCGAAATGAACCGATCTTTGTTGGCGGATATTCTGTCTGCCGAATACGACATCTTAGAGGCCCGCGATGGCATAGAGGCCATCGCCCTCTTGGGCAAATACCACACCAATATCTCGCTGGTGCTGCTGGATATCGTCATGCCGCGGATGGACGGCTTTGAAGTGCTCACCATTATGAACAAAAGCGGCTGGATCCACAGCATCCCGGTGATCACCATATCGGCGGAGACCTCCTCTAGCTACATTGACCATGCCTACGACCTGGGCGCAACCGATTACATCAACCGTCCTTTTGACGAAAAGACGGTTCAGCGAAGGGTCCGCAACACCATCATGCTGTACACCAAACAGAAAAACCTGGAGGGCATGGTGACCGAACAGATTTTAGAAAAAGAGCGGTACAACTTTTTGATGGTGGAGATCCTCTCCAACATCGTGGAGTTCCGCAATGGGGAGAGCGGCCTGCACGTCCTTCACATCCGGGTGATCACCGAGCTTCTGCTGAAAAAACTGGTGGCCCGCACCAGCCGGTACAACCTGACCTCCTCCAAAATTGCCCTGATTGTAAACGCCTCGGCCCTCCATGACATCGGCAAAATCTCCATCCCGGAGGATATCCTCAACAAACCGGGCAGGCTGACCGATGAGGAATTTGCCATTATGAAAACCCACTGTGCCATCGGGGCACAGATTTTGCAGAATGCCCCCAACCTCCAAGAGGAGGAGCTGATCCGGGTGGCCCATGACATCTGCCGTTGGCACCATGAACGGTATGACGGCCGTGGGTATCCCGACGGTCTCAAAGGGGAGGACATCCCCATCGCCGCCCAGGTGGTCTCTTTGGCAGACGTCTATGACGCCTTGACCAGCAAACGGGTATACAAACCCGCCTATTCCCACGAGGAATCCATGCGGATGATCCTGCGGGGGGAATGCGGGGCTTTTAACCCCATCCTGCTGGAATGTCTGGTGGATGCCGGGAGCCATATTGAGGAAGAGGTTCGGGTAAACTCCCCCAGCGGCATGTCCTCCATGGAGATTCAAAGCATCGCCACCGAGCTGATCGCAAGCAACGAACTGCGGGCCTCCAACCGCACCCTGGCCCTGTTGGATCAGGAGCGGATCAAATACCGGTTCTTCGCCTCCATGTCTCAGGAGGTCCAGTTCGAATACAACATTCACTCAGACCTGCTGGAGGTTTCGGAATGGGGGGCCAGATACCTGGCCCTTCCGGAGCTGATCGCCCACCCCAAGCAGAGCAAACAACTCCAGAAGGTCTTCCCCGCTGCGGATTTTCAAAGCTTTATCTGTCTTCTGCGCGGCACCACTCCCACCGACCCCATTGTCAGCGGGAGTTACTGCTTGTCGGTCCAAGGGGAACCCCGATGGTTCAAAGTGGTAGCCCGCACCCTGTGGGACAGCGAAGACCGGGCCAACTACTCCACTGTCATCGGCAAGTTCATCGACATCCACGAAGAGCAGCTGGAGCTGGCCAACCTGCGCCAGCTTGCAGCCCAGGATTCCCTGACTTCCCTGTACAACCACCGGGCGGCCCGGGAAGCCATTGAAGCTAAAATTGCCGCCAATGAGGGCAAAAACTTTGCCATGATCCTCTTTGATGTGGATTATTTCAAGTCAGCCAACGACCAGTTTGGCCACATCTTCGGGGATGAGGTGCTCAAATATGTGGCCCAGCGGATGCGCCAGAACATTCGGCAGGGCGACATCGCCGCCCGGGTGGGTGGGGATGAATTCCTGATTTTTGCCGAGTGCCAGAGCGACGCCATGCCTCAAATCCAGCGGGTGTTCCACACCCTGACCGGCCAATACAAGGATTTTCAAATCTCCATCAGCATGGGGATCTCCCTCTGCCCGGAAAACGGGGAGGCGTACGAGCGGCTGTTCCACTGCGCAGACCAAGCCCTCTATTCCGCTAAAAAGAGTGGGCGGAACCAGTACCGGCTGTATGACAAATCCATCCAAGGATTTTTGTCGGTCCTCTCCCCAATGGACAATTAAAAACGCAAACAGCCCCCGCAGGAACACCGTTGTCCTGCGGGGGCTGTTTTGTCTGCCACTATAGGATATAAAAGAACACCACCAGGAAGTGGAGGAAACTGCCCAGCATCACAAAGAGATGAAACAGCTCATGGAACCCAAAATCTGCACTGATGTTGGGCTTTTTGACGGCGTACATCACCCCGCCGATGGTGTAGGAGATTCCCCCGGCAGCTAAAAGGGCAATCCCCCCGGCAGGCAGGGCCCCTAGGGACGGCAGGTCAAAGGCGATCGCCCACCCCATAAGGATGTACAGGGCGGTGGAAAACCACCGGGGCGCGGAGAACCAAAAGAGCTTCACTGCGATGCCCACCACGGCGCACAGCCAAATCACCGCTGTAAACAAGTAGGATTTGGGCGGCTGCAACAGATTGAGCAGCATGGGGGTGTAAGAACCGGCAATGAGCACATAGATCATTGAATGGTCCAGCTTGCGCAGCCGCAGAATCACCCGGTCAGTCCCATGGACAAAATGGTAGGTGGCGCTGGTGGCGTATAAAGCCACCAGGGACAGGCCGAAAACCGCTGCGGAAAGCCCGGTCATCCAGCCCACCTGGCGGGATATGCTGGCGGCAACCAATACGCCAGTCCCCAGAACAGAGAGCAGTGCACCAATAAAATGGGTATAACTGCTAATAGGGTCCCTAGCATGTTGTAAATAGTGAGACATCTTCGGCACCTCCACTCACATAATTTTAAAAACCAGATTATAGGATATATCATAGCACAATCTTGAAAAAAAGCAATGGGAAACGCCCCGTTGTCGAAAAGTTCAGGCTACAGAAGTAGTGTGGGAATCCCATTTGTCCCTTATGCAAGCTGGTGGGGGAAAATCCTCTGCAAACTGTCCCCTCCCTGAAGGGTCTTCATCCCCCTGGGGGCTCTCCTCTGGAACTTTGCATAACTCAAAAGAACCGCCGCCCTCTGAGGGCTTCCTCCAAACCCGAAAGCCCCGTTTCGTCTAAATTGGGCCCCCCAATGGGCTTTTTATAGAGTTATCCGGTGGCGGGCCTCGCTGACCACGGTAAATACCTTATGGAAATACGGGCCCCATTATCCCACCGAAAAACCATGGAATGTAAACTTTTTCACTCCCCGTATTGCCTCAGCCGGCCACTTGCCATGCGGGCCAGCAGCAAAACATCGCAGAAAAGCGCCCTCCCCGCTATGGGGAGGGCGCTTTTTGATTAATCTTATGGCCGAGGCGGATCCTCCCCGTCGGGGGCATCCTCCGAAGGCTGCGCTGCCTCCGGCTCCTCTGGAGCGGGGTCCTCCGCTGCCAGCTGGAGAGGTTCTGGAGCTTCCACCCCTTGGGCCGCCTGTTCTGCAGCGGCCTTGGCCCGGCGGCGAATCAGCTTCACCCAGAAGTAAAGAAGCAGCACACCGGTCGCACCGCAGATGGCCGAAATTCCCGCCAGCCAGTTGAGGTCGATGACCCCCACCCGGTCAAACACCATCCCGGAGGAAAGGCCGGCATCCACCCCCAACACGGCAATGATCTCCCCGGAGCGGCTGTACACCGGCACATAACTGCTCACCACCTTGACCCCATCCACCGTCTCGGCGATGCCCCCGGCAGTGATCCGAGGCTCCTTCTTGGAGAACACCTTGTCAATGGCGGATTTCGCCTTGCCGCTCAGCGGTTTGTACTGGGTGGTAGGGCCGTTGTAGTCCACCCCTTCCCGGGCGTTGTCCCGATAGCCGGAGTCCAAAAGGGTATACAGTTTTCCGCCCACCCCTTTATACAAAAGGTAGACCCGGTTGTATCCATATGCATCTTTTACCGAAGTCAAAAGGCCGCAGAGGGATTTATAGCTGTCATCCATGCCCGGTTCCCGGGCGAGGCGGCTGATCTCCTCATCGCTGTAATAGGTCATAGCCAGCGAGAAAGAGGTCATGGAAGAAAGGCTCCTCTCCCCCACCTGGTTGACTGCCTGGGCTTTGCGGGCCAAGGGATAGGTCAGCGACAGGATAAGGCAGAGGGCCGATAGGGCGGTAAACAGCACCAAAATGCGTTTTAACTGCTTGGAATACAGGATTTTATCGAGCATAAATCCACTTCCTTTTACAAATTCCCCCACACCGGGGCTTTGGTTTCCAAAAGACGGCCTCCACGGCCGGATCTTCTTCGGTTTTATTATACCAAAGCACCTGTGGAAAAACAATCAAAAGCCTTGTTTTCCTGGGAAATGAATGGAAAAAGGCGAAGATTCCCTATTGCCGGCGGGTGTGCAGATTCCCCCAGGGGACATGGTCAGCTTCCGGATCCCAATCCTCTTCCCTCTGCCGGGATTCCTCCGCTTGGTATACAGCGCCGCCGGACATCTCCTCCTCTTCCTCATCCCAATAGGGGCGGATCCCTCCGCGGGCGAGGAACCCGTCCAGCTTCACCATCAGCCAATAGCCGGCCATAACACTGAAAAACAGACACCCCAACAACAGCAATGTCTTCATACAATCACATCCTTTGACTCTATTCTACTGGATTGCATGTAACGATGGTGTGAGCATTCCCCGCCAAGGCGTTAAAGTCGCATTAAGGCGCACGGCATCCTGTGGGCTTCTTAATTTAACATTTATGCGGACAGCTTTTGTTCTAACGGCACTCTTATTTCTTTTGCGGTATGATTTGACCGTTGATAAAGGAGGGATTTTGATGCAACTCATTCTCTGCGGCATTGGGATTTCAACAGTCGCCGTATTGGCCTACCTGGCCTGGACCTTGATGAAGGAGGATCAATAAACCATGAATGCACTCATCCAATATGCACTGTACCTAATCATCCTGGTGGCGCTGGCTATCCCGCTGGGCAGCTATATCGGCAAAGTCATGAACAACGAGCCGGTGTTCCTCTCCAAAATCCTGCGGCCCTGTGAAAAAGGCTTCTACCGTATTTTGGGCATCCACGAGGATGAAGAGATGGGCTGGAAAAAATACGCTGCTTGTTCCCTTGCGTTTTTCTTTATCAGTCTTTTTGTACTTACCCTCATCTTAAAATTCCAAGACCTGCTGCCTTGGAACCCCCAGGGCATGGAGGGGCTGAGCTGGCACCTGGCCTTTAACACCGCCTCCAGCTTCGCCACCAATACCAACTGGCAGTCCTATTCCGGGGAGGTCACCCTCTCCAACTTCTCCCAGGCCATGGGCTTGACCGTCCAGAACTTTGTCTCCGCAGGCGCAGGCATCGCCGTGCTGTTCGCCCTGATCCGCGGTTTCGTGCGCACCAAGGCCAGCGCCATCGGCAACTTTTGGGTGGACTTGACCCGGTCGGTACTGTATGTGATGCTCCCCCTGTCTTTGGTGATGTCCATTGCCCTTGTGGGCTTGGGCGTGCCCCAATCCCTGGGCGGCAACATCACCGTGGATTTGTTGGAGCCTCTCGCTGTAGATGCAGAAGGCAACGTGATCACCGGTGCGGAAATTGACCCAGAGGCCGGCACTGTCACCTTGGACGGCGCTTTGGTAGAGGATGCTCAAATTATCACCAAACAGATAGTTCCCCTCTACCCCCAGGCTAGCCAGGTATCCCCCAAACAGCTGGGCACCAACGGCGGCGGCATTCTGGGCAACAACTCCGCCCATCCCTTGGAAAACCCCAACCCCGCCTCCAATCTGCTGGAGATGATTTCCCTTCTGCTGATTCCCGCGGCCCTCTGCTTCACCTTTGGGCGCAATATTAAGGATAAACGGCAGGGCATCGCCATCTTCCTTGCCATGTTTATCCTGCTGGTCATCGCACTGGGCGTTATCGGCGCAAGCGAACAGGCGGGCACTCCCCAACTGGCACAGAACGGCGCGGTTGACATCGCCGCCGGGGAAGGCAACATCGGCGGCAACATGGAGGGCAAGGAGACCCGCTTCGGCATCACCACCTCCTCCACCTGGGCGGCCTTTACCACCGCTGCATCCAATGGGTCGGTCAACTCGATGCACGACAGCTATACCCCCATCGGCGGCATGATGACCATGCTCCAGATGCAGCTGGGCGAAGTCATCTTCGGCGGCGTAGGCTGCGGCCTGTACGGCATGATCGGCTTTGCGCTGCTCACCGTCTTCATCGCCGGACTGATGGTGGGGCGCACCCCCGAATACCTGGGCAAAAAAATCGGCCCCAAAGAGATGCGGATGGCCGTCCTTGTCTGCCTTGCCACCCCCATCGCCATCCTGGTGGGCAGCGGCATCGCGACCCTGCTCCCCTCCACCATAGAGAGCCTGAACAACGCCGGAGCCCATGGCTTTTCCGAAGTCCTGTACGCCTATTCTTCCGCTGGCGGCAACAACGGCTCCGCCTTCGCCGGCATGAACTGCAACACCCCCTTTCTCAACTGTAGCTTAGGGCTGGTGATGATCTTCGCCCGGCTTGTGCCCATGGTGGCAACCCTTGCAATCGCGGGCAGTATGGCCCAAAATAAGAAGGTCCCGCCTGGCTGCACCAGGCGTGCCACGACTCCATGGAAAAAACGATATCGCTGGCGGCGATCGCCTGCGGGGTGGTCGGCAGGTTACCGCCGCGATAGCCGGGGGCGGCGACCACCAGCTGTTCATCGGCAAACAGATGCCGGCTTTCCATCCCCTCCCAGTCGCCTTGCCCCATGCGAATGGCCAGATCGATACCCTCCTGTTGCAGGTTAACCACCGCCAGGCTGGTCAGCAGGCGCACCGCGATCTGCGGATGCCGCGCCTGAAAGCGCGCCAGCCGCGGCAGCAGCCAGTGACAGCCAAAGGAGGGGAGCGTCGCCAGGGTCACTTCCAGGGTGCGGGGTTTGATCTGCACCATGCGCGTGGCGTCGGCGATGTGCTGTAACGCCTCGCGGATTTGCAGGGCATAGAGCCGTCCTTCTTCCGTGATGCGCACTCCGCGGCCGTGGCGGATAAAGAGCGTGACGCCGACCAGGGCTTCCAGCTGTTTGATGTGCTGGCTGACCGCCGAATGGGTCACGCTCATTTCGTGGGCGGCCTGCGTCACGCTGCCGAGGCGCGCCACCGCCTCAAAGCTGCGCAGGCTGGCGACAGGGGGAAAATCTGCCATGGTGATCTCTCAGTCAGTGAGTCGATACGTTAACGTTACTACCGGATTAGCGGGTTTTATAGCCGCCGCGAACAGGCTGAAAAAGGGGCTAAATGCCGCCTCAGTCGGTATAGCACAAGGGGGACTGGAGGGCTACAGCGAGTCGCCAATCTGTTAGTTTTACTAACCGTTGCGGTAAGTATCTGGTGATATTCGCGGCATCGGTTTTCCAGTAAGGTAAAGCCGCAACCTCTTTATCGCAGGCAGGAGTGACGATGAAACTCATTGGTATGATGGATTCACCTTATGTAAGACGCGTGGCGGTTTCTCTGGCGCTCTATGGCGTGGAATTTGAGAGCCTGCCGCTATCGGTCTTTAGCGGCTTTGACGAATTCTCCCGTATTAATCCGGTGGTCAAGGCGCCGACGGTGATTCTTGATAACGGGACGCAGCTGATGGACTCCACGCTGATCCTCCACTATTTCGAAACGACCAATCCGGCCGGGCGCCGGCTGCTTCCCGCGCATCCCGAGGCGCTGGCCCGCGATCTGCACCTGCTGGGGGTGATCCTCGCCGCCTGTGAAAAAGCGGTCCAGCATGTTTATGAGCACCGTCTGCGGCCGGAAGAGAAGCAGCATCAGCCGTGGATAGCCCGGGTGACCGGCCAACTGCTGGCCGCCTGTCGGGAGTGGGACGCCCGGCTGGCAGACCGCGCCGCCGCCGCGCAGCCGGATCAGGTGCTGGTCACCAGCACGGTGGTCTGGTCCTTTATCCAGTTGATGATCCCGGCGGTGGTGCCGGCAGCGGAGTTTGCGCATATTCGCGCGCTGGCGCAGAAGGGGGAGGCGCTGCCGGCGTTTCAACAGTATCCGCTGGGTTAACGGCAGGGGTGGAGAGGGGCGCCGCAGCGTGGCGCCCTGAAGCAGGAGAGGATCACCAGCAGACAACCCCGCCGTCGACCACCAGGTCTACGCCGGTGCAGAACGAGGCGGCGTCGCTGGCGAGGAACAGCGCCGGGCCGGCCATCTCTTCCACCTTCGCCATCCGCTGCATCGGCGTCTGGCTTTCAAACTCGCGGGTCTGGTGCACCATCTCCGGACGGGTATTCATCGGCGTGGCGGTATATCCCGGGCTAATGGAATTGACGCGGATCCCTTTGCCCACCCACTCCATCGCCAGGCTTTTCGACAGATGGATCACGCCGGCTTTGGAGCAGTTGTAATGCGCCTGGTCGAGGCCGCGGTTAACAATAATCCCCGACATCGAGGCGATATTGATAATCGACCCGCCGCCGGACTCCAGCATCAGTTCCGCTTCCGCTTTGCAGGAGTTCCATACGCCAGTGAGATTGATATCGATCACCCGCTGCCATTGCTCGCTCTCCATCTCCAGCGCCGGATTGGCGTTGGCGATCCCGGCGGCGTTGACGGCGATGTCGAGGCGGCCAAAGCGGTTTTTGGCCAGCGCAACGGCGGCGCGCAGGTCGGCAATCTGGCGGACATCGCCGGTAAAAGAACAAGCCTGACCGCCGATGGATTCAATATGGCTGACCGTT
>ERZ791611.1287-NODE-1287-length-17074-cov-2.865033_pt1 | contig 17074 bp, 13 predicted proteins | sample MGYA00510275_ERZ791611 | MGnify/ENA primary metagenome ERZ791611 (study PRJEB30046, sample SAMN00791912) | human gut metagenome | study: EMG produced TPA metagenomics assembly of the A metagenome-wide association study of gut microbiota in type 2...
TTTGGAAGAGTAGTTTCTCTAATACGCACAATTCGTTGATTGATAATATCCCCATCTTTATTCCAAAAGTTCATCTGGAAATTTCCATCCATACCTATTAACAAATCCATTATTTTAGATAAATAACTACTGTCAATTTTCTCTTTTGTGTACGCAGAATTTGACAAATCCAGAATATCTCTAATTCTTATTACAGGTTTCCCCGAATCTCCAAACAACGCTGTTGATAAAGGATATCCATATTTTACATCTGCTACTTTTGGTAAGTCAAACACATTCCATCCTTCAGGAATTTCACGTTTCAACTCATCGTTCCACACCATTTTACCGCCACTGCTCTTGTATGGTCTTCCATTTTCATCAGGGAAATCAAACTGTACAAACCAATAATCATACAAAAGTTTTGCCATTGACTCAAGGTCTGAACAGATGGAATTATTGAGTGCAATTTTAGAATTCAAATTATAAATAATATCTGCAATCATATTTTGTTCTTCCAGTTTGGGAAACGGAACAAGCATCTCCTGTGCCGAAGAAACATTAAAATGTTTTTGAACAGCTCCTACTTTTACATTTTTAATTTGAGATGCCCCCCATGAATTAATAAATGCACAAAGAAAATGAGGATTGATTTTTAATGTATCAGGGCGAACAATGACTAAATCGAACAGTTACAACCATCTAATTCTTCAGGAACCACAGCAGCGGTTCCTGGTATCCCAGTTCTAACAATTACCACATCATTGGTATGTAAAATAGATTTACTTATTTTATTATTAAATTCTTTGGTAATATATCTGACATCTGATAAATCAAAAGAAAAAGGCTTCACATTTAAAGAACGTAAAAACTTAATTCCATTTTCAGTATATTCTTTTTCCATACTCCCTACATATCCAACTGTTAATTTTGAAACATCAGAAAGTTTGACCATATTAATCATACTTAATTCCTCCAATCTGATTCATAATCTCAGATTCAAGTCTATGACCTTCAGAGAATTTTTCATCCAAAGCATTTCTATACGCATTCATTCGTTTCAAAAATTCATCTTCACTAATGTCCACATACTCAATCTTAATTTCAAAATACTGACCAGCAGAAAAACTATAATTCTTTTCTTCCATCTTACTATAAGTAGTCATTACAGAAAAATCATCGACTTGTTCATAAGACAGAAATGTATCAATAATATGCTGCACTTCTTCATCACTCAGTACAGTTCTCTGATTCTTTCCTTCTTTTACTTTTGTTCCAAGATTTGAAGCATCCATCAAGAACACTTCACTACCTGTATTTGCTTTATCAAGAAAGATTACAGATACATTTGTTCCTGTATTTGCAAAAATATTTGACGGCATTGAAATAACGCCCCTGAGCATATGGTCATCAACCATCTTCTGACGAATTTTTAACTCAATACCGCTCTTTGCTGTCAAAAATCCAGTAGGTACAACAATAGCTGCCTTACCATCATCTTTCAAAGAATACATAACATGCTGAATAAACAACAGATAGATAGCCATGCTGTCTTTCTTCTTATTCGGAATCTTAGGCACACCCGCAAAGAATCTGTTTGTATCCTGCCACTTCTGCTCGATAGTGTCTCTTGTTGCTGAAAAATCTGTCTTAAAAGGCGGATTGATTGTAATATAATCAAATTTCTTCAAACCACTATCAGGCTCATGTTCTACCTTATAATGAGCGGGACTTTCCATTGTATCACCACGAATGATATTTCCTAATGATTCTGACTTACCGTTCAGCATCATATTCAAACGTAAGAAACGTGTTGATTTTGCAGAAATATCCTGTGTATATACAATAGCTCTGTTCATTCCACCCTCTTGTCCTAACTCATGAGCAAGATGAAGAATCAAGGAACCTGAACCAGCTGCTGCATCATAAATCTCTGCCGCATCAATCTTATCACTCATACCTACAAGAATCTTCGCAATGATTGATGATACTGCCTGTGGCGTAAAATATTCTGCGTATTTACCACTGGCAACATTGTAATTCTTAATCAAATACTCGAAAATAGCTGAATAAAAATCAAAGCTACCATCAAATGCTTCTGAAAAATCAAACTTATCCTGAGCAATAATTCCGAAAATAGATTTTACAAAATTGTTTCTCATAGATGCCTGAACCATCTCTGACAACGGCTCAAACAATGCTGTTTTTTCACCGTCTGACGTTTCAACAGCAAACTGCTCATTCAGCGGATTATTTGAAATATGCTTTAAAGCATCATCAAACTGTTTATAAAAATCCTGCTGTTCCATATGACTAATGAGATACTGAATTGTATCTTCATACGCAAATGCCACATCCTTTGAATTGGAATCATAAAACGCATCCAGCATATCATCTTCATTTTTCAAGATGTCCTCTACCGGAACATCAATCTCTTTTGCAAACTCTTCCAGATTATGCATGAATCTATCATTCAAAAACTTATACAGAAATACAGAAGTAACTACTACTTCCTCATTCGCTGTATTACTTAATCCAACAGTAGAACAAAGACCTTGAAGGTCATCGACCATCTGATGGATTTTTCCTTCTAATTCATGAAAAGCCATTTTTCTATCTCCTTTAGAACATCTTCATATTTGCATACGCTTCATTCAAAAGCTCACTATACCAATTCTTCAAACAAAGTTTTCCGTACAGTTTCGCTTTGATGAGCTGTGTTACGGTCATACTCTTTACGCTGGAAACAAAGTTATCACGACCTTGCAGAATAAGAATATTTGCAGTCTTGATTTCCTTTACGGCACCGTAGACAATATCCATTACCTTTTCAATGTCTTCTTTGGCATACTCTGAATGAATCTCAACAGCATCTGTATATGTCTTTACAAACGCATAGTTTCCATCATATCTAGCTGAAATACGTTCATTTTCAGCATTGATACGATGAGCTTCTTCCAGAATCTTTCTCAATTCATCATTGATTTCTGCCATATTAGCAATATCGAGCTTACCGAACAGCTTCTGCAATATTTCATCCAGCTTGACCATTTCAATCTGATTATGATTACGATTACGCTTAATTTCATCCTGCACTTTTGTAACCAAATCAGTCAGTTCCTTATATTCCTGTGTATTGGCAACACCCTTCATTGCATCAATCAGCTTACCCAAATCCATAATTTCAATCTTTGTTTTCAGGAACTCATACAAAATATCTACAACTTCCTTGTTTGAAATAATGGTAAGCAGATTCGTTGGATTTGAACTCAGGTTTACAAAATCAATACGTGCCTGAACTGCTTTTAACAGCTTTCTGATATGTTCAATATCAATCTGTGCAGCATATTCTTCTGCTCTTGACAGCTTAAACTCTGTATGGCAAGTTTTAACGCCATTCAGCAATCTTCTGATAGTCAAAAGTGCATCCTTATTCATAAAAGTCAGTTGCTTTGAAAAGCGTTCCAAATTCGCTGTATCAATCATAGAATCCAGCTCATTCACATACTTCTTGTATTTAGCATTGATATCATCAGGACCGATAATCAATCCTGTAAGACTTCCGCCATCTTCTCCATCATCCGGGAAATCTTCTTCAATTTCTTTCAAATACATTTCAATCGTTCTATCGTACTCTTCTTCAATATCTACAAAGTCTACGATATATCCGTACTGATAAACCTTACCAACAGGACTCTTATACGGTCTATTGACACGGCTAATGGTCTGCAATAATGTATGTTCTTTTGCATTACGCAGCAAATACATCTTTTTCAAACGATTTACATCATAACCTGTAGTCAGCATCTGATGTACTACAAGAATATCCGGCTTCAATGTTTCCTTGAAAGCAATCTGTGTCTTTTTATTGACAGCAGACGGAATTTCCTCGTCACTAATTACAAGACCAGCAACCAGCTTTGACTGTTCATCAAACCAACGCTTAATCTTCTTTGCCTGTGGATTAGAAGGACACACAATCATGCCGCCAATTGTATCATCACCATTTGTAAGTCTGAAATATGAAAAATCCTTTTCTATGAACTTACACAATGCCTGAATATAATCTTCCGATTCATATACGTCTGATTTATTTGCCTTCGGATTTTCCAGTTCCAGATTCTTCTTGATGTCAGCCCGTGCCGTAGTCTCAATGGATTCTTTCTTGATACGAAGCGTATATCCATCAGCGATTGACTTATCATAGAAATACTTATGAATATAATCGCCAAATTTCAGATTAGAACGCTCTTTCTTAGAAAGAAGCGGCGTACCCGTCAATGCAACATACACTGCATCCGGGTCAACCAACATTAAGTTCTTGAAGAACTCACCATCTGACTTATAGCTTCTATGAGCTTCATCTACCCAAATTACACGCTGAATCTTTGCACCATAATCATTTTTCGATACAGGCATCTCATCATCAAACTTCTGGATATTTACAACAGTGATTTCACCATCTGTACCCATAGAAATATGATTTGAAATAGGCTTGTTAAGCTCTTTTTCAAACTTAGCCTTGTTTGTCACATTGATTACATTCAAGCCACGTTTCGCCATTTCACCGCTGACCTGTGTAAGCAGGTCAAGACGGTCTACAACATAATAAAAACGTGCAGTAATGCCCTGTCCGGCATAATAATCACGAAGAATACGTGTTGACATTGCAGCAAGTGCAGTCTTTCCAGAACCTTGTGTATGCCAGATAATTCCTGACTTGCCACCATTATCCAGCTTTTTCAATAATGCTTTTGAAGCAAAGAACTGCGGATAACGCATAATATGTTTCTCTGGAACCGTATTATTGACATAGGTCATGCCGTATCTGATGTAATACAGAATACGTTCCTTGTCGAATAATGATGTCACAAATCTATTACATGGTGTATTCATATCAAGATTTGTCTGAAATTCCTCTGTATCTGCTTCTGATGGTGAATAATGATTATCTTTCAATACAGCCTTAATACGGTCTAATGAAATGTTCACAAAACCTAATGTTTTTGGCTGCTCCTCACGGAAGAACGAAAAACTTGTCTTCTGTCCATTCGGTGTAGTATAGAAAGACCCGGCTTTTACATCTTCTGCAAATGCAGTATCATCATCACTCTCATACTCCATGTTGTTACTAAACGAAACAACCTGAAGCATATTAAAATATTTCTTATACTCAGGCTTTTCCAAACGCTTATTCAGCATTCTATTGAACTCAGCCTGAATACCCCCTTCATTGTTCGGATGCTTTACTTCCAGAAACGCAAGCGGAATACCATTGATAAGAACTGTAATATCTGGACGAAACGAACCTGTCTTCTCATTCTCCGCATCATCCTTACCAAATGTAAGCTCATCTACTACGGCAAAATCATTTTCATATGGATGTTCAAAATCCACTAACTGAGGTTTATCCTGCGGATTAATCAACCACTGATAAAAAGATTTTCCCAAATCATTGTTCTTGATTACAGTATGTATTTCCTCTACAATCGCCAATGCTTCGGCTTGTGTATATTGTTTTCCATTCAATTTTGAAATTGCTGGAATAAACCGATTCATTGCAATCCTTGTTTCATTATGTAAGTCAATGTCCTTCAATGACTGATAATTATATCCATTTCGCATGAACTGGATAGTTGCCGGAATTTTTACCCTTGTATCTTCATTAAACACAGCCATTTTTATTTCTCCCCGTTAATTATTGTTTTATAAAGTATCTGCCATTACGCATATATGAGTCTCCATGTTTATTGGCAATATTCCATATAAAATTTTTCTCAGCAGTTACACATCTATTGGGTTTTCATACCATATTTAATGTATTTATCATTTTAGTAAATTCTCCTTCTACAGAATTTATCTGTTTTCTTATGTACTTTATTTAGATATTATAACATTTCATCTATATAAGTTTCCATATATACAAAAAAATAGTACAATCCTTTTTCTGTAGAATTGTACTACTTTTACCTCACTATTTTTTCTCTATTAGTCTCCCATTTTTCAAAATAACATCAAAACTAAGATGTTCTTTTTTCAAATGAAAGTAATTCCTTATGCTTTCCAACAACATCTCTTCTCTGCTCATACCTCATTTTCTCCCGTATTATCAGTGTATTATCTTACTCTGCTTTATTTTTTCTTTTGCTTCTGAAATTTCCTGTATTTCTTCATTTACTACTGAAAGTTTCCTGCCATCATAACGAAATATCTTAAATGAGAGCAGTTCTTCCGGTCGTACCTCTGACACGTTTACGTCATGCACCATACGTTTCATTTCATCCGGTGTCAGACCTGTGCTTTCTTTTACAAGCAATACCTCATGTATAGAACTTGGCATAATATAATAGTTTTCCCCCAGTTCCTCATACACATGCTGTAAAACCTCCGGGCAGACAATCGCATTTGCCCCATTTACTCTCTCAGAATTTGTCAAAACATATAACGGCGTCTCTTCATGTGTAAGTTCTTTTACAATCTCAGGGTCTAATCCTTCTGAAGTCATCAGTTCACGCATGATTTCATTTAAATTTTGCAGGGAATACTTTTGAGCAGCGGTATTGTGATATGCCTGCTCCATAATCTCTCCCTGTGTCATTTGGAAACATTCCATGTTTTCCCTAGTGACCAAAAATGAAGTCACGCCCTGTTCATCGGATGCAATCCTGCATCTGGCAACCGCCGCAACATCCCCCATGGTATCATGCACTACATTCTTTAACAGTTCCTCGTTCATATCAGCATTTATCACTTGGATATACAGCTCTCTTCTAAATTCTTCCGGCGTTTTCGGCATCTGTGGAAAGCCATATCTTTTCTGCTCTGCCTCCTGTGCCAGATGCGTTCCGATTTCCTCAATGCTGGTTCCTGACCTCAAAAGATTTTCATATTCATTTGGATATAAGACAACCGTGAACTCATCACCCTGAAATTTACATCCTATTGCCTCCTTATCCCCGCCGATTTTCTTTACGGTCATCGGCTTTACCTCCCATTTTTCGCCTAAATTCTTCTGCACTGCTCTTTGTAATTCATCTATTTCTTCTTTTCTCATCTTTTTTCTCTCCTGTTTTATATTGTTCTACTATATACATAAACTTTTTTTTCAAAAATTCGCCACATTGTGTCAATATGTCATTTAAAATATCCGCCCAATTTTTATCCGATTCTTCTGCATCCACTGAATAAACGGGCATCTGCACTGTATTTTTTCCTTCTATTCCCAGTGCCTCCTGATTATATGTCTGCACCTTCCTAGATAATTCACCCAAGACTGCATCATTAAAATAAAAGCTCTTCTTCACCCTGCAATATCCGAACTCCGCAGAAACGATAATCGCTTCATCTGCTACAACCAGTTTTGACAGGTCAGAAGGCTCCAATATTGGCTTATCCCTGTAAGAAATACTCACGCTCCGGTTCTTTCCGGTTCCACTCCACGTTTTTTCCCTTTCTTTATAATTGCCTACCATACTGCAAATGCTTTTTGCCGTTTCAGGACTCTTACAGTCAAGAACAACCACATACGCGCTATTCGCCACGATACTCTGTATGTCATCCTTGCTATACGCTCCTGACAATGCCTCATAAGACTGTGTAACCATAATCAAGGTGATATTTCTGCTTCTTCCTGTTAATAAAATCTGATTATGTAAACCATATATCGCACCACGCGAACAGAGCCTTGCCATCTCATCAATCACAACCATCACCGGCAAACTACCCTCCGGTCGCTTTATCAGACTGTCAAAAACCTGTGCAATGATAAGGTTAATCACGTTATAATATGCTTCCAGTTTTTCTTCACGAACAGCCAAAAATATGGCTTTCCCATCCTCAATCATCAGAGGATGCGCTTGTTTCGTATTGGACTCAAAGGCATAACGGATATCATCATCCACAAAAACCTTAACAGATTCCTGCATCTGTTGTACTACTCCACTCAGTGTCTCATCAGCAAGATTTTTAAACGAAGAAAGAAATTTCGTTTCGGATGCATTTGGTTTTGCTTTATCCATCAGTTCCTCAACCAGTTCTCTGGTATCTCTGGATAATATTATATTGATTAATTCTGACAGGTTTTTAGTATCTCCATTTTTCCATAGACCTATCAATTCTCCGGTCAGGAGGGAGCGTCCAGATTGTTTCCAGAACTCATTATTGTCCTTTGCAGAAATCGGTATCAGACTATTGGTTATCATCTCCATGCATTCTCTCACATCCCTATCCCGTATCTCTGTTTTATTGTTCAACATATACAGACCATCCCATCCGTATTTTGACCTATCCTGAAAATCTATGATAACCGTATTTTTATCATCAACGCGGCGACTTTTTCGCCAAAGTTCGCCTTTTATGTCCACAATAAACATTCCCATATTATCAGGGGATGCCAGAAGTGTCGGAATGATGACAGATGCACTCTTTCCACTTCCACTACCGCCAATTAGTAGTACATGTCCATCTCTATAATGTTCTTTTTCTAATGGTTTACATAAATACTCTGTATGTTTTTTAACCATCCCTGTCTCTGTCCTTCCAAACACTACTCCCTCCGGGTAATCAAACAAAAATCGCTCATTTACCCTCGGATACATTGCCTGCATCTTTAATGGACTGGAATACTCTGTAGGTCTGTCATGGAACGTATCTTCAATACTGAAATCCATTTTCCCAGCAGCCTGTTCTCTCTGATTTTCTGACCAGATATATATAGATGGAAGGAAGGACAGGACAAACAGGATAAGGTATGAGACATCACCTTGCAAAACATTTTTGAAAAACCAAATCAGGGCAGCCATTGCAAATGGCTGCACCCAGATACCACTTAAAAAAATCCGGTTTATCCATTTCCATATCCTTGGATTCATCTACTCACATCCTTCTTCGCCATTGTCATTCCAGATACCTCTATAAATTTCTCTTTATCCAGAAATCCTCTGTCCTGTCGTATACTGTTGATGTAGATGGCTGCATATCCCCGTTTTCGTGCAAATTTCTCTATTACCTCTAACAGAGATTCCTTTGCCTCCATTGATTCATAAGAAACGAGGTCATGGATAAAAATGCTCTTATTTCCATCCAGCAATGGAAAATTTACAACTGCCGAAGCCAATGCATCCGGTCTTCCATCAGTGACCAGTTCCAGTATCATATAATCATCCTGAAATTCCTTGCCAATCTCGGCAGAACCCTTATATGTAATCAGGACACGTATATCTTCATTCTGTTCTGTTATCTTTTCTCCTGTCATGTTTTTCACCTCTTGTGATTTATTAATAAAGATATTTTCTTTATCAATACTAATATGCTTAATCCTGACACCGATAAAAAACGCTTTTATCCCATCTGAAAATCTCCATATTAAAAATAAAAACGAGGTGACTAATATGGCAATCTTTCAATGCCAAATACAAATCATAAAACGCTCTGAGGGCAGGAGCGCAGTAGCCGCAGCAGCTTATCGTGCTGCTGAAAAAATAGAGAACGAATATACAGGTATCGTAGAGGATTATTCAAGAAAAAACTGGGTCGAACATAGCGAAATTATGCTTCCTGAAAATGCACCTGCAGAATTTCGTAACCGTTCTGTACTCTGGAATGCTGTTGAAAAAAGCGAAAAGAGTAAAAATGCCAGACTTGCCAGAGAAGTCATGGTTGCACTTCCACTGGAACTGTCCATGGAAGAAAATATCAGACTTGTACAGGAATTTGTCCAAGACACCTTTATATCAGATGGCATGGTGGCAGATATCAATATACATAATCCACCGCTCCGCGATGAGACCGGAACGCCGATAGATATGAAGGGAAATCCAGTCACAGATAAAAAAGATATGATTTTCCGCAATCCTCACGCACATATCCTTCTCACTGTCAGACCGCTTGACCAAAATGGTAAATGGACACCAAAGACACAGAAAGAATATATCTGCCGCAGGAATGATGAGACGGCAGCCTTTACTTCTGACGAATACCGCAGAGCCAAAAACGATGGCTGGGAAAAGGAATATCAGTACTACAGAGGAAAAGAAAAGGTATGGCTGACCCCTTCTGAGTCTTATAATGAAAATCTTATAAGGGTCTCCAAAAATCCACGCTGTACATTATATGGACGGCGTGACGAAAAAACTACGCGCTGGAACTCTAAGGAAGCGATTATCCAATACAGACAGTCTTGGGAAAAACATATGAATCAAGCCTTGGAAAGAGCCGGACGACCAGAACGTGTCGATTGCCGCTCTTATCAGGAACAAGGAACTGACACGATTTCCGGCATCCATCTTGGTTCACATACTTCTAAGGATAAGTCATCCGAGCGATACCGCATGAATGAGGAAATCAAGAAACTGAATGAGACCAATAAACGCATCCGGGAGACTTTAGATAGTCTTGAATCACAAATCACTGAAAAGAGCGATTCCTTTTATGAATCATTAGCCGAACAACTTGGAAAAGTAGAATCGGATATCATATCTGCAAAATACAATTTTGAAGTGCTACAAGAGCAACAGGATTCTTTAAAAAGCCAAAGCCAAAAGCTTCATGATTCTATTAACAGGGTACAGACTGCCCGTTCAAACATGCTGAAAAAAAATCAGGCATCACAGGAAATGATTTCCCGGCTCAAGGAAGAACAGAAGGCAAAATTCCCTGTATGGAGCAACCGCCCTGCCGAAATTCAAAATGCAATACAGGCAGAGCAGGACAGCATCAATTTCCGCGAACAACGTTTTTCAAAGATTCTGGAAGAAGAGGGTTTTTCCGACTTATGCGATTTCCAGCAGGAATCACGGATATTAATACAGATGGAGAACGAACAGAAACGGATGGCAAAACAGATTTCCTCTTACGAGCAAAGAATACAAGACTATTCCAACAGATATCAGGAACTCTGCAAATACTTACCTAAAGATTCCATCCTTTCAAAAAAATTCTGGACTAAAAGAAAAGAACGGCTACAGGAACATACGAAAAAGGCAATCTCTCATATAAAGCAGAATACAGGACATATCCATATGGAAACTTTTTCCCGTATTGCCCGTGAAACAGATTATAGATTGAACCAAACCTTCTATCTTGCCAGCCGGACTGCTTATATAGTAGAACAGTTAGAAGAAATCAGCGAAGACCAGATTGACGGTCAGCGAAGTAGAAGCATGTAATCTCTATGAGACAGCCCCTCTCTCTTTAAAAGAATTTTCTTATAAGAGGCAATACTCATCCATCCGAGCATCTATATATAGTATATACATGTATTTTTATATCTATATATAGCATTATATTGATTTTATTCTATATATCTTTAATATAAGCCTCACTGCCTCACAAATATACCCTCTTTATGTCTCTAATGAATTTAATAAACAAAACTATTTTATTTTCATATATGTGCAGCCACTTATAGATAAAATGAAGGGGCAATTGAGGCAGGTACATGAAAAGTACGGATAACCATACGGCTCCGTACTTTTCATTCTATTTGTAATAATTATCTATAGTACTGTAATACTACATTCCCACTATATCTGCTCTCATTTTGCTTAAATCATCCCAAACCTGTTTCCGTATCTTGTCCACCTTATCTTTTGGAATAGCCGAGAAAATCATTGCATAATTGAGCAGAAAATCCCAGTTTACAAGCATTTCCCTGAATTTTGTTTCTTCTTCCCGGCAACTATTCTTGATTTCCTCTTCAAAGATTTTAGCAAGTTCTGGTGCCACATACAAATTTGCCCTTCCATCTCCGCCACAAATAGCAGAATTGATACTTATATAAGGTTCCATGATTTCATCATAACAGGTTTTATATTTTACATAGTATGCTTTCGCGCAGGCTTTCAATACATCACAAACTTCCAGCATTCCCTCCCTTGTTTTTTTATCTGTAATAAAACTCCATTTATTTTTTTTACTCATATATGTATTTCTCCCTTCATTGGAAACTGATTTATTGTTTACAATGCTAATTATGCCAGATTTTCAGATATAAGCAAATTTTTATCGGATTTTTTCACCGCCCTCAAATGTTCGGTAATTAATCCTGATTTAGTCTTATAACAATATTTCAATCCTATCTGCATCTTTCCCTGCATAGTCCTTCAAATATGGTTTACACCCCTGAAAATCAGCCTTTCTCATATTTGTCAGTTTCCGTATATGTGTCCAATTCACAGGTTTCCCTTCTTGTACCAGTTTCCTATAAGCCCATACTATTTCTTTCGCCCAGTACTGTTTCTGCGACTCTTCATATTTTCTAATTTCATCTCTGCATCGCGGTAATTTACTAAATCTTTTATCTGGCAGATTCATTGCTCTTGTAACCGAAGATACCGTAACTCTCTGAGGACGTACCAGCCCATTTCCCTGTAAAAGTGTTATAGTTTCTTTAACCTTTGGTAAAAGTTCTTCATCCATCTTTTCCCATGCAAAAGCCCTCTTCCTTCTCTGCACTTGTTCTCTTGTCTCATACCGTTTTAATATGGCTTCTCCCACACAACGTACCAGTTCATAATCAAGCCCCAGTTCTTCTGACACCTGCATAAATACAGGTGCTTTTATTTTATCTGCTATATGATTCGGTATTGCGGTCAATTCCTCAACAGATATATCAGCAAACATAGATAACTGGCAAATATTATAAAAGTTCCCTCTTTTACCACTAAGGATTTTCTGCATCTGCGTTTCTGTCATTATCTCTTTATTTCTATAAAATTCTGCATAATCCTGATAAAGTCTTTCCAGACAAAGATTTACTCCTGAAGCCGAACAATAAGAATTTTTCAAACGGTATTTAAGAAATTCTGATACAGATACCTTATTTTCAAACTGTACTTCTTCCTTAAAGACCCGGCAGATATACTTTGCAAGGGTGATTTCTCTATCATCCTTACATAGTCTCTCTATTGGATTTTCTGGAATTACAGATTCCGCATTCCACAATCCCGGTGTTGATTTTCTGTCCATAGATATATCACTCTCCATAAGATAACAGCCATGTATGCTACAAACCTGAAATCCCTGAATCTGGTGGACTCTATGCCAATATGTTTCTCCATACAGTTTCCTGTCCTCTTTTACACATAGCGGACAATATCTTAACTTTCTCCCTTTTCCTCTCTGATTCTTCGGAATTGAAAGCAGATTATTAAAGTTTCCATGCATACTTAATAATGTTTTATAGGCCTCCTGTTTCTTTGCATTTGGTAAAAATCTTCCATAAGAAGGAAACATGGTATGCTCCATAACTAATTTTTCCATACTGCATTGCTTTGTTACAAGTTCTATCACTTCTGGTCTCAATTCATTCAAAAACTCTATATCCGGATTTACGCAACGATTTATATATAAATCATCCAAAGCATATCTTAACGATAAATACCCTGATTTCGTATAATAACGCGAAAACCAACTATATACCAATTCATCTGCATATAATTTTGGAAAAAAAGCAATCATACCGCTACCTCCTCTACCTTAAAATGTTCTCTATATACTTCTACAATATCCTGTTTTTCTTCTTTTGCTTTATCAACAAGTGCCGCAAGGGTATCACCTTCATACAGTTTTAAATCAGTCTCTTCCATTTCTTTCGTTGATACTCGTGCCTTTTTTCTACTATCAGAACTCTGTTTTTTTCTCTGTATAGATGGTTCTAAGTATTCATGCAGCATACTCATCCGCTTTTGATAAGCCGCTTCCAGCATCGTCATATCCAAGATATCATATCCTTCCAGAATCGCTATTTCCTGCGCATCATGAATAAGAGATACTAAGATAGAGATATTGCCATTGCAATGCTCAAACAACCATTCTATTTCCCCATCTGACAACTCTATTGCTTCCTTTGTGTATTGATAAACAAACAGTTCTTCACAGACTCTACAAAATTCTTCACCAAACTTCATGGCTTCATATTGTAATCCCAAAGACCGTCTTGCCAACTGCATAGCCTGTTCAAAAAAAGGGATACTTTCGGGTGTTCCTACCATACAGATACTAATTCCAGAGTTATTTATCAACTGCGTCAGCATTCCTACAAGCGATTTTCCATTCCTGCTGTTTACAACATTCTGTATTTCATCCACTACAAGTAACCCAATGTGATTAAGTGCCACCTGACTCACACTTCCTATAAGCATATCTACAGATGCTCTTGCTTTCAGGGCATTCACATAATATTTACTGCCTAAAACTTCATCTACTTTACGCAAGATTTCCAATAAAAGTCCTTTTACAGAAGAATCAAACGGACACTGGACAATGATACAAGGTGCAATTAAACAATATGGTTCTTCTATCTCTATCACTTTCTTTGTTGTTATCAGATTAATTGCTTGAAATACAGCAGAACTTTTCCCAATCCCAGAAGCACCTATAATAGTAAAGGAATCCGAACCACCTAAGATTCCTCTGCACTGACCACTGCGCATTCCTCTTTCGTTTTCATACTTCTGATACACTGCCTGTATTGTTTCCTTTTTCTGCATAGACCGCAAAAGCCCCATGTACAATTTATGGTATATCTCAACAGACATCTGAGAAGGAATGTAAACATTATAAATATCTGACAATGCAACCAGACGCTCCATACTACTCTTATTTCGTATATCAGCAGAATAATCCGGGCATTCCTTTAAGCAATTGACTAATTCCTCCCCTGTTTTCATCTCCGGCATTATACTCATGATTTTATTATTCATTTCCTATCCCCTCCTTCACAAAATCCACATGTCTCTTTCTCTGTTCCCTCTGCCTTGTCCTTCGGATATTCTTTATCTTTGTGTCCTCTGTATGTACTGCATGACTGGCAATGTTCTGTATATGCATTGCCAAATCAATTTTTGCCTGTAGATTTCCGGCAGATGCATTTTTTATCATTTCATTACAATCTGCTTTTAACTTTTCAGCCTCAACCATGTCTTTTCCACGAAAGCGGCTCTCTATCAGGTCAAATATCTGATAGTTTCCATTTTCAAATAACCATACATGGCTCACATCCTCTGGATTGTATGCAACCGTCACTTCGCCACCTTTTAAATATTTCTCTGTATATCCGTCAGCATGATACCGCATTCCTTTTACCCTTAAGCCAAAACGTGTAAGTTTCCCCGTAGTCCTCGGTAACAGGGTCAGTATTAGTTCTTCCTTGGAAACGGGAATCAGATTAACTCCTTCTTTCTGCTTTCCCCATTCAAAGATAGAAGATGCAAATGGCTTAACTTCCTCTTGTAGCATTTCTTCCGTATAAGGGAAGTTTTCAATAATCCTCTGCGAATTATAATATAAAATGCATCTGAGAATCACTGTCTCAAAGTCACGCATAGTAAGGCAGGCATCTTTTCTGTAATCATGTGCTCCTCTTTCCCTGTAATCCGGTTCTATCACACCTTTCCCCTTCAAGTGTTTCTTGTATTCTGACTGTATCAAATCAAAGAATTTCTCTACCTGTCCTTTCAGTTCCGGTCTGTATGCCGGAAGATTTTGTATCGTTACACCTAACTCTGTAATCTGTCCAAAATTTTCAGAGGTATATTCCGTTCCCATATCCGTCAGCATCAGTCCCGGCAGACGGTCACAATCCCACTGCTCCTTATCTATCAGAATGCCAAATTTCCTGCACCATTCTTTTTTATCTGCAATCACGTTAAGCATCAGGTTTCGTAACGAATACACACCGCCTTCCCATAACAGGCTATATCCATAACAAAATGAAGTATACGCATCCACACATGCCAGCAAAATCGGTCTTCCTACCAGATGTCCTGCATCATCCACTAAATAAATATCACAAACTGTTCCATCCAGCATTCCCACACCAACAGAGCAAAATTCCTGTACCCCATCTCCCAGAAGCGGACGGTGATTTCTCTGATAATCCTTTAAACCATCTCTGGAAATATAATATGTCTGCATTTTTTTCGTTTTCTCATAAAAGTATCTCAGTTGATGCATGGACGGGTAATGCTCTGGCAGTTTCCCATTCCGGTCACAGTATTTTTCCTTCAACATTAACGTATAGACAGTTGAAAGACTCTGTTTCTCTTTTGTGTAATAAAACTTGTTCAACGCCCAGCGCATGTTCTTTTCATCCTGCGTCAGTTCTCTTTTTTTCTTTTTCTCTTTTGGTGCCAGCACCGATATATCCTGATATGCCAGATATAACCCCAGATAATTTTTCACAGTGTTCTGACTGACCTTATACTTCTCTGCGGCATCCGCAATCCGCTGGCTCCTTTTTCTTTTATCCCCAACATACGGCAGAATCCCCGAAATGATAGTAAATCTTTCATGCATGGTCTTTCTGGCAGATGCAGAGATTTCTTCTGGAATCTCTCTTTGCATTTCTTTCCCAAAATCTTCTTTTGAGATTTCCACACCATCTTTTAATCCTGATAAACTTATCCACTTTGGCATACCTCTTTTTACACAATCTATGGCAAGGACTTTGTTTTCCTCGGTATCCAGGATTCTTAAAATTGTGTCTTTATGTCTGATTATCCTATGGTTTCTATTTTTCTTCATCTATTACAAGCCCCCAATCCGTTACCCCACGTCTTGTCCAGTACTCTCTTGATGCATCCAATAATTTTACTGTCAGCGGCTTCATCAGGAATTTTCTTTCTACACACTCCCGAACCATCAAATCCCCATTCCGTTTCTCACATACAAAATCCGAACTGTATTCTCCTATTTCAAGTCCTGTCAGCATTACATTGCATTGAAATTCAGTTATGTCATCTGCATTTTCCAATACTTCTGCATACGCCAATTGGATTGCCCCATATGTTCTTACCACATCTTTGCACTTTTTCATCTGCCTCTTCTGGCATCTCCCTTTGAAACCTTTTTTAATCATTCAACTTTCTTCCTTTCCCAAAAGCACTGCCAAATCCGCCATCATTTCCCCAAAAACAGGATTTCCATGGAATTTTATTCCCCAAAAATGAGTCCCAAAATCCCAAAATCTGCTAAATATGTTGATTTTACGCTGTTTTCTCCCCAGAAATATTTTCCCAAAAACGCCATTTTCATTTTTCTCTATGTCCTTTCACACACCCACTTTGCACTTTTTCGGGAAAGTGGATTGGAAAAA
>ERZ791611.1293-NODE-1293-length-17032-cov-2.434941_pt1 | contig 17032 bp, 8 predicted proteins | sample MGYA00510275_ERZ791611 | MGnify/ENA primary metagenome ERZ791611 (study PRJEB30046, sample SAMN00791912) | human gut metagenome | study: EMG produced TPA metagenomics assembly of the A metagenome-wide association study of gut microbiota in type 2...
TTGCCAATATGCAGAATCCGGATTTCTGTCTGGATGATATGGCAAGCCTGCTGAACATGAGCCGTTCGAGCCTGAACCGGAAGATAAAGGGCATATTGGATATGACCCCGAATGACTACATCCGCCTGGAGCGGTTGAAGAAAGCGGCGCAGCTTTTAAAGGAAGGAGAGTGCAAAATCAATGAGGTTTGCTACATGACCGGCTTCAATACTCCTTCCTATTTTACCAAGTGCTTCCAAAAACAATTTGGTATTCTGCCCAAAGACTTCGTGAAATGATAGCATGGAATGCTTGCTAAATATAACAATCCAATCAAATGCCCCTGAGGTGTCTCTCAGGGGCATTTTTTGGATTTATAATTGCATAGATTGAAGCGATATTTGCATTAATTTTAGCTTTATGCGGATATATTTGCATCCGAAAGCCAACAATTTATAATACTATGACCCCTATGCCTATGACGTAACAAATCCTAATCAATGTTCTATGATTGGCAGAAGTGACTAATCACTTTCTGCGGTGTATTTAAAAAGCGGGCGTTAGTTTCCGCATAGTTTTAAAATCTAATTCTATAAAAAATGATCAAGAAAATCTTATTCTTATTCTTTGTTGTGTTTGCAGCTACCGCTTATTCACAAGATGTGACCATAACGGGAACGGTGACGGATGCAAATAGTGAGCCTTTGGTGGGCGTGAATGTATTGGTGAAGGGTACTACCACGGGTGCCATTACCGATATTGACGGTAATTTCTCAGTGAGTGGAAAAAAAGGAAGTACACTCGTTTTCTCTTATATCGGTATGCTTACGCAGGAAGTTGTCTATAAGGGAACTGCCTTGCGCGTGGTGATGAAAGATGACTCGAAAGCGCTGGAAGAAGTGGTTGTCATCGGTTATCAGACGGTGAAGAAGTCCGACTTGACCGGAGCGGTTGCCGTGGTTGATACCAAGGAAATGAAGAAAAGCGCTGCAGGAACACTGGTCAGCCAGATGCAGGGCTTGGCAACCGGTATTAACGTACGCAGTAGCGGTAGGGCAGGCGAAGATGCCTCTATTGAAATTCGCGGTGTCGGTTCCTTGAGCAATAACTCTCCGCTGTGGGTTATTGACGGTATGATTACAGACCCGGGTGTTGATTTCAATCCTGCGGATGCAGAGTCCATCCAGATTCTGAAGGATGCTTCTGCTGCTGCCATCTACGGTTCGCGTGCTGCCAACGGTGTGATTATCGTTACTACCAAGAAAGGTGCGAAAGGTCCCATGAAAGTGAATGTAAGCGTAAAGGAAACATTGGAATGGAGCCCGAAATTCGATTTGATGAATGCGGCAGAATATATCAAGTATAATGATATTGCCTATAATGAAGCCATCAAAGACGGTATTGCCACTGTAAACAGCACTCAGAAACACTCACAGTATGATACCAACTGGCAAGATGAAGTGTTGAAGACCGCATTGGTGCAGGACTACAACGTATCGCTTTCCGGTGGTGGCGATTCCGGCAGTTATTTTGTATCAGCCGGTTACTATAACAATGACGGCGTTTCTTATGGAAATACTTTCGACCGTTATAGCTTCCGTGTCAATACACAAGGTAAAAAGGGCTGGTTCTCTTTTGGTGAAAACTTGGCTTATTCACTCACAAACACAGACCCGAACCAGACCAATACCTACAATGACTTTTTGCGTATGATGCCTACCATTCCTATCTATGATGAGAATAACCCGGGTGGATATGGCTATGGTGATGCTGCCAAGTACAATACGTTCGGTGTAAACCCGATTGCCCGTGAAGATTTGGAATACCGTCATTTCCGCCAGAATCGTCTGAATGGTTCTTTATGGTTGGAATTCAAGCCATTCGAATTCCTTTCCTATAAATTCAATGGTGGTATTGACCTTTACTTTTATGAGAATTCATGGTTCCGTGGAGAAGGTAACTGGACTCAGAATCAGGAACACCGTGATCCGGAAAGCCAGAAGGCGCGTGACAATACCTACAACATGTTGATTGAGCACACGTTGAACTTCAATAAGGATTTTGGCAAGCATCATGTGGATGCCGTGGTCGGTACTACTTACCAGCACCATGAATGGGAAGGCTTGTGGGCTTCCCGTCTGAACTTCCCGATGTTGGGTAACGGTGATTATCTGACAGTATTGAATGCCGGACAAAGCAACCAGCAGAATTCAAACAGTATCAGTGAGAATGCGATGATTTCTTATTTGGGACGTGCGAACTACATTTATGATGATAAATACTATCTGACTGCCACCTTCCGTCGTGACGGAACCTCCCGTCTGGCTAAGGAAAACCGTTGGGGTAATTTCCCGTCATTCTCCGGTGCCTGGAGAATTTCAAAAGAGGAATTCTTTGATGTGCCTTGGATTAATGATTTGAAGATTAGAGGTAACTGGGGCCGTCTTGGTAACTCTTCCATTGGCGATTGGGATTATATTGGAACTATCAATCAGAGTATTGTAACTGTATTCGGAGGTGCTATTGTTCCGGGTTCTACTCAGGTGAAACTTGTGAATGCAGGTCTTGTTTGGGAAACGAAAGAAACGGTGAATGTAGGTTTTGATGCCAGCTTCCTTAACCAGCGCTTGACTGTCAGCGCAGAGTATTACAACTCAAAGACCAGTGATGTATTGGCAGAGACTCCGATTGCCATTTCTACCGGTAACCAAGGAGGTTCTCCATGGAAAAATGCTGCCAGCTTGCGCAACAAGGGCTTCGAGTTTACACTTGGTTGGAAAGACCAGATTTCGGACTTTAAGTATAGCGCTTTGCTGAATGTGACTACTATGGATAACGAAGTATTGAGCTTGGGCCGTGATGGTACTAATAGGGATTATATTGATTCCGGTCAGGCAAGAACCAAACCGGGCAGATCTTTGGCTGAATTTTATTTGAGAAAGACAGACGGTATTTTCAAGACACAAGAACAGATTGATAATTATGTGACATCTACGGGTACCCCCATTATGATTGAGGGAAAGCGTCCTCAATTGGGAGATGTCAAGTATCTCGATTTGAATGATGATGGAGAGATTACTGATGCCGACCGTGGTTATTGTGGTAGCCCCTGGGCCAAGATGCAAATGTCATTGGTATTCAATGCAGAATGGAAGAACTTCGATTTCAGTATGATGTGGAATGGTCAGTTCGGCAATAAGATATACAACGTATCCCGCTGGCAAGGACGTCTGTTTGCAGACAACTCCAACTATATCCGTTTTAAAAAGGGTGAAGAACCTTACCAGGTAAATCCTAACTCCAATACCCCGCGTATCATTTACGGTGATTTCCGCAACTCCCGTGATGCCGACCGTTTCCTGGAGAATGGCTCTTACTTCCGTATGAAGAACATTTCCATTGGATATAACTTCAGACAAGATTGGTTGAAGAATTTGGGAGTCGAGAAGCTCCGTCTGTTTGCTACCGGCAGCAATTTGATTACCATCACCGGATATTCCGGCTTGGATCCTGACTTCAAGGGTGCGAATTCCGTTTGGAACAGTGGTACGGACAGCTTTGCATATCCCAATACCCGTTCGGTAATGTTTGGATTGGATTTGACCTTTTAACTTATAAATCAGCTTATAAATTATGAAAAAGATATATTATGGATTAATGCTTGCAGGTGCCTTGACGTTGTGCACCGGATGCAGTTCGAGTTTATTGGATATTGATAATCCCAATGAAGTGACCAATGATACTTATTGGAATAAGCCGGAAGATGCGACAGCCGGTGTGAATGCCTGCTACAGTTTTCTTTATAAGGAAGGTACTTGGATGCGTTGGCTCTCTTTCCGCTATGATTTGACTTCGGACGAAGGATGGAGTTCTTCTCCTTGGATTGAATTGGGCGACTGGACACGTTTCCTTTACAACAACTATAATTTTTATGAAGGCAACAACATACATTGGGAGCATTTCTATGTAGGTATTTTCCGTTGTAATCAGGTGTTGGCTCATGTTCCTTCTATTGAAATGGACGAGACGACGAAAAACCAGGTACTGGCACAAGCTTCTTTCTTGCGTGCATTGTGGTATTTTCAGGTAAATCTGTTGTGGGATAAAGGAACTATGCCGTTGGAGCCTAAAGATGCTTCCTATATACCGGAAGATGCTTCCGAGCAGGAAATATGGGACCAGGTAGAGAAAGATTTGACTTTTGCCATGCAGTATTTGCCGGAATCTTGGGATGCTGCCAATCTGGGACGTGCTACCAAAGGTGCTGCCAAGGCATTGTTGGGCAAGGCTTATATGCAACAACATAAGTATGACAAGGCAAAGGAACAGTTGCAATGGCTGATTGATAAAGAGGGCTCTTTGTACGGTCTTATTGCCAACCGTGAGGATAACTTCACCGACTTGGACGAGAACAACAAGGAAGGCATCTTTGAAATTCAGTTCGATGACCAGAACAAGGGTGGCACGGGTAATGACGCCAGTATGGCATTCGGTTTCCAGCGTACTCAGTTCTATGCTCCGAGTGGTATAGGTTGGGGAGACGGTAAGGCACGCCGCTGGCTGGTAGACGAGTTCTTGAAAGAGAAGCGTGTGGACGGAAAGAACGACTTGCGTTTGTACGGTAGCATTTTGTACCGTGGATTCTCACAAGACTTCCCCGACCAGCCGAAAAGTTACTATAGATTTGAAAATGCCGATTGGAATGACGGTTGGGGAACTGACCCGGAAGACTGCTATATCCGTAAATACAATACTTCGTACTATCGTAGTGCAGAAGATTATTTTGCCCGTAACAACTATCGTATCATGCGTTACGCAGATATACTGATGAACTATGCAGAGTGTCTTGTTGAAACGGGAACCAATCCTGCCGATGCTGCTGTTTATGTGGACAAGGTAAGAGAACGTGCCGGTCTGGCCAAGTTGGAAGACAGTCAGTGGAAAGACTGCTTGAGCTCTAAAGATGCCTTTATCAAGCGTCTGCAGATGGAACGTACATTGGAACTCTGTTTCGAAGGTTGGCGTTGGGCTGACTTGAAGCGTTGGGGATTACTTGATTCCCAGGCTGGAATTGATGAACTGAAAGCTCGTGACAAGGACTTTGACAACTTTATTGTCGGCAAGCACAGACGTCTGCCTATTCCAAGAGATGAGGTGGAAAACAGCACAGTAGGTGGTGTTGCACATCTTACTCAGAATCCTAACTATTAATAACTAAAGAAGGCTATGCCCGGAAGCCTGTTCCCATTCAGGATGCTTCCGGCATAGCCTTTTCTTTCTTAAATCTTATACCATATGCTTGTCTGTAAAAAACTACTATTACCATTCGCTTTTGCCTGTTGCGGCGCTTTGTTTGCGCAGAACATCCAGAATCCGGTACTTCCGGGAGTGGCGGATGCCGGCGTAATGAAATACAACGGCAAATACTATATTGGCGGGGTCCGTACAAACGGGGATTTCTATGTGTCCGATGACCTGGTTCATTGGGGGAAACCTATCCATGTCGTATCCATGGACAATGACTGGACCAGAGGCAGCGGAGCCGGAAATGACCAGATTCATGCCAATGACATGTTCTATCTGAACGGAGATTTTCATTTGTACTGGTCGGTCAATTATTGGGGGAAGGACAAGCATGCCGTTCACATTGTACATGCGCAGAGCAAAGATGCCCTGGGCGCTTACACAGAGCCGAACAAGAAGACATGGATGGATAACCGTATCGACCCCAAAGTTTTCAGAGATGATGACGGGCAACTATACATGTATATGGTACGCTTTACCGATGGGAATACCATCTGGGGACGTAAAATGAAGAACCCGGCAGAATTTGCCGGCGAACCGGTGTGCCAGTTCGCCTCATTGCCGGACACATGGGAAACGATGGATAACAGAGTGGCGGAGGGACCGTGGGTCATGAAGTATAGAGACCGCTACTATATGATGTACAATGCCAACCACACCTCTACAGAGTGGGGCAATTATCAGTTGGGAGTTGCCGAGGCAGACTCTCCTTTAGGTTTTCAAAATGGTAATAAATATAGCTCTCCGGTTGTAGGCTGCAATCAGACGCAACTGGAGGAGAAGCAGGTGGATTTATTGCGGTATGGCCGCACGTATGAGCCGTTGTTTGCTTATACGGAGGACAAGCCGGAGGGCGACTGGACAAAGGCGACCTACGATGACTCCGGCTGGGCGAGGGGGGAGACCGGCTTTTCGTCCCGTGAAGTGAAAGGTTCCACCACCCGGCATCTGGGCACCTTGTGGAATACGCCCTCCTTATGGTTGCGAAAGACTTTCTCTGCCGGTAGCGAAACCGGTAATCTGGCATTGCGTGTCGCTCACGACGGAGATACCCGGATTTATCTGAACGGAACACTTGTCTACGAGAAGCAGGGGCGTGATTATTGTATCGTGAACCTGGACAAGAAGCTGCGTGCTGCTTTGAAGGAAGGCACGAATCTGCTTGCCGTAGAAACAAACAAGGGACGTTCGCAATTCTTCGACGTTTCTCTGTTCGATATGAAAGACGGTATTGCCGATGATATTCTGATGACTCCCGGTCAGCCCAATATTTTGAGAGGCCCCAACGGATTTGAATGGTGGCTGATTTATATGGCAAACAAGAACGATGAGCATCGGGGGCAATATATCAACCGTGTCCAGTTCTTCGACAAGACGTTGTTTGTGGATGGTATCACCGGCCCTCGCACGGCAGGTTATCATCCCGAACCTTCGATGCCTACCTTTGCGGGTAAAGGCGAGACAGCTTCGTTCGGTGTGTTGCAACAAGTACAGCCGTCCGTGGCTTACTTGTTCGAGACGGGAGTCAAGACCGAGGGTGGAGCCGGCATCGTTGCCTGGTGGAAGGATGCGGATAACTGTGCCTATGTCGGTCTGGATGCCGAGAACCGGAGCTGGTACCTGCGTACACTTGTCGGCGGTAAGGAAAATAAGGAATCCTATGCCCTGCCTGAAGATTTCCGTTGGGGTGTGTACCATCATCTGCGCATTGAGCGTAACGGTGGCTGTCTGAAGATTTGGCTGGATGAGATTCCCGCACCGGGGAGACATGTCTTTGCAGAGGCTCTTCCGGTAGAAGAAGCGGGTGTTCCCGGAGTATTTGACGAGACAAAGTCTGCCTTGTTCGAAGGGGCTACCTATACCATCGGCTTCGATGATGTGCATTTCCAGCTTTCGGGGAATGAGGAGTTGTTGAAGGGCGATTTCTTGAACGATTATGAATTCAGCTTCCAGTTGTCCGGCTTGTCCGGACAAGACAAGGCAGGAAGCTATCCGGTTTATGTGGATAAGGATAACTATGTGAAGGCTCAGTTCGATGGCATCACCCGTATGCTTGAGGTGACAGCCGTGAAGAAAGGGAAAACTGCCTGGAAGAAGGAATTCCCGTTGGGATGCCTGCAAACGCTCTATCCGGATGTGAAGTATACCGACTTCATTGAGAAAGGTTATCGTTTTGCCGCACCTGCATGGTTGGATACACTTTACCTGAATCGTCACGAAGCAGGCAATAAATCCGAATTTGTGGATGACATGTTCGGCAAGTTCGACATAGAATACCTGAATGGCGGCGAATGGCATCCGATAGAAAACAAAGATAGGGGGATAGCAGAACATCCTGCATATAATTATTGTACCTTTACTCCGGTAAAGGCAGAAGGCATCCGCTTCATCAACAAGGAGGCGGAGGATTTGGAACGCCATATCTATAAGATAGGTGTACATGAATTGTGGAAGGAATCCTATAATTTTCGTGCCGTGCGTCGTGCAGACAAGCTGTATCTGTTTGTCGACGGCAGGGAGCTGGGAGCTTTGGATATACGCTACCCTGCATCCCGCATCGGATTCTGTTCGGAGGGCGGCTCTCCGGTTTATAGCGGTACGTTGTATTATCATGTAGGGCAGAGGCGCGATTAGACGCGATCGTGGGATGTGCCGTTCCGTATATATGTAATGAAAGATGTATATAGAAGCCGGTGTTTGTATTTCCTTGTGAATCAGTGTGATGGACTGGGGTGATTCAGTATACGACTGAATGTATTTCAGTATACGATTGAATAGGATTCAGTATACGACTGAATAGGGTTCAATATACGGGTGTAACGGAACATCTTCTTGAAAGTAAATATTTATCATCATAACAATTGTTTAAGAAAGAATCATGAAAAAGAATTTTATATGTATGTATCTGTTTCTGTTGGCCACGCTGGCTTCCTGCCAGTCCTGCTCTTCAGACTATAAGGATGTGGACGATATTGTTGTCGAAGGAGTTGAAACGCCGGTGCTTTTGGGCGACCCGTTCATCATGTTGCACGATGGCACTTACTATGCCTATGGCACCCATGCGGATGAAGGCATCGAAGTCTATACCTCCGATGATTTGAAGACTTGGAAGTATAAGGGCATGGCGCTCCAGAAGAAGGATGTCTGGGCCGACCGCTGGTTCTGGGCACCGGAGGTCTACGAAGTGAACGGGAAGTTCTATATGTATTACTCGGCAGACGAGCATATCTGTGTGGCAACAGCAGACTCACCTGCAGGACCATTTACCCAAAGTAAGAAGGAACCGATGATTGCCGATGAGAAATGCATTGACAACTCTCTGTTTATTGATGATGACGGCACGCCTTATCTCTTCTTCGACCGTTTCAACGACGGGCTCAACATCTGGGTGGCCGAATTGGAGAAAGACCTCATGACTATCAAGAAGGAGACCATGCACCCTTGTATCCACGTCTCTCAGGCATGGGAGGAGGTATGGCCCCGTGTGAATGAAGGCCCGTTTGTCATTAAGCGTAATGGGCTCTACTATATGACCTATTCTGCCAATAGCTATGAAAGTCCTTTCTACGGCATAGGTTGCGCCACAGCTACCGATTTGATGGGTACTTGGACCAAATACGAGGAGAATCCTTTGCTGCAGAAACCCGGAGAACTGGTTGGAGTGGGGCATAGTGCCACCTTCACAGACAAGGCAGGCAAGCTTCGTATCGTTTTCCATGCCCATAAGGACAAGAGTAGTATCCACCCACGTGCCATGTACATCAGTGACGTTTCTTTCGAGAAAGTGGACGGTGTGGACCGCATGAGAATCAGCAAGGACTATATGACGCCCAAAATAGTAAAATAAGAGATGGATATGAAAAAGAATTATATATTGCTACTGTTGCTTTGTCTTTGCTTTGCAGGATGCAAGGAGAAGACGGTTGTAGAATCAGACTATCTGCCGATTGCCGACCCTTACGTAATGCTTTACGAAGGCAAGTATTATGCTTACGGCACTGGAGGTACGGTAGAAGGAGAAGGCTTTGCCTGCTTCTCTTCCGATGACTTGAAAAACTGGACGCGTGAAGGCCAGGCGTTGTCGGCCGCAGATTCCTACGGTACGTGGGGATTCTGGGCGCCGGAGGTCTACTACATCGAATCGAAAAAGAAGTTTTATCTGTTCTACTCCACCGAGGAGCATATCTGCGTGGCAACGGCAGATGTTCCCCAAGGCCCGTTCCGTCAGGAAGTGAAGCAGCCGATATGGGATGAGAAGAGTATCGATACCTCTCTATTCATTGATGATGACGGTACGCCTTACCTTTATTTCGTGCGTTTTACAGATGGCAACGTCATCTGGGTGGCAGAGATGAACGATGACCTAACCGGCATCAAGCAGGAGACGCTGACAGAGTGCATTAAGGTGGGAGAGCCTTGGGAACTTTCGCAGGACAAGCCTGCTAAGGTGGCCGAAGGTCCTTCAATTTTGAAGAAAGAGGGTGTCTACTACCTGGTTTATTCAGCCAATCACTTTGAAAGCAAGAACTACGGAGTGGGTTACGCGACTTCGAACAGCCCGATGGGACCGTGGAAGAAATACGAGGGAAATCCGATTCTGCAACATGCCGACGGCTTGATGGGTACCGGTCATGGAGCACCCTTCTGCTGTAAGGACGGTAGCTGGAAATACATTTTCCATGCACATTGGGATTCCACGAAAGTACAGCCGCGCACTTCGTATATCAAGGATTTTGCCATTTCCGACCAGGGAACGGTTTCTATCGGTGGCTCTCTTATCCGTCCGCAGGTATTGGGCAGTACATCACCCGAAAAGTAAAATGAAAGAATGAAAAGAATACATTGTATGAAGAAGTTTCTTGTATTATCAGTGTTATGCAGTCTGATAGCCTGTTCCTCGTCATCGGCTACAAAAGAGGATAAACCGGAAGAACAACAGCCGAAGAATGTCTATCGCAATCCGGTGATAGATTATAGTTTGCCAGACCCTTCTGTCATTGAGGGAGATGATGGATACTACTATTTGTATGCCACCGAGGACATACGCAATCTGCCGATTCACCGTTCCAAGAACCTGGTGGATTGGGAGTATGTAGGTACTGCCTTTACGGACCGTACGCGGCCTGATTTTGAGCCGAACGGCGGTTTGTGGGCGCCGGACATCAACAAGATAGGTGATAAATACGTGCTCTATTATTCTATGTCTGTTTGGGGAGGCGAGTTAACTTGCGGCATTGGTTGTGCTACTGCCGATAAGCCTGAGGGACCTTTTACGGACCACGGAAAGATGTTCCGCAGCAATGAAATCAATGTACAGAACTCCATCGACCCTTTCTATATAGAGGATGGAGGGAAGAAATATCTTTTCTGGGGCAGTTTTCGAGGAATCTATGCGATTGAACTGTCTGATGACGGACTCTCTCTGAAGGACGGCGCCACACTGCAGCAAGTGGCAGGAACCGCTTACGAAGGTACCTATATTCACAAGAAGGACGGGCATTACTACTTCTTTGCTTCCATAGGAAGTTGTTGTGAGGGATTGAAGAGTACTTACACTACTGTTGTAGGCCGTTCAGATAATCTTTTCGGCCCCTATGTCAACAAGAATGGCGGTAGCATGATGGATAACAAGCACGAAGTGCTGATTCAGAAAAGCAATTCCTTTGTGGGTACCGGTCATAATTCGGAGATTGTGACGGACAATGCCGGCAATGACTGGTTCTTCTATCATGCGGTGAGCACAAAGAAGCCTGAAGGCCGTGTATTGATGTTGGATAAGATTAGCTGGGAAGACGGATGGCCGACGGTAGAAGGCTCCGTTGCATCCACGGAAGCGGAGAAACCGAAATTCTGACAAGTATGAAGAAATCTATTTTAATCTCCTTGTTGGCCCTATTGATGATGGGCTGTCAAGTATCGGGTGGCAGTTCCTTGAAAGTGGAGGAAACCACTGTTGAAATGCGGAAGAATCCCGAAGGAGTGGCTGTATCGGCTCCCCGTTTCTCATGGCAACTGGTAACCGGCAAGCAGGATGTGATGCAGACTGCTTATCAGATTGAAGTGGCGGACTCGGACAAGGGTTTGCAGACCGGCTCCGGGCTGGTATGGAACAGCGGTCGTGTGGAGTCTGGCCAATCGGTGCTGGTGAAGTACGCAGGGGCGCCTTTGGAGTCGGGACAGAAATATTGGTGGCGTGTCACTGTATGGACAAATACCGGTGACAAGGCGCAAAGTAGTATCCAATATTGGTCAATGGCTTTGCTGGACAGTTCGGACTGGAAAGCCGGCTGGATTGGACTGAACGACAGTACAAACTTGAAACTGGACGGTGAGCGGACCATCCTTCCGGCACGTTATCTGCGGAAGGAGTTTGATTTGTCGTCACAGCCGAAGCGTGCAGTCCTTTATGTTTCGGGAGTAGGCTCTTCCGTATGCTATATGAATGGCGAGAGGATTGGAAATGATGTATTCGGTCCTTTGCCTACCTGGTACGATGCTTCTGTATCTTACCTGACTTATGATGTCACCCCCTTGTTGAAGTCCGGTACCAATGCGATAGGCGTGGCTCTGGGCAACGGCCGCTATCTTTCCATGCGCGCCAATGGGATGGTAGGTTTTGGTTTGCCCCGTCTCATGGCGCAGTTGAATATAGAGTACGACAATGGTGAGACGGTGTCGGTAGTCAGCGATGATTCCTGGAAAGCGACGAACCACGGTCCTATAACTGCGAACAACGAATTTGACGGTGAACATTACGATGCCCGCTTGGAATTGGGTAAATGGACGGAAAACGGCTATGATGATTCCGGATGGCAGTTGGCCGAACGGATGGAGGCTCCCAAAGGAAAACTTGTGGCACAGCTCTCTCCGAGTCTGAAGGTGATGGAGGAGATAAAGCCAATATCCGTTAAATCGGTAGGTGATGGAAGATATATCGTGGATATGGGGCAGAATATGGTAGGAATACAGCAGGTGAAACTGCGTGGCAAGAAGGACAAGCCCATTACTATGCGTTTTGCCGAAGTGCTGAAGGACAATGGTACGGAACTGTATCTTGACAACCTGCGCAGTGCCCTTGTCACGGATATTTATACTCCTGCCGCTGACGGTGAGTTTGTTTGGGAACCGTTGTTTGTTTACCATGGTTTCCGTTTTATGGAAATATCCGGTTTGGACTATGAACCGGCAGCGGATGATTTCACCGGTAAGGTGGTGTATGATGAAATGGCAACGAACGGTACGTTCGAGACTTCCGAGGAGTTGATTAACAGACTTCACAAGAATGCCTATTGGGGAATCCGTGGAAACTATCGCGGTATGCCTACCGACTGCCCCCAGCGTGATGAACGTCTTGGATGGCTGGGCGACCGCACTACCGGTGCCTATGGTGAAAGTTTCATTTTCGGCAATGCCTTGATGTATAAGAAGTGGCTGGTGGATATAGAAGAGTCCATGAATGAAAATGGAAGTATCTCTGTGGTATCTCCCCGTTACTGGACCATCTTCCATGATGACGTGACTTGGCCGGCTGCCTATTTTTACGTAGCCGACATGCTTTACCGCCAGTTTGGCGATGATAGCTCCATCAAAGAGCGCTATCCGTCCATGAAGCGCTGGGTAAACCACATGACGGAGACCAAAATGAAGGACTATATTCTGGTGAAGGATGAATACGGGGATTGGTGCATGCCTCCCGAGTCGCCGGAGCTGATTCATTCGGAGGACCCTGCCCGGAAGACGAACGGCGAAGTGCTGAGTACAACGGTGTTTTACAGCATTCTGCAACTGATGGAGAAGTTCGCGCAAATGAACGGACTTCCGGCAGATGCCGAAGAGTATGCCGCACTTGCCCTTAAAATCAAGGACGCTTATAACAAGAAATTCTTCAATCCCGGGACTGCACAGTATGACAACAATACGGTGACGGCGAACCTGCTTTCCCTCAGACTGGGTCTGGTTCCCGACGGATATGAAGATAAAGTATTTGCCAATGTCGTGGAGAAGACGGAAAAAGACTGTAAGGGACATGTCAGTGCCGGTGTGCTTGGCATCCAGCATCTGATGCGCGGACTTACCGAGTACGGTGGACTGGAACTTGCCTATAAGATAGTGACCAATGACACTTATCCCTCATGGGGCTACATGATTAAGGAGGGTGCAACCACCATTTGGGAATTATGGAATGGTGACACGGCAAATCCGGCGATGAATTCAAGAAACCATGTGATGCTTTTGGGAGATCTGCTGATATGGTTCTATGAGGATCTTGCCGGCATAAAGAATACTCCCGCTTCCGTCGGGTTCAAGCAGATTCTGATGGAACCGGTATTCCCGGAAAAACTGAATTATGTGAATGCTTCGCATGTATCGCCTTATGGCAGGATAGGAAGTTCCTGGAAACGTGATGGCAATAAGCTGGAGTGGAACGTTGAGATTCCTGCCAATACAACCGCTACGGTCAAGCTGCCGCTTGACTTCCATGTACAGGTAGATGCCGGTCAGGCGGGGATTCATTCCGTGGAGGAGGCTGACGGTAAGCTGGTAGTCGAATTGGGCTCCGGCAAGTATGTATTCATGTCTGAATGATATTTTACTAACAACAATAAAACAGATGTAACTATGAGACTAAAAAGATTGTTTTTGGGGGTAATGCTTTTGGCAGGCATTACGGGTGCAGGAGCGGCAAATGTTGCTCCGGAAGACATCTCTGCCTCTATTTCCTTAAAAGTGCCGGGGAATGATGCCAAGCAATATCCGCTGGCCTTGCAGAAGATGCAGGATGGTATGTACAGCTGCCGGGCTTCGGAAACGTTGCCGTTGGACATCATCCGCCAGGTGGTGGACAAGGATGGCAAACAGCGCATTACCGTCACACTCAAGGCGCTGGAAAATGTGTATTTCAACTACGGGGAACAGATAAAGACCGGTTACAAGCATTCGGACTGCCAGTTCTACATGCCGGGCTTCTGGTATCGCCGCAACCTGCGTTCGCCGAAGGAAGCTCCTTCTTTCCACACATCGGACAGTTGGCTGGTGCGTGAGGACCGTTTGAGCACTCCGCTGACGGCAGCTTTCAATCCGGCAAGCGGTACGTCCATGTCGGTTATCCGTATTGACAAGTTCGACAAGGAAGCTTTGACCACTCATAAGGAGGGAGAGGTAATCTTGTCCGGTGAGACTTCCATCGGATATACCGGTTTCTGCAATGTGGATGGTATGACTGTCTTGGCATACGGTTTCCCCTATAAGGAAGCACCGAAGACATATATCCGCAAATTGACGTTGGCTCCTGCCGTTGAGGCTTTCCAGTTGCTGCGTAAGGGCGACAGCATCTCCATGACTTGGGAGGTGTCCGAAAGGAATACTGCCGATTTCTCGGAATGCGTACAGCGCACCTGGGAGTATTGTTATGACACTAACCGCCCGAAACCGGTTGACACACCTTACACGGTAGACCGCATGAAGGAGGTGATGAGCAACTTCTTTGTGGAAAGCTATGTCAGCAATACCCCCACTCATTATTACTCCGGTGTAGAGTTGGAGACTGCTACTTGTGCCAATACCGATGTTGCCGAAGTGGGCTTTGTGGGACGTACGTTGCTGAACGCTTTCAATGCTTTGGAGTATGGCAAACAGCAGAATCGCCAAGACCTGGTGGATAATGCCAACCATATCTTTGACACTTATCTCCAGAATGGTTTTTCGCCTGCCGGTTTCTTCAACGAAGTGGTACACTACAACCGCGACTTCAAGGAAACCAGACATAGCATTCGACGTCAGTCCGAAGGCGTATATGCCATTCTGAACTATCTGAACTACGAGAAACAGCAGAAGCGTAAACACCCCGAATGGGAGAAACGCATCAAGGGCATGCTGGACAGCTTCCTCAAGTTGCAGAACGAGGACGGCAGCTTCCCGCGCAAGTTCAAGGATGATTTCTCTATCGTGGATGCCAGCGGTGGTAGCACGCCTTCGGCAACATTGCCTTTGGTGATGGCGTCCAAGTATTTCAAGGACAAACGTTATCTGGCAAGCGCCAAGCGTACGGTAGACTATCTGGAGAAGGAACTGATATCCAAAGCCGATTATTTCTCTTCTACGCTGGATGCTAACTGCGAGGACAAGGAAGCCTCCTTGTATGCTGCTACGGCTGCTTATTATCTGGCTTTGGTTACCAAAGGAGAAGAGCGTGCACACTATGCCGGTCTGGCAAAGAAAGCCGCTTATTTTGCCTTGTCATGGTATTATACTTGGGATGTTCCTTTTGCCGAAGGTCAGATGCTGGGAGATATCGGCTTGAAAACCCGTGGTTGGGGAAATGTGTCGGTAGAGAATAACCATATCGATGTATTTATCTTCGAATTTGCCGATGTGCTGCATTGGCTCTCCAAAGAGTACAACGAGCCGCGCTTCTCTGACTTTGCCGAGGTGATATCCACTTCCATGCGCCAGTTACTGCCGTATGAAGGACACATGTGTGGCATTGCCAAAGTAGGCTATTACCCGGAAGTGGTGCAGCATACCAATTGGGATTACGGACGTAACGGAAAGGGATATTACAACAATATCTTCGCTCCGGGCTGGACGGTTGCTTCTTTGTGGGAGTTGTTCACTCCGGGACGTGCGGAGCAGTTCTTGTTGAAAAAATGATAGTCTAAACAGTAACCAATATTGTATTTATGAATAAGATGATGACTTTGTTGGCAAGCGTGATGCTATTGGCATCGGCTTGCACGGGCAAACAGGCGAGTGAAAAGACTGCTTCTGGACTGGAACCTGCGAACTTCCGTACGGAAGTGGATGGCAAGCAGACAGACTTGTTTGTTTTGGAGAATAAGAATGGTATGGAAGTTTGTATTACGAATTTCGGTGGACGTATTGTATCAGTAATGGTGCCGGACAAGGATGGCGTTATGCGTGATGTGGTGCTGGGCTTCGATTCCATTCAGGACTACATCAAGTTCTCTTCGGATTTCGGCGCTACCATCGGACGTTATGCCAACCGTATCAACCAGGGTAAGATTACAGTGGATGGGGTAGAGTATCAGCTGCCGCGCAACAATTACGGTCATTGCCTGCATGGAGGTCCCAAGGGATACCAATATCAAGTGTTCGATGCCCGTCAGTTGAGTGACCGGGTTCTGGAACTGACTTATCTGTCGAAAGACGGAGAGGAGGGCTTCCCGGGTAACCTAACCTGCAAGGTCACTTTCTCGCTGACAGATGACGATGCCATCGACATTCGTTACAGTGCCGAAACAGACCGTACCACTGTTGTCAATATGACGAACCATTCTTACTTCAATCTGGATGGCGATCCCTCCAAGTCCAATTCGGATTATCTGCTTACCATCGATGCAGATGCCTATACTCCCGTGGACAGTACCTTCATGACTACCGGTGAGATAGCTTCCGTAGAAGGTACGGATATGGATTTCCGCACTCCTACAGCCATTGGCGCCCGCATTGACAATGACTTTGAGCAATTGAAGAACGGCAAGGGCTATGACCATAACTGGGTACTCAATACGAAGGGTGACATCACCCGCCCGTGTGCCACCCTCGAATCTCCCTCAACGGGTATTGTGCTTGATGTCTATACCAACGAACCGGGCATTCAGATTTATGCCGGTAACTTCCTGGATGGCACACTGACCGGAAAGAAAGGTATCGTGTACGGTCATTGTGCGTCCGTCTGTTTGGAGACGCAGAAATATCCCGATACGCCCAACAAGCCGGAATGGCCTTC
>ERZ791611.1298-NODE-1298-length-16949-cov-3.630993_pt1 | contig 16949 bp, 14 predicted proteins | sample MGYA00510275_ERZ791611 | MGnify/ENA primary metagenome ERZ791611 (study PRJEB30046, sample SAMN00791912) | human gut metagenome | study: EMG produced TPA metagenomics assembly of the A metagenome-wide association study of gut microbiota in type 2...
CCTCGATCTGGTCTAAGAATTCATAGTCGCTGAACACAAAGGGGCACTCCACGGCGCTGTTTTTCTTGGCCTCCCAGTCGGCCAGGGTCAGGTCGTCAAAGCTGACGTTCTTCAGGACCACCCGCTCGGCGCCGTAGGCGTCCGGGTCAGCCAATTTGCTGATGATGGTGAACCGCACATCCTGGCCGCCCTGGATCTTCTCCCCGATTTTGATCGACATGCGGGAAAAGACCTTGTTGAGGCGCATGGTGCCGGAGAAGTCGATGCTGGTGATCTTGCCGTCGTTGCCCATCACCCCGCACTGGGCGACGGTTTCCCGGTTGAACTTGGCCTTGGCGGTGAGGCCGTAGCACTCGCTGACCAGCTCCCCGTCCAGCCAGACTTCACCCCAGGTGCCGCTGATGGTCCTGTTTGCAGAAAATGCCATAGGTCATTCCCTCCTTAAATGTGGTTGATGATGGTGATATCCTCAATGGCGTCCAAGGGCCGGATCGTGGTCTCCAGCATCACCTTGGAGCCGGTGAGGGCCTCCTTGATCTCCTGTTCGCTCATGGAGGAGGTGTCCACGCCTGTGCCCTTGAGGTAGGCTTCCTGAGCGGCCAAGTCGATGCCCACCTGGCTGGTCCCCGCGGCCAGGATGCCGGCGGCTTCTAGGTTCTCCAGGTAGGATTTGACGGCGGTGACCAAGAGGAGCTTGTTGTCGTAGCTGTTGGCGTATTTGCCGATGTAGCCGTCCTCAGCGGTGCGGCGGATGTCGGTGGAGATCATGTCCAAGGTCTCCACAATCTTGATCTTCTGATACTCCTTCCCCTTTTCCGGGAGGAAGGTGGTGAGGCTGTTGACCCCCCGGGCCACTTTTACCTTCTGGCCGTCGTGGTACAGGAGGAACTCGCCGGCGTCTACGGCCGCGTCCATCTCGGCGCGGGAGAGGCGGGTGACGTCGGTGACCTCCGGCAAAGGGGCGTAGGTGCAGCTGATGGCCATGGGGGTGCCTGCGATGAGGCCGGCGATCCGGCTGCAATAAGCAGCTGTGGAGTAGGTCTTCCCTCCCGCCTGGATGCCTCCGGTGGTGAAGTTGACCACCCCTTCCTGGTCGGCGGCCAGGTTGGGCAGGACCGCCTTCACCTTGCTGTGTTCCCCTCTTCTTTCCTTGACCCAAGCGGCGATGGCCTGGGCCTCCTGGGCGGTGCAGTCCAGGGGGCCGCAGAGGTAGTCCACGTCCTCCTGGGTGGCGAAATAGGAGAGGGCGCCCTCCAGGTTCTCCGCCGTGCTGTCCAGAGTGTAGAGGACCACCGCCCGGGGCGGGGTCACATACCCCAGGAAGGCCCGCTCCACATAGCCCCGGTTATCCTCCCCCAGGGCCTCGGGCACTTCGCTGGCCGCGGTGAGGCGCTTCGCCCCCTGGGCGGCCTGGTTCCCATCCTTGAGGATGAGGCCCACCACCCCTTTCTGGCTCCGCTGGATGGCGGTGGCCGCTGTGGTCTTAAAGATGATGTCGATGGTTGGAAGTCCCATAAAATCCCTCCTAATTCTTGGTTTGGGTATGTACGGTTTCCATGGTGGGGAGCTGGGGCTCTTCTTCCCGCAGCTCCTCCCACCAAAAGGACACCGCAGCCTGCACTTGGTTGTAGGAGCTCCCCCCGGAGGCGGATTCGCACCGGATGGCCCGCCCCTCCACCGGGAAGGTCCCTGGGCGGAAGAGGGCGTCCAGCTCCTCCAGCATGGTCAGCAGTTCCAGCTGGTCGCTGTCCCCCTGGCTGTCCACCGCCCCCAGGCAGGTGATGGTCAAGGAGAGGGCCTCCTCCACCGTGTGCCAGTTGACGGTGCCGCGGCTCCACTTCATCCCCTCCAGCACAAAGCAGGGGCGGGTAAAATCCTGGGGGCAGAAATCCAGATATACCGGCCGTCCGAAGGCGTCCTTTAATGCATCTGCCAAGGCGGTGTAGACTTTCTTTTTGGTGATCATACCTTCCCCTCCAATTTCCGGGCGATCTCATCCCCCCAGGCCTGGGCCTCCCGCAGGGCGATGGCGCGGGCGGCGTCCTGGGTCCCTTGGTAGAACCCCCTGCCCGCTGCCCGGCCCACACGGATGCGGGGGCGGTATCCTTTGCCGCCCTTGGGCGGGCGGATGCGGTGCCCTCGTTCCAGGTAGGTGGTGATGGCGCCGGGCCCATCCGGCCCGCTTTTCCCCGGCGGGGAATCTTTGGTCCCGGCGGGGCGGATGGCGGCATAGCCCCCTTTGCTCCCCAGGTGGACCCGCTGCCAGGAGCGCACCTTGCCGGAGGAATCGTCTAGGGAGGATGCGATCCGCTCCCCCAGTTCCCCCTGCACCGCCTCGCCGATCCGCCGGTGGAGGGCGGCCCGCTCCTGGGGGAGGGCTTCATAGACCTGCTGGAACCGCTCATCCAGCTCCTGTAGGGCGCTGATATCAATCTGGGCCACGGCTATACCTCCTCATACCGGTAAAGTTCATACTCGTTCTTATACGGGTCTAAGGCGTGGACGGCCCGCACCCCATAGGCCGGGCCCTTTTGATCCTCTGGGCCGGTGCGGCCCTCCCCGGTGGTCACCCGGTCGCCCAAGCGCAGCTCCACGGCCTTGGGCGCCACCAGCACATAGGTGGCCTGCACCTCACCATAGGGGGTTTCCCGCTGGTATCCCTGGTATTTCTCCACCAGGATGCCGGGGAACCCCACCGCCTCCAAAAAGGCGTCTGGGCTGCCATAAGCCCCCGGATGCTTCCCGGCGGGACGCCAGGCGGTGCAGGGCACGGGCTCGGCCAGGGCGGCGGAAAGCACTGCCTCAGCCGGGCTTTTCTGCTGGATCCCCGTGAGGAAATAATGGCTCCCCCGCCAGCGGACGGCGTCAAACAAGGTGATGCCCGCCGCCCGGTGGAGCCGGAACTGGGCCCCCCGCAGCCCAATCCCCACCTGGGAAAAGAGGTTCGTCTTGCCGGTCAGTTCCCCCTCGGCCCAGCGCTTCCCCACCGGCTGGTAGGCGTACCGGGGCGGGGCTTCCCCCACCTGGGAAAGGCGCAGGATCTCAATTTGGTTTTTCGGCACCATCTGCCATCGCCTCCAGTTTCTTGATGGCGGCGGTCAGGTGCCGCCGCAGGAATTCCTCGTTGGCCGCCCCGCCCCGCAGGGCGTAGAATTCCAGCCAGGCCGCGGTGCGGATGGCGGTGTTGGCGACCGCCGCATCCCGGGAGCCGTCCGACCAATCCACCCCGGTGGCATCTTTTAAGCTCCCCAGGGCAGAGGCGCGGATGGATTCCACCTGAGGCCGGGATTCCTCCTCCGCGCCCAGGTAGTCCATCAGTTCCTCCACTGTGATGCAGGGGGTCATGGTCATCCCTCCCCTACGCCTGAGCCTTGAGGAAGATTTCCCGCAGCAGGGCGGCCTCGCCATCGGTCTTCTGGGCGTCCAGCCGGACAATGCCCCGCACCTCGGTGGTGTCGGTCCGCCAGGCCTGGCCCCCCACGTTGGTGGAGGCGAACTCCAGAGCCTTGCGGCGGAACAGGGTGCCAAAGCTCTTGAAGTCGCCGATGTACAAGGGGTAGTAGTCCCCTTTGGTCTCCCCGGAGGTCCCCACTGTCCGGGTTGGCAGCAGGTCGTTGTCCATGAGGGTGATGGGCCGGCCCTTGAACCGGTAGGCGTCCGGCTGGGTAGGATCGGGCGCCAGGAGGCCCCGTCCGTTTTGGTCGGCCAGCTCGTCCAGGTGGCTGTATCCATCCTGGTTGGTCAGCAGCACGGCCCGTCGGCTGTGGGCGGTGTTCAGTCCTTTGTTAAGGGCCTGTTTGATGCCCTTGACCTCCTCGCCGGGGAGGATGTTTTTGGCGGCGAGGCCCTTCAAAAGCCCCAGGAGCAGGGTGTTTTCGGTGAGTACCACCTTCGGGGCAAACCACCGGGCCAGATAAGCCATCAGGCCGGCGGTGTTGTCCTCCATCAGTTCATTGGAGACAGGGATGATGTCGCCGTACTTCTGGATGGTATAGGCCACCTTGGTGAAGCTGGGCTGGTCGTCGGGGGTGATGGACGCGGCCTCGTCGATGAGGGGCAGGGCCTTGCTGGCCTTGGCTGTCTCAATGGCCCGCCATCCGGTGGAGCCGGATACCTCCTCCACCGTGAAGCAGTCCGCCAGGCGGACAAAATCCTTCATCTTCTCGTGGACCAGGCCGTCAAAGTCCACCGGCACCAAAAAGCCGCCGTCTGCCCCCTCCGGGCTGCCGCCGGTGACGGTGAGGGCCTCGCGCCCGCCGCCACCGCGTGGCTCGAGGAACGCTTCTCGCGCTACACGGCCGCGCTCGTCGACTACATGCGCGTCGTCACGCGCCCCGAGCCGAAGGCCGACGACCTGAAGGCCGCGGGCCGCGCCCTCTGGGAGATCTTCCAGACCTTCAGGCCGCTGTGCGCCCAGCGCCGCGGCCCGCAGAGCGTCGAGGGCATCAACGCCTGGGCCGAGGCCAAGGTCAGGACGGCGCTCGCCGGCGCAGACTTCAAAACCTTCGCCGAGGACCGCTGGAACTATCCCGGCCGTGCCGTCATCATCCGAAGCAACGACGACATCCTCGGCGTCTTCAACGGCGACGTCGGCATCGTGCTCCCCGACGAGCACGGCGACCTGCGCGCCGTCTTCTTCGACGCCGACCGCAGCATGCCGCCCGCGCTCATGCCCGCGCACGACACGGCCTTCGCCATGACGATCCACCAGTCCCAGGGGTCCGAATTTCCCGAGGTCGCCGTCTTCCTGCCGACCGACCCCGCCTCGGGCCTCGCCACCCGCGAGCTCCTCTACACGGGCGTCACCCGCACCAAGCGCTCCGTCGACATCTTCGGCACGGAGCGGGTCCTCAACGCCTCCGTCGAGAACCGCACCGTGCGCGTTTCGGGCCTCGCCGACCGCCTCGCCGAGCGCGCGAAGGCCGCCCGCGGCTGATCTTCCCGCACCGTCGCTCGAACCTCGAAAAGGCCTCTCCCAGCGTCCGAACAGGGACCGGGAGGGGCCTTTTTGCATCCTCATCGTGAAATGACCGGTCAGTACAAAATAAAGGTGACCGACGGGTTCAAAATGGACTGGAACGGTGTTATAGTCTCCTTAAGAAAATGAACCGGGCGGTTCAAAATGAATCCGCCCTCAAGGAGGCTTGAAATGGCGCTTGGAAAGAAGGCCGTGGTGCTGGTCGTTGCGGCGGCGGTCGCGGCGGGAGCGGGCTGGGGCTTCGTGGAGTGGCAGAAGAGCCGCGAGGCGAAGCCGAGCGTGGCCTGGGGCAGCGTGGATGCGCGCGAGGTGTCCCTGGCCTTCGAGGGGAGCGGGCGCATCGCCGAGCTTCTCAGGGAGGAAGGGGAGGCCGTGAAGGCGGGCGACGTGATCGGCCGCCTCGACACGCGTGCGCTCGAGATCGAGCGCCGCCGTGCAGAAGCGCAGGCCGAGGGGCTTGACGCCCAGTGGCGTCTGGCCGAAGAGGGCTTCCGCAAGGAGGAGATCAGTTCCGCGAAGGCCGAGCTCGATGCGGTGGAAAGCAATCTTGCGCTTGCAAGAAAGACCGAGGACCGCCAGCTCAAGCTCTGGAAGGCCAACGCCACGACGGCTCAGAACGTGGACAACGCGCGCTGGAGCCGCATTGCGCTTGAAAAGCAGGCTGCGAGCGCCCGCGCGGTCTACGAGCTCAAGGCCGCGGGTCTGCGTCCCGACGAAGTCCGCCAGACGAAGGCCGCCCTTGATGCGGGCCGCGCCGCCGTCGACTCGCTCACCTATCAGATCGAGACGGCCGCCGTCCTCGTCTCCCCCGTCAACGGCGTCGTGCGCACGCGCATGGCCGAGCCGGGCGACATGGCCACCGCCGCGAGGACCGTCTATCAGATCAGCATCATGGATCCGAAGTGGGTCCGCGCCTACGTTTCCGAGACCCAGCTCAAGTACGTGCAGGAAGGCGCCGAGGCGCTCGTGACGACCGACACGACCGAGCCGCTCAAGGCCCGCGTGGGCCACATCTCGAGCGAGGCCGAGTTCACGCCCAAGACCGTCGCGACGCAGGACCTGCGCACGGTGCTCGTCTACGAGGTGAGGCTCAACGTCGAGGATCCGGGCAACCGCCTGCGACTCGGCCAGCCCGTGACCGTGGACTTCGCGCCCTGAATCCGCCGCCGGAGGAAAGCACGTCATGACGACATCCGTCATTGAAGCGTCGGCGCTCTGCAGGGTCTTTGCGTCCGAGGACGGACGCGAGCCCGTGCGTGGGGTCGACGGCGTCACCTTCGCCGTGCCGCCCGAGGCGCGCCTGGTCGCGCTCATCGGTCCCGACGGCGCGGGCAAGTCGACGCTCATGCAGATGATCTGCGGGCTCGTGGGCCAGGACTCAGGCTCGCTTAGCGTGCTCGGGCGCACGCCGGACCCTGACGACGAGGACTTCGTCAACGCCGTGGGCTACATGCCGCAGACGCTCGGCCTCTACAAGGACCTCTCCGTCATGGAGAACATGAAGCTCTTCGGTGCGCTCAGGGGCACGAAGCCTCCCGAAGGCATGACGATCGAGGCGTACTACGCGAGCCTCATCGCGCTCACGGGCCTCGAGGGCTTCGAGGGCCGCCCCGCGGGCAAGCTTTCGGGCGGCATGAAGCAGAAGCTCGCGCTGACCGTCGCGCTGGTGCGCGCGCCCGCGCTTCTTCTCCTCGACGAGCCCACCGTGGGCGTCGACCCGCTCTCGCGGCGCGAGCTCTGGGCCGTGATCCGGCGGATGGTCGGGCAGGGCGGCACGACGTGCTTCTTCTCCACCGCCTATCTCGAGGAGGCCGAGTCGGCCGACTGGGTGCTCTGCATGTCGGAGGGCCGCATCATCGGCTCGGGCACGCCTGCGGAGCTTCTCGGGCGCACGAAGGACCGCACCTATGCGCTCGATCTTTCGGGCTTTTCCGACGCCGAGAGGCAGTCGCTCTCGCGCCGCATGATGCTCAAGGTTTCGCCCGACCCCGAAAAGTCGGTCTTTCTCGACGCCGTCCCCCGCGACGGCGGCATCGACCTGCTGCTCAACGCCCCGAACACCCGCGAATTCGCCGAGCGCGAGGTCGAGCTCGCGCTTCGCAGCGACGAGACGGGGACCGTTCCCGACTTCGGCGTTCTCGAACGTGCGCCGCGCATGGAGGACGCCTATGCGCTCCTCACCTTCACGATGGAGACCGTGCGCGCCGACGACGCCGCCTCGTCCGCGGCGCCCGACCCCGACGATGCGGGGCGGCTTGACACGGGCGACGTGCCGATCCGTGCGCGCGATCTTTCGCGCACGTTCGGTAGCTTCGTGGCGGTCGCCGACACGACCTTTGACGTGAAGCGCGGCGAGATCTTCGGTCTGCTCGGCCCCAACGGCGCGGGCAAGACCACGACCTTCCGTATGCTCTGCGGCCTTCTTGCGCCTTCGGGCGGCGAGATCGAGGTCGTGGGCTGGGACCTTCGCGAGGCCAAGGCCGAGGTGCGCGCCGAGATCGGCTACGTCGCCCAGAAGTTCTCCCTCTACGACAAGCTCACGGTCGAGCAGAACCTGCGCTACTTCGGGCGAAGCTACGGCTTCTGGGGGCCGAGGCTCACCCGCCGCGTCGCCGAGGCGATGCGCGGCTACGGGCTTTCGGCCTACAGGCGCATGCCCGCCAAGTCGCTGCCCGTGGGTGCGAAGCGCGATCTGTCGATCGCCTGCGCGCTCCTTCACCATCCGAAGATCCTCTTTCTTGACGAGGCGACCTCGGGCGCCGACCTCGCGTCCCGCCGCGCCTTCTGGCGCAGCCTCACGAAGCTTGCGGCCGCAGGCACGACGATCGTCGTGACGACTCACTTCATGGAGGAGGCAGAGTACTGCGACCGTTTCCTCATCCAGGACGCGGGCCGCATTCTGGCGCTGGGTTCGCCCGGTGAGGTGCGCGCCTTCGCCGCCAAGGACGTGCCGGGCCGCACGATCCGCTCGATCGAGGACGCCTTCATCGCCATCGTCGAAGCCGCCCGAGCTGCGAGGAAAAAGGAGGCCGCATCATGACCGCCGCGAGAAAAACAGGACTGCTGCGCTTTTCGGCTTCCAGATGTCTGGCGCTCATCGTCAAGGAGTGGCACCAGATCGGGCGCGATCCGTCTGCGCTCGTCATCGGCGTCTTCCTGCCGCTCTTCATGCTGCTCGTCTGCGGCTTCGGCATCTCGATGGACATGAAGGACGTGCCCGTCGCGATCGTCCTCGAGGAGCGCACGCCCGTCGCGCAGCGCATTGCCGTCGACTTCACCGCGAATCCGTACTTCGACGCGAAGGTCTTCTACGCGAAGGCGCCCGCCGAAAAGGCGCTTGAGGCCCGCGAGGTCGAGTGCATCCTCACGATTCCGGCGGGCTTTGCGGCCAACGCCCAGCAGGGCGAGGCGGCCGAGCTCGGCCTCACGGTCTACGGCGTCGACAGCAATTCCGCGACGCTCTTCAAGAGCTACGTGCTCGGACAGCTCAACAGCTCCGTCACGAAGATGGTATCGAACGGCATGATCGAGCCCGCCGTCGCCTCGCGCGTCTCGGCTGGGCCCGTCAAGTCGCTCGCGTCCCGCAGTTGGTTCAACGAGGCGAGCATCTCGACCTGGTACCTCGTGCCGGGCATCCTCGTCATCGTCGTGGGCGCAGCGTCCACCATGATGAGCGCCATCGTGATCGCGCGCGAATGGGAGCGCGGCACCATGGCCGCGATCTTCGCGACGCCGGCCTCGCCCCTTGAGATCTTCCTCGCGAAGTGGCTCAGCTACTGGACGATCGCCTTCGGCGGCTCGCTCCTCTCGCTCTGCACGAGCTTCCTCGTCTTCGGACAGCCGCTCAGGGGAAGCATCGCGGGCGTGCTCGCCATCCTGCTCACCCTGACCGCCATGGGCACGGCGCTCGGCCTCTTCATCTCCGCCAAGGTGAAGAACCAGTTCCTCGCGATCGAGCTCGCCGTCGTGCTCGCCTACATGCCGAGCCTGATGCTTTCGGGCTTCCTCTTCGATCTGAGGAGCGTTCCTGTCTGGATCGAGTTCGTCGGCAGGCTCCTGCCGCCCACCTACGCCGTCGAGGCCTTCAAGCAGTGCTTCCTGGCGGGCGACGGTCCGATCCTGTGGCGCAACGTCGGGATCCTCTGCTGCTGGGCCGCGCTCTTCTTCTGCATGGCCGTGCGGGTCCTGCGCAAGCGCCCGCCCGTGACGGTCCCCGACAAGTCCGAACCGAAGGGAGGCGCATCATGCTGAAGTCCCTCTGGCGGGACGTGCGCGCGTCTCTCAACCGCATCTTCGCCATCGTCGTGAAGGAGTTCGCCGTCACGTTCGGCGACAAGGGCTCGCGCATGGTGCTCATCGCGCCTGTGTTCCTGCAGGCCATTCTCTTTGGCTACGGCGCGACCTTCAACCTTGAGCGCGTGCCCTGGGTGCTTCTTGACGAGTCGCACTCGTCGGCCTCGGCCGAAATCGTGCGCGGCATCACGGGCAACGGCATCTTCGACCTCAAGCGAAACGCCGTCTCGCTCGCCGACTTCGAGAAGAGCATCGACTCGAGTGAGGCGCTCGTCGGGGTCTACTTCCCGAACGACTTCGACCGCAAGGGCGAGATGATGGTCGTCTCCGACGCCCGCAACTCCACGACCGCGGGCATCGCCTACGGCTACATCAGCTCGATCGCGACGCAGGTCAACGCGAAGCACGGCGGCGGGCTCGCCGTCGAGGTGCGCGACCGCGCGCGTTGGAACGAGAACGGGATCACCCGCTACACGATCGTGCCTGGCCTCATTCCCGTGCTCGCGCTCATTCAGGTGCTGCTGCTTGCCGGTCTCTCGGTCTCGCGCGAGCGCGAGGACGGCTCGTTCGACATGATGCTCATGACGCCCGCCGACAGCATCGAGATCCTGATCGGCAAGGCCGTCATGCCGACCCTCATCGCCTGCGGACAGGCCTTCCTGATCTTCGCGATCGGCTTCCTCTGGTTCGAGCTTCCTTTCAAGGGCTCGTTCCTGCTGCTCGGCCTCGTGATCTTTGGATTCAGCCTCTGCATGGTGGGCCTGGGTCTGGGTGTCTCGGCCGTTGCGGACAACATCCAACAGTCGATCGTCATGATCATCGTGATGATGCTGCCGATGGTGATCCTCTCGGGCCTCATGACGAGCGTGCGCGCCATGCCCCACTGGATGCAGACCGCTACGATCCTCAATCCGCTTCGCTACAGCATCCAGGCCATCCGCGCCGTCTACTTCGAGGGCGCGGGCCTCATGGACATCCTGCCGCTCGTCTGGCCCGTCGCTCTCGTGGGGCTCGGCTCGATGAGCCTCGCAACCTATCTCTTCAGGAACAAGATCTCGTGATCTGCGCCGAAGACAAGAAACTTTTGAAAAGGGAGTCAACTGGACATGGCCGTCAAGACTGAAGACAAGCGCCGCCGCATCCTTTCGGCGGCCCTCGACTGCTTCGAGGAAAGGGGCTTTGCCGCTACCCGAATGGAAGACATCGCCCGCAGCGCGGGCGTCGCCAAGGGGACGATCTACAACTACTTCAAGGGCAAGGAGGAACTCCTGCACGCGCTTGCCGAAGGCATCGCGGGCGTCATGCACCGCAACCTCGAAAACGTGACGAGCTCCGAAAACGAGGGCCTTCCCCTCAAGGATAGGCTCATGAAGGTCGTCGCGCCGCTCACCGACGGCACGCCGCGCTCGAAGCGCAACCTGCGCGTCTTCCGACTCGTCTGGGCCGAGGGCCTGCGCTCGCCCGAGATCATGCACGACCTTTACGCGAGGCTCTTCGTGCCTGTCTTCAGAAATGACGGCCTTCTTGCCCGCATGCTCGAGAAGGAGGACGTCCCCGACTTCGTGCGCAACCGTCCCGTCGTCCTCGTCGCGCCGCTCATCCAGTCGATCTTCATCCACGTGCTCGTGGGCAACGAGCTCATCGGCTCGCCCCGCGAGTACATCAGCGACTACTTCGACTTCATCCTCTCGAAGAACGCACGTGAGGAGCACGTCCCCGACGTTCGCCTGCCCGGCGAAGACGCCTGACGAGCGGCCCTCAAGCTTCATTCGGGGCGGGGCGCAAGGCCGCCCGCCCCGCACAGAGCAAGTCTCCCGCAGCGGCTTGATGTGCGTCATTGACGCCGCTTCAGGCCGCTGCCTTCGCCGGACGGCTGCGCTAAGATTCTCATCCGCCAAAAATACGCAGGTCCCGCCTGCGGATGAAAACGACAGTCCCGGACAAAATCAAAGCGCACATCATCATGACCGACACCGGCGAAAAGACCTTCTTCATGCGTTGGCTTCCCGTATTGACGCTCACGCTCTGCACCTTCGTCTTCAACACCTCCGAATTCATTCCGATCGGGCTTCTCACCGACATCGGCCGTGACTTCGGCCGCACCGAGGCCGAGATGGGTTGGCTCGTGACGACCTACGCTTGGGTCGTCGCGCTCATGTCGCTGCCGCTGATGCTGCTCGCCTCGAAGATGGAGTGTCGTCGCCTCATGATGTCGGTGCTTGCGCTCTTCGTCGCGAGCCACGTGCTCTCGGCCGTTGCGTCCAACTACTGGATCCTCCTTGTGTCGCGCCTCGGCGTCGCCTGCTCGCATGCGATCTTCTGGTCCGTCGTGAGCCCGCTTGCCGTCGAGGTCGCGCCGAAGCACAAGACCTCCGCCGCGCTCGGCCTTGTGGTCGCGGGTTCGTCCATCGCCATGATCGCGGGCCTGCCGCTCGGACGCGTGCTCGGCCTCTATCTGGGCTGGCGCATGACCTTCCTTGCCATCGGGCTTGTCGCGGCGGTTGCGCTCGTCTGCCTCTGGCGCTTTTTCCCGAGCGTGCACAGCCGCAACGCCGTGGCGCTCGACAAGGTGCCCGCACTTCTGGGCCGACCCGCCCTCATGGGCATCTACATCCTGACGCCGCTCATCATGACGGGGAACTTCACGGTCTATTCCTACATCGAGCCCTTTCTCGCGCAGGTGACCGGCATGCATCCTGACCGCATCACCTGGGTGCTCGTCGCCTACGGCGCCGTGGGCATTCTCGGCAGCTGGATCTTCTCGCACTTCTTTGACCGCCGTCCGATCGGCTTCCTGCAGTTTTCGGTGTTCGGCATCGTCGCGAGCCTCTTTCTCATGGCGCCTCTGGGCGGCGGCGAGCTCACGATCGTGTTGCTCTGCATCTTCTGGGGGCTTGCAGTGACGCTCTACAACCTGGTCTTCCAGTCTGCAATCATCCGCGCCGTTCCGTCGGGCACGGCCGTTGCCATGAGCGTCTATTCGGGCATCTACAACGTGGGCATCGGCTCGGGCGCCCTTGTGGGCGGCCTCGTCTGCACCCATGCCTCGATCGCCGACATTGGCTGGGCGGGCGGTGCCATTGCGGCCGCAGGCGCGCTCTTCTGTCTCCTGCGTGTCGGTCCCGTCATGCGTGGCGTCTTCGCGAAGTCCTGAGACGCATGCAGGCTTGACGCATGAATGAAAGACGGGCGTCCCTTCGAATGAAGGAGGGCCCGTTCTTCATCAGGGGAAGGCTTCCTCCCACAGAGAGCCTGAGGCATTGGGACGGTCGAACGAGACCTTTCTGCTCCTGTACGTTTTCTGTCTTTTCACAAACTGCCTTTCCAGCATCGTGATGCCGCTGTCGACGATGTCGATGATTTCTGCATCGGTCTTTGTCTCGTGCAGGCGCACGATTCTGCCGATGTACTGGGTGAGTACGGGAGCGCTGGCCAGCGGCATGGCCAGAAGCAGCGTGTCGAGCGGAGCGTGGTCAAAGCCTTCACCGATAAGCTGCCCCGTCGCCACGATGATCCGAGGCTGGGATGCCGGCAGTTCGTTGATTTGCCTGACGACCGAGGCGCGATCTCCTGCGGACATTTCGGATGTCAGGACGAAGGTGCTCACGGGGAGCTCCTTGAACATGCCGCTCAGTTCTTCGACATGCTGCTGACGGTTGGTGAGGACAAGAACTCGCCGCCTGCGTCGGACAAGCTCGTTGCAGATCCTGAAAATGAATTGGTTGCGTTCGGCGTGACAGGCAAGCCTGTTCATCAGTTCGGCGTGAACGAGCCCTGTACTGAAGGATTCGGGATGCTGAAAGCGGCGGACGTCGAGCCTGACGGGCAGGTCGTTCGGCTGCTTGAGTTTCCTGATGATCGGGCCGCAGAGAAATGACGTTGCTTTCTGTGTGCCGTCCGTACGCTCGAAAGTGGCCGTAAGTCCCACCAGATATCGGCTTGCGCATTGTCCGAGCACCTTGGCATAGCCGCTGCTCGCGGCGTGGTGACACTCGTCGACGATGACCTGGCCGTACTGGGCGAAGAAGCTTCGAAGTTCGCTTTCCGGCTTGCCTGCCAGCGTCCCCTCCATGACGATGTCAACTGTTCCCGTCAGCCGCTTTTTCGTGCCGACCCATTCGCCCACGCCGTTCTCGGGAATATCGAGGAATGTCGCAATGCGGGCACGCCATTGGCGGAGCAGCTCCTTGCGGTGCACGATGACGACCGTGCTGACGCTTCTTGAGGCGATGAGCGCCAGCGCAAAGACCGTTTTGCCGAAGCCCGTCGACGCGACGACGATGCCCTGTTCCGTCTTCATGACCGCCTTCAGGAGTGTTGCCTGCTCGGACGTCAGAGTTCCTTGAAACTTGATGGAGACAGGCGCGCCTGAGCTGCGCGCGTCTTCGAGTCGGAAGGAAATACCGCTCTCGTCGAGAAACCTGCGAACCTCGGCCAGCGTGCCTCGAGGGAGCGAGAGCCAGTCGGGATAGGCCTTGGCATAGGTGATGAAGCGGTGCAGGTCTTTGCCGTTGCTCATGCTGCCGTTCTTCCAGACGGGTTTGGCGTAGAGCTGTTGTTTGAAAAAGGCCGGGTTGGCGAACGTTGCAAGTCGTACAAGGGCGTTGGAGAGAGGAGCCGTCAGTTCGGAGGCCTTGAAGTAGATCGCATTGTCGAGGCGGATCGACAGTGCGCGAACATTCGGAGCCGCATGAAGCGGTTTCGTGAGCGTCACGCGTTCCCACGGAAGCGTCTCAAGCAGCAGTTCCGCTCCGGCTGTGCCGTCGGCAGTCAAAGGAGAAGCACGCCCCGTGTTTCTCAGGAAGCTCTCGGCCTCGTCGGGCGTCATGCGTCGGATTTGCTTCAGATGCCGCCAGGGCCTCTCGATGATGTTGAGGTCGTCGTCGACGAACACTGAACCACCGCGCGCCTTGGCTTCAAGCTGCATGGGAAGCGCTACCAGATTGCCGATGCTGCTGTTGCCGCGCGGCAGTTCGTCCTGACAGGGAATGATGCGGTCGAAGGAGTCGAGCTTGAGCAGCCCCATATCGGCGATCGTGAGCGCAATCAGTCTTTCAAGAACCCGTCTGACCACTGCGGCCTGCATGGGTACGGACAGGAAGAGCCACAGGTGCACGCCGCAGGCGGATCGGGAGATTTCAGGAACGAGTGGAATGCCGTGCTTTCTGGCGGTCTTGATGACGGCTTTGCCGTCACGCTCCCAGTCACTGTCATCAAAGTCAAGAACGGCAAATCGGCAGGTGTTGTCCGTCAGGAGCGGATAGACGCCCATTACGATGTCGCCCTTGAGATGGGAGTAGTAGGTCCCGGCAGTCACCTTTTCGTAGGCTCGGTGCGGGCACAGGTGGCACTTCAGGCTGCAGCCTTCGGTGTAACGCATGGTGCATTTCGGCGAGTAGCCGGACTTTTGCGCGTCGGTCCTGGAGGCCCAGCGGGTTGCGTAGACATCGGATCTGCCTGCAAATAGACCTGCGAACAGCTCGACCTTCTCTCGTGAAGTGAGATCTGTTTCCGCAACAATCTTCGGCGTTTTGACCAATTGATTTCCGGTGCTGCCGCATGGGGCTTGTGTTTTGGCTTCAGCGTCCGTCCACGGCTCATCAGGAATCTCAGGGCCTGACGTGGCGGTTGCGGGCGGGGTTTCGACTGCTTTGAGCGGTTCGACGGCTTTGGGCAAACTGCTTTGGCTGCGCAGCGCCGAGATTTCCGCCTTGAGTTCGAGCACGACTTTCTGAAGGTCAGTGACGACCCGTGTCAAAAGGGCAAGTTGAGCCTTCACGTCTTCCATGACGCATCTCCGGGAGCTTCAGGATTTTTCGAGTATATCCGAAGGCTCTCGACAATCCTTGAGCCGTCTGAAGAGGAGGGGAGCCTTCCTGATGCACGAACTCCGCTTTTCTTTTGCCTTTAGGCAAAGGTTTCGCTTTTTCCGAGCTTGAAATCAGACTTGAAGCCTCCATATAGTCCTCAGAGAGAGGTGCGGGGCGCCCGAAAGGGTGCCGCACAGGCACTTCTCCGAATGCACACCGCCATGGTCGACGGCAGAAGACAATGAAGGAAAACAAAATGCTGCTTCCGTCTGTTTTTGGTGAAGACCTTTTCGATGAAACGTTCCCGTTCGCCGGCATGACCGATCGTCACGGTCATGACAAGCTCTTCGGCAACCGCGCCGGCCGTCTGATGAAGACCGACGTGCGCGAAGGCGAAAAGAGCTGGGAGCTTGATGTTGAGCTTCCGGGCTTCCGCAAGGAGAACATCAGCGCCACGCTCAAGGACGGCTATCTGACGATCAGCGCTGAAAAGGCCGTTGAGGAGACGCAGGAGGCCGAAAAGAAGGGCCAGTGCGTTCGCCGCGAACGCTGGTCCGGCGCTCTGAGCCGCGCGTTCTACGTGGGCGAGGGCGTGACTGAAGAGGACGTCAAGGCGAAGTACGAAAACGGCGTCCTGAGCATCTCGATCCCGAAGAAGGAGTCGATCGAAGCCAAGGCCAAGAAGATGATCGCCATCGAATGAGGTCATTCCTCTGGTTCTCGTCGATGCATTGACGCATGAATGAGACGCGGGCGTCTTCCTGATCGGAAGGCGCCCGCTTTCAGTCATGCGGATTGTGCTTATCGGATGATGAGCAGCGGCACGGAGCTGTTGGCCGCGATCTTCTGGGCGGTGGAGCCCATGAGCGCGGAGCGCAGGTTGCCGTAGCCGTGCGAGCCCATGAGGAGCAGGTCGAGCGGCGTGTTTTCGGCGTAGTCGGCGATCACTTCGCCGGGGTTGCCGTCAAGGCGCACGGGGCGCGGCTCGATGCCTTCGGCCTCGAACTTGGGCATGAGGGCGGCCATCACTGCGTCGAAGTGCTGGCCGCGAAGCTTGACCATGTCGGCGGCGGCCGTCGGACTCGACATCATGCTTGCCATCGAGGAGAGGCCGATCGTATGTGTGGAGCGGCCCGCGTTGAGAAGCTCGTAGCGGGTTTCGGAGCCGAAGAGCGCGCGGTTCTTGAGCACGAAGTCCACGGCGCGCTCGCCGTATTCGGAGCCGTCGCAGGCGATGCCGATGCGAAGAAGCGAGGTCCCTTCGGGGAGCTTGTCGCGCAGCATCAGGATCGGACGGTGGGTGTGGGCGAGAACGGCGTTCGAGACGGAGCCGAAGAGGAAGCTGCTCACGGCGGAATGCCCGCGGATGCCCATGATGATGAGGTCGGCGTCGACGAGGTCGGCTTCCTTCACGATCTCCTCGGCGGGAGAGCCGACGGCGTAGTGCATCTCGATGTTGAGCTTCGTGTCGCCGAGCAGGGCGCGCACGGACGCGAAGAGGCTTTCGGCCTCCTCGGCGTAGTAGTCCTTGATCGTGAGCGGTTCGAGGCTCGTGATCATGCGCTGCGGCACGGGATGCTGCGAGAAGAAGATCGTGATCTTCGGAGCGGCGCCGAGCAGGTCGGTGCGGGTGGTCAGGAATTCAACGGCGCGCAGGCTGTGTTCGGTGCCGTCGACGGGAACGAGAATGTTCATAAGTTTACCTCCAGTGCCCTCTTCGCCTCTTCTGCGGACCGCCGACAGGCAGGCCCTGAGCGAGGGACCTCATGTGAATATCATGCCTGCTTTTTTTGCTTTTGTCTAAACAACCTCGCCACTGAAGTGGGAGGGTTTCGATACAGTCGAGGCTTTTCGCCTCGGGGTTGCCC
>ERZ791611.1299-NODE-1299-length-16939-cov-8.662462_pt1 | contig 16939 bp, 16 predicted proteins | sample MGYA00510275_ERZ791611 | MGnify/ENA primary metagenome ERZ791611 (study PRJEB30046, sample SAMN00791912) | human gut metagenome | study: EMG produced TPA metagenomics assembly of the A metagenome-wide association study of gut microbiota in type 2...
CGGCATTCACCCCGAGGACTTGGAACAGATGCAAGACGCGATCAATAAACTAATCGCCGGCGAGAGCATATCGATCGACGAGGAGATCCGTTATTTAGACGATACAGGGCTTGAATATACATGGATAGAGATCTTTGCGATCGTAGGGAAAACCGATCCGGAAGGAAAACCCGCCTACTTAACCGGAGGTACTACCCTCATCAACCAACGGAAAAAAATGGAACAAGAACTGAGGGACAAGGAGAAGATAGAGGAATCCAACCGGTTGAAATCCGCCTTCCTAGCGAACATGAGCCACGAGATACGTACCCCGCTGAACGCTATCGTAGGCTTTTCCAACCTGCTAGCGGAAACTTGCCACTCCGAGGAGACGAGAGAGTTCTGCGAGATCATCGAGACGAACAACGAGCTTCTCCTTCAACTCGTGAACGATATCCTGGACCTATCGAAGATCGAGGCCGGGCAAATGGATTTCATCTATTCCGAGTTCAACGTATCCACGCTATTCCGGAGCTTATACCAGACCTTCCAAAGCCGGGTGAAAGACGGTGTCACTCTCTATTGCGAGATACCTGAACAGGATTGCGTTATCTATTCCGAGAAGAATCGCTTGACCCAAGTGATCACCAACTTCCTCACGAACGCCTGTAAGTTCACGTTCCAAGGGGCTATCCGCATGGGATACAAGGAGAGGGAAGATGGATTATACTTTTACGTAAAAGATACCGGAAAAGGTATTGAGCGGAAGAACCTCCCGCACGTATTCGAGCGTTTCGCCAAATTCGATTCCTTTATCCAAGGAACCGGACTCGGACTATCCATTTGCCAAACGATCCTAGAGAATCTTCACGGGAAGATCGGCGTAGAGTCGGAAGAAGGAAAAGGGAGTACTTTCTGGTTTACGATCCCATGCGCTGTATCAAGACCGTAGCGTAAGCCGAGATCCCTTCCTGCCGTCCGGTGAAGCCCAGCTTCTCCGTGGTCGTAGCCTTGATAGAGATATCCTCCTCGTCCACGTTCATGACCTCGGCCAGCGTTTTCTTCATCAGAGGGATATGGGGATTCAATTTAGGGCGCTCGGCGGCTACGGTGGCATCGATATTACCCAACTCATAGCCCGCCTCTCTTAAAAGCCTCATGGTATCCCGGAGCAAGATCTTACTATCGATATTCTTATATTCACCAGCCGTATCCGGGAAATGATAACCGATATCCCGCATATTGGCCGCTCCCAGTAAAGCGTCGCAGATCGCATGGATCAACACGTCCGCATCGCTATGTCCCAATAGGCCCAACGTATGCTCGATCTTAATCCCGCCTAGCCATAATTCCCGGTCCGGCACCAAGGCGTGGACGTCATAGCCAAAACCTACACGTATCTTCATATCCATTTATCTGAAAAGGTTCTTGATTCCATCCATATCGAACGACAAGGAGAAGCGCAATGTCTGGTCCAACGGGTTACTCTGTACCGTACTGATCAGATAAGCGGCATCCAACTGGAAAACACTCATGCGGAAACCAGCACCGACTGAGAAGTACTGACGGTTTCCCTGATATTTATTCTCATAGTAATAACCGCCACGAACAAAGAACTGCTGATTGTAATTATATTCCAGACCGATAGAGGCCATAATCTCCTCTAGCTCGCCCTTGAAGCCATTCGGCGAGTCACCGAATGATTTGAAGATACCCGTGATCGGGGACATATTGTTATATTCATCATGTTTTTCCTTATAAGCAGCCTCATCCTCGGGAGTCGTACCTTCTTGAATAGGTTCGGTAGGAACTAAATATTTACTCAAATCCACATAGATACCGATTTGGTTATAATCATCGATCGGATACAGTAAACCAGTTCCAACCTTTAACATCGTAGGCAAGAATTGGTTGGTATTTCCACCGTCGTAAGAGACCTTCGTACCGATATTGGAGACATTAAAACCAAAGCTCCACAGGCACTCGCTATTCCCTAAGATCACGTATTTCTCCAGATAACCGGCGATATCAGCGGCAAAAGCGTTATCCGGAACCATATCCGCATCCGACGAGGCACCCATGTCCGAACGAATATAGCGCAAGGCGACCGCCATAGAGAACACATCCGATAATTTACGGCTATAACTTACATCGAAAGCCATTTCATACGGACTAACGGAATAATTACCTGTCGACTCTCCGGTAATAGGATTATAGGGTACATCTCCCAACGAGAAATAACGCAAGGAAGCACCGACAGCCTGCAAATCGCTATCTCCGATTTTATAGTAACCGGACAGATTCGCCAAAGCCACATCATTGACCAACTTACGCAACCAGGGAGTATATGATAAAGAAACGCCTGCCTTACTATACATAAACGCATATTTAGCAGGGTTCCAATATTGAGAGTTTATATCGGGAGTAGTCGACGCCCCGTTATCACCCATACCACCACCACGTGCATCAGGTGCAATTGATAGCGAAGGCACTGCAGTATTAACCGGAGCAAATGTATTTTTCTTCTGAGCCCACACGGATAATACAGCCAAAAGGCTGAATACTACTATAAATGTACTGATTCTTAATTCTTTTATCATACTATATCTGTTAAAAACGCGGTAAATAAAATTTACCCTACCAACATATAAACTGATTTTATATTACTTTATTGTGCGAGGATTATTAATTTCTTTGCGTCTGTTGCCTCTTTGGAGCCACCCGAGCTGATCGCCGCACGATAAATATACACCCCGGGACGAAGGCGTCCTCCCCGGTTATTCGTCAGATCCCAGGTTACCGTATAGGACTTGAACAGTTCGGAAGCGCCGGTCTCCTGATGCTTCCATTGCAGACGTCCCATCATATCGTACACCATGATACCGACTGTCAGCTGGCTTTCCGGACGATTATGGAACAAATGGAACTCCACCTGTTCACGTGCCGGACTGGGCGATGCCGTCAACTCCAACAGATAAGGCTTCAATCCCTCGACTACCTCAAATTCAAATTCATATGTCGTCGAATTGTTCTGTATATCCCAGACTTTAAACTCTGCGGTATGGATTCCCGGCGTTAAGGCAGGGATCAGGTATTTCGCGATCCCTTCTCCGTCACTTCCCGGAATCAGTTCATAATAACTGTTCAGATTAAAGCTGAACGAAGGATCGCCGTCGATAATCAGCATCATATCATGACCGATGCTGCTACCCGTTATATTCACGCCACTCTTATCCCAAAGACGCGCCACAAAGAACGGGGTTGTATTGACCTGGTCGCCACTGACGAATGTCGAATCGTTCAGGTATAAAGCACGGATTTCAGGACCATCATAATCGTCTTCCGCGTTATCATCGGTTCCCCCGACCCGATAATTCAGATAAGCACCCTGTGCCTCCAGATTATTTGTCTCATCCGATGCGTAGAGATTCATCTTACCGAACTCATTCGAATAAGAAATATCCTTCGACACAGTAAACGTGAAACTGAACTTTCCGGCACGAACTGAATCATTGCCGATAAAAAGTATATTCGAATAATCTGTATATTTGAATTTCGTTCCGGTCTTATTATTATCCAATGTCTCATAAGATAGGCGGCTGTCCATGACGGTCGGGTTCAGCAGACCATTAAAGCCGGTTGCAATATTTCCTCCCGGATCCAATACTTCGCCTTCCACCGTTATCTTCTGCAATGCTTTAAAATCGACCGGTTCGTCCGTTACCGGATTCCCGTTTATAGCAGTCACCCGCATCCGGTACTCCGGATAAGCCAGCTTTAATGCGGGATCGCCGATCAAAGCGAATCCCAACTTATAGCGGCTGGAACCCAATGCCTGTTTGGTCGCTTTCATCACCTCACCCAACGTTAGCCGGCGTCCGTTCTTTTTCTCGAACAAGTTACGGATCAAGTTGTCATTAATAGAAAAGTTAGGACTGGAATAAGCCACACGAGTCGTAGTAAACAAACCGATACCACCACTTACCTTATTCAGGAACACCTGCTCGCCGGCGGAAGTAACCGGAGCATCAAAACGGCAGAAGTCACAAGTCGCCGTAATCCACACAGGCAGACGGGTATAAGTTGATTTCGTTATATCACTTTCTGTCAATACCTTTTCATCACTCCAGGATACAGTATTACCATGACCTGTATAATTGATCAGCAACAATCCGTTCTTAAGCTGTTTCTGAAGATTCGTCTTTACATCGGGATAGGTACTTAAACCTCCGGAAAAGTCCTTTTTATAAGAATCAAAATAAATCTTATTTACCATGAACTCCGGATGACTGGTATTTATATATTCGCCCAGATCATCAGCCTGTTGAGCATGCTGTATCATGTAACCGTCCGCATTACTTCCGTCATCTGCGACAAAGCAGACGTTATTCTTCCACGATCCGGTCTCTTTATTATCCATATAGTTGATAACCTTATCCACCATATTGGTCGCCTCGGCCAATGTCCGGACAGGGAAACGTCCGATACCGATATCCACTCTGGCTGACACCAACCCCTTTCCGTTATTGCTGTCATCCAGAAAACCGAAATAGTCATCTACCACATATGATTTATCATCCAAAGATTCCTCAGTCTGATAAGTCAGCAGCATATTGTTCTTTGCCACATTCTGCCAACTTGAAGTAATGAAGCGATTATCAAACGCCCCGTCACCGAAAAGAAGCAGATATTTGGGAACATCGGCCTCCGAAGTCTGCCGGTCATAAAACATCTTCATAAAACGACGGTAGGCTGTCGCGTCCGGGGTTCCACTGGAAAATTCATTATAAATCGCATCCGGAGAAACGACCTGAACGGTCAACCCGTCGCGGGTACGATGTGCTTCGGCCAGACGTTCTGCCTGCGAAGCCAAACCGGACTGAGCGATAATAACCATATCTGTCTGCGGCAAAGCATGCAAATCCTGATTCGTCACATCGCCTATCACTTCAGGGGACGGTAATGTCTGGTTTCGCTGCACCAAGGCAAATTCCCTCAACGTTCCCGCCGGAATAGAGAAAGACAATTCGCTTCCGCTTAATTCCGTTTCCATCCGTTTCGGGTTCAGCTTATCAGTCACATCAAAGACCAACGTATTCGCATTCGCATTCTGAATAACGAAACGGGAAGCGTTATTTACCGAAGCCAGGCTACGGAAAAAAGTACAGGCGCCATAGGGTTGCAGTTCACGTTTCATCTGCAAACGGATAAAGTCCAGATGTACGTTCTTATGTCCTAACTGTCCGTATCTTACATTTACTTTTACATTTGTACTTTTGTCCCCCTTCCAATCGACGACCTCATATACCGAACGTGCCATAGTATACGTTTCACTACCGCCCGTACTGCTATAAGAGATACTCCTTTCCAACACTTTGTTTCCATCCACGCTCATGGTCACACTTCCGTTACCACTTGTCGGCTTGGCGATAAAGCGCAACGTGACCTTACCGTCATCATTGGTTATACCGGTTATACCGTTAAATGAAAAATCCCTTGAAAGGGTCATATCCATCGCTTCTCCAAAAAGCTCACGTCCTGAGTTATTAACGGAAACAAGGTCTTTTTCATGCAGAAGATAATCATCATAAGTCGTCACTTTCAGAGATGCACCGGCAGCAGACGCCACAGATTCCATTTCTTTTGTACCCGTCGCATCCGTCAGGAAGTAATAACCGTAATTGGAATAGGGGTTATTGGTATGAATAAAACTTCCCGTACTTTTATCATAATCCCATTTGATAACCCCACAACCATAGAAAAGAAGGAAATCGTCGCCACGCCAGATCGGCACGGCAGGAACATCATCAATATAAGGAGTCGAGAAATCTTCATCCAACATACAACCGCCATACCCATGCACGGAAACCTTGGCAGGATCAGAGAACCCCATTCCACGCAGGTCGGCATATGTCAGTTTATAAAATCCTCTGTCTTCAACCTGTACCTTCACCCATTTGCCGGACGACAATGCGGAACTGGCTGCATATTTGCTACCATCCGCCCAGGCAGAAGTAAAAAAGCAGATACTTATTATTAATGTATATAGTATTCGTAGCATAGTCATTCATTTCCCGTTATCTCACGTGGAAATCCAAAAGCTTCCGCTCGCCGATATAGCCCTGCAAATGATCATCGATCTTAACCGGCCCTACACCCACCGGTGTACCTGTAAAAATCAAATCTCCTATCTTCAGGGTAAAGAAACGGCTCACATAGGCGATAATCTTGTCTACCGAAAAAAGCATATCCGAGGTATTTCCCTCCTGCACTTTCTGACCGTTTATATCCAGATGGAACGGAATACGGTTGATATCCCCTACTCTGTCCAATGGCACAAACGCTCCGATAACAGCCGAATTATCAAATGCTTTACTGATCTCCCAGGGCAATCCTTTCGCACGCAACTCTCTTTGCAGATCACGGGCGGTAAAATCGATACCGACTGTTACTTCATTATAGTAACGATGCGCAAAACGTTCGGCGATGTTCTTACCCAGCCGGTCTATCTTCACGACAATCTCCGTTTCATAATGTATCTCCGATGAAAAATCGGGGATGAAAAACGGTTTTCCATCCTTCAACAGGGAGGAATCGGATTTCATAAAGATAGTAGGCTCCGATAATTCTAACGAATGATGCAGCTCTTTATTGTGTTCTGCATAATTCATTCCTACTGCTATAATCTTCATTTCAGTGATTAATTGAGTTCAAGCGATTAAACATGACAGCCAGATGGGCATACATGGAAGTGTTCTGTACCACAATATGTTCCGGGACACGGATACGGAACGGGGTAAAATTCCATAAGGCTTTGATTCCTCCGGCAATGATCTGTTCGGTCACCTCCTGCGCTTTATCGACAGGCACGGTAATAACACCGATCGTCGCCCCGAATTCTTTTTGCTTGGCAGGAAAATCATCCAAATGAAATACAGGAATGCCATTGACTACCGTTCCGGCCAGTTCCTTGCGGACATCAAATCCGGCAACGATCTCCAGACCGTACTGATTCAACCCGGTGTCCTGCAATAAAGCAGCTCCCAGGCTACCAACACCAAATAAAAAGGCCTTGTGCTGCGCGGTAAAACCTAAAAAATCCTCCAACACATCCACAAGGGCACAAATATCATAGCCTACCCTGGTTTTCCCCGAAATATTTACAAACGAAAGATCTTTCGCCACCTGGCTGGGATCTACATTAATTTCTTTAGCAATCTGGGTAGATGATACAAACGTCTCTCCCTTACCTTTCATCAGTTTCAGAAAAGCAAGATACCAGGGCAATCTCCGAAGCGTCGGCTCCGGAATTTTCCAGGCTTGTTTCAAGTCATCATTAGCCATTATTTTGTACTTTATTAATGTAGCTCACAAAAGTACAATTTTTTTCTTTCCTTTTTAGTTTATAGCCGATTTTATATGTTTGGACATTACCGCATCCAATGAGCCTACATAATAAAAAGGAACATTGATCAAACGAATTGATTTTCAGACACAAATATACTGATTTGTTTCAAAACATAGGCAAAGGCACTCGCTTTTTGTTTCAAAACATAGGCAAAACACTTCACTTTTTGTTCCAAAATATAGGCAAAAAGGCTGCATACTCCAAAACGGGAATGCAGCCTTTCGTATAAAGGGTAGATTTTCGTACTTAGATTCTTTCCAACGTAGCGACAATGAAGTCCCACACTTTTTGCACTGTCGCGATGTTCACCCTTTCATCCGGTGAGTGTGGGTGCTCCAGATCCGGACCGATAGAAATCATATCCATTGTAGGATAAGATTCCTGGATGATGCCGCATTCCAGTCCGGCATGCATGACCTTTACCGAAGGTTTCTTTCCGAACAATTCCTCGTATGTCTGCTGCATTACGTTCAGAATCGGAGAATTGATGTTCGGCTGCCATCCGCCATAAGAACCGCCGTATTCCACCTTAGCTCCTGCCAAAGCAAATATACTTTCCAGGCTTGAACAAACAGAGGCCTTACGGCTCTCCGATGAACTGCGGACCAATATCTTTATTTCAATCAATTCATTGGATGACTTGACAATGGCCAGGTTGGAAGAAGATTCCACCGTTCCGGGGAAATCATTCAACATGCTGATCACACCATTCTGGCAACCTTCAATCGCATTGATAATATCATCCTGAATCTCTTCCGGAATCAGCGTGCCGGGCAGATCAGTCATATCGGCAACAAAGCTGATATTATTCTCAATGCCTTTATATTCCTCCCGGAACATATCCTGATAATCGCTCACCAGCTCCCATAAAGCCTCCACATTATCACCGGGAATGGTAACAACGGCAAATGCCTCACGCGGAATCGCATTACGCAACGAACCGCCTTCGATAGATGACAAACGAGCCCCATAGTCGCAAACGGCCTCTTTCAGGAAACGGAACATTAATTTATTGGCATTGGCACGTCCCAAATGGATATCCACACCCGAGTGACCGCCTTTCAATCCTGTCAGGCTCAGCTTTACAGCCACATCACCTTCAGGAATATAAGTATCTTCTTTAAACTGGATCGAAATATTCAGGTCTGCACCGCCGGCACAACCGACAAACAATTCGCCTTCTTCTTCCGAATCGCAGTTAATCAATGTTTCTCCTTTCAGGAAACCGGGCTTCAAACCGAAAGCGCCATCCATTCCTTCTTCTTCATCGATCGTGAAAAGAGCTTCTATCGGTCCGTGCTTGATAGTCGTATCAGAAAGCACTGCCATAGCCAACGAAGCACCGATGCCATTGTCGGCACCCAATGTCGTTTCACGGGCTGTTACCCAGTCGCCATCTATATAAGCATCAATCGGGTCAGTCAGAAAATCATGTTTCACAGAAGAATTTTTCTGGGGAACCATATCCAGGTGAGATTGCAGGATTACTGTTTTGCGGCCTTCCATTCCGGGAGTGGCCGGTTTACGGATCAGAACGTTTCCTGCTCCATCCCGCAAAGTTTCCAATCCCAATCCTTTTCCAAAAGCTTCTACAAAACGAGTGACTGCTTCCATGTGTCCTGTCGGACGGGGGATTTGTGTGAGGTCATAGAAATAACCCCAGACATGCTGCGGGGAAAGATTCTTGATTTCTGCTGACATAGACTTAATGTTTAATTTTAAAAACTCTTATTTTATACATATAGTATCTATTCTGAAACAACGGCGGGTGTCTCTTTGTTCGTAAGCGGCAGAGCCACAATGCCGAACAGGCCGCACAACACCGTCCATACCGTCTGCACCGTATGAACCACCAGGGCAAAAGCGGCAGCATCATTTTCGTTGACACCAAAGCAGACCAGCGTAGCGATCACCATGAAATGCCAGGCACCTATTCCCGCCTGTACAGGGACGGCAACCCCGATGCTACTCATGGTAAAAGCAATCAGTCCGACCGTTATTCCCAGATCACGGGTAAAGTCGAATGCATAGAACGTTATATAGAAATAACAGAAATAGCCACCCCATATCATCAATGTCTGTGCCACGAAACGTCCTTTCTGCTTCAGCAGCCAGATACTCTTCATTCCGTCCCATACATTCAGCAACAACGCCTTTGCTTTCTGCACCAGCGTAAAGTTACTCATATATTTGAAAACAAACCAAATTCCGACCACTAAAATTACTGCACCGACGTAAATCCATATCGAATCGAACATTTTCTGGAAACCTTCCAGCAGCGCGGGGTTCTTCGCAAAGAAGCTGACAAAGAAGTCGAAATTGAAAATAAAAATCAACAAAGTAATCAATCCCACTACGATCGTATCGCTCACACGGTCGATCAGCAAGGTTCCCAGCAACTTGGTAAACGGGATCTTATCATACTTGGTGATAATACCGCAACGCCAGACTTCGCCGACACGCGGCAGCACCATATTCACGGCATAGTTTCCCAGCACGGCATAAATGATATTACTCATTTTAAAGCGCTCGCCCAATGAGGAAATCAACAACCCCCAACGTAATCCGCGAACCACATTGGCAAACAGGCCGAACAGTAAAGAAACCAATATGATATCATATCTTACCCCCTCACGGATGACACGCCATATCTCGGTGACATCCATATGACTATATAAAAACCAAAGCAGCAAACAGCCAAAAGCTAAGGGTAAAAATATCTTGACAAACGTTTGTAGGATACTCTTAAAATTCATTCTACGTAGGATACTTTAAATTATTTGTTGTATTTTTGTGCACCCGCAAAGATAAGCATTATATTTTAATACGAACATTTTACACCAAAGAACTGGATGAGATTAGTTAAGCCAAAGAAAGCATTAGGACAGCATTTCCTGAAGGATTTACAAATCGCTCAGCGTATTGCCGATACGTTGTCGGACTACAAAGATTTACCGGTTCTGGAGATCGGTCCCGGCATGGGGGTGCTTACCCAATACCTGCTGGAAGCGGGCCATGACCTGACCGTGGTGGAACTGGATATGGAATCGGTAGATTACCTGGAACAAAACTTTCCGGTGCTCGAAGGGCGTATCCTGGCAGAAGATTTCCTGCGGCTGGACCTTTCCAAACTTTTCCCCGGCCAGTTCTGTGTGATCGGGAATTATCCTTATAATATATCCAGCCAGATATTCTTTAAAGTCCTCGACTTTAAGGAACACGTGCCCTGTTGTTCGGGAATGATCCAGAAAGAAGTGGCCGAACGTCTGGCAGCCGGGCCGGGCAGCAAGACCTACGGTATCCTCAGCGTCCTGTTGCAAGCCTGGTATACGGTAGAATATCTCTTTACTGTCAGTGAATTCGTATTCGACCCGCCTCCAAAAGTGAAAAGCGCAGTCATCCGCATGGTACGGAACGACCGGAAAGAACTGGGATGCGATGAGAAATTATTCAAAACGGTAGTCAAGACCTCTTTCAACCAACGTCGTAAGACACTCCGGAACTCGATGAAACCACTGCTGGGAAAGGATTGTCCGGACTACGCACTGCCGGTTTTCGACAAACGGCCCGAGCAGCTCTCGGTTGAACAGTTCGTCGAACTGACGTTGATTGCGGACCGCTGGCTGAAGCAGACGGGGACTATACAGAAGGAATAAAAACGGGGTTACAAACAACATGACCTATGATTGAACTGACGAAAGACTATATCGACAACCTGAAAAGTATCATCGCAGAAAAAGATGATGCCAAAGCACAGGCTTTACTTCACGATTTATATCCGGCAGATATTGCCGAACTATACCAGGAGTTGAATCTTGGGGAAGCAATCTATCTGTATTTGCTGATGGACGGCGACAAAGCCGCCGATGTCCTGATGGAACTGGATGAAGAAGACCGTCACAAATTACTGAAAGAACTACCCAACGAACTGATCGCCAAACGCTTCGTCGACAATATGGAAACCGACGACGCGGTAGACCTCATGCGTGAGTTGGACGAAGATACACAGGAAGAGATCCTTTCGCACATTGAAGACGTCGAACAGGCCGGCGACATCGTCGACCTGCTGAAATATGATGAAGATACCGCCGGTGGTTTGATGGGTACGGAAATGATCGTGGTCAACGAGAACTGGAGTATGCCTCAATGTATCGATGAAATGCGCAAACAGGCGGAAGATATGGACGAAATCTATTATGTATATGTCATAGACGACGACGAACGGCTGAAAGGCGTACTTCCCCTACAGCGACTGATCACCAACCCGTCCGTCTCGAAGATCAAGCATGTCATGAAGAAAGAGCCGATCTCGGTCCGCGAAAGCGACAGTATCGAAGAGGTTGCCGAAACGATCGAAAAATATGACCTGGTAGCCTTACCGGTAGTAGACAGTATCGGTCGCCTGGTCGGCCGCATCACCATCGACGACGTAATGGATGAAGTCCGCGAACAGCACGAACGTGATTACCAGTTGGCATCCGGTATCTCGCAGGACGTGGAAACTTCGGATAATGTATTTACACAGACGGCCGCCCGCCTCCCCTGGTTGCTGATCGGTATGATCGGCGGACTGGCAAACTCAGTTATCCTCGGGGGGTTCGAAGGTAATCTGGCGAGTAATCCCAAAATGGCCTTGTTTATTCCCCTGATCGGCGGAACGGGGGGGAATGTCGGCATACAGTCGTCCGCCATCGTGGTACAGGGTCTGGCCAACAACTCATTGAAACAGGATAACATTCTTCCGCAGATATTAAAGGAAGGGATTGTTTCGTTGATCAATGCCAGCATCATCAGTCTGGTCGTATTCGTATATAACTTCTTTATGCTGGGCGACAAAGGGATAACGGCTTCCGTCTCCCTGAGCTTGTTTGCTGTCGTTATGTTCGCCAGTATCTTCGGTACGCTTGTCCCGATGACGCTCGACCGCCTGAAGATCGATCCGGCATTGGCAACCGGACCATTTATCACCATCACGAACGACATTATCGGGATGATGATTTATATGTTCATCTCTTCCGCATTGACATAAGGGGCGGTTCGGTAAGGGCGGTTCGCGAACCGCCCCTACGGGGATCATCCTTGTTTCTTTCTTCCCAACAGGAACCCCAGCAGATCCATAATAAATTGCAGGATCGTTTTCACCTTGTTTGTCTTCTCGCTCATACACTGTCATTATTAAGATTATACACTATGGGAACCAGCGACTGTGCAATGCTCTCCAACATCTTGCAATAGGCCGCCCGGTTATCCCCGTTCACTTCACTGATATACCTGCTGTAAGCAATCTCACGGGCATACGCCCGGGGATAATGACTCACAGCTGCCGCCTGCTTATAGACCGTCGCTATCAGGCGGGCAAAATCCAGGAAACTGTTTTCAGGACTGTCGTAACGGCGAAACAGCAGACCGTCCGGTTTATCCAGATCAGTCTTGCCGCCATGCCAGTAAGCATTGGCTACACCATACCCCGTTAGTCCGAAAAAGTTATTGTAGCAGGTAGCCAGGGAACTCTCTCCCCAGCCGGTTTCGATAGCAGACTGAGCCAGGATCACTACCGGGTTCAATCCGTACAACTCACCCGCCATACGTGCGGCGGGGAGGTACTTACGGGTAAATGAATACTTATCCATACACAAAGGTTACAGAGATCATTCAATTTCAGGACGATCACTTCCACCGTCCGGTGTGGCAGGTTTCGATTCTTCGAGCTTGAAACGCTCGCTCTTGGCCGTCAGGATCAACTCACGCAACTTAGGACCGGGACGGAAGCGAAGGCGGGCGCGATACAACATATTCGAAGAGAACTCCTCAGCAGTCACACTCCCCGAACTGGTCTGCAACAGCTGGAAGGTACCCAGCTCGCCACACTGCACTACCTCCCCGCGGGCCAGGAACAGGAGCAGGAATTTGATCACACGGTCTATCACCACCTTCACATCACCGCTCGAAGCAGTGGAACTCTCTGCCACGATTTCGCACAACTCATCGAAGGAACACGTCCCCGTCGCCCGGGTCTGCGCATAGTAGAGTTTCTCTTTCCCCACCTCTACATTTTTACTAAGGTTCTTCCTCTGAACCAAATGAAACTGTAATGCCATACTTTATTCTTTTTAGTTGATTATTAATTACATATCAAAGATACGGCAAGCGCCTACCCACTTTGTAGACAGCGGTGACGTGGTGTGACGAAACGACATTTTATTTCCGATAAATATTGTAAAACCGCATTGAAATAATTTGACAAATCCATTGATTATTCGTATCTTAGATAGCACAAAAGCAATCTAACAATGAAACAAACAACCTTCGAAATACGAGCCTACGGAGTAGGTGAGCTGGCAGAGCTTTACAGCCCTCATATGAGTCACAGAGGAGCGATTATGCAACTTTGGCGGTGGATCAATTATCATGGCGTACTGAAAGCGAAACTGCTTGAACTGGGCTTCCGTCCCGGCATACGAAGCTTTACGCCCCGCCAGGTAGAATGTATTGTCGAGCATCTGGGAGAGCCTTGAAGAAAAAGATAAGTGCCGCAGCTGTTTTTACCGGCTGCCGCACCTATTTCCGGTGGCTGCCGCAGTAAAATAAAATAGCTGCGGCAGCCAATCTGTTCGGGGGCGGATGGGGGCGGCAAAAAGAGGGTTTTGAAAACTTTATAATAAGACATTCCTTGTTCCTTCTACGATCAGATCGTAGAAGGAACAAGGAACACACTATACAGAAGTTTCCCAAAATGCCTTTTTGCCGCCCCCATCCGCCCCCGATCCTTAAAACGGAAGTGTTGGCTCAGGAGGTTCTTCCCCGTTATTATCCTCTCCGTCAGGCTGTTCCTCTCCATCTACCGGATCATACCCGAATCCCTTACGGCGGGCTTCTATCTGGTCATTCGTCAGTTCAATGACGGCAAAAAGACGCTTCCCATGTCTCTTTTGCGACTCAAAACCGGCACCTTTTAACACTTTTCCCAGTTGGTTTACGCTCATTGTGGTCACGGAATAGCGTGTTCGTTCCGCTATTTTGGACATGATTTCGCTGGTGGAGAGCAAAATATACGCCTCGAAACGCACCGGTTTGCGAAAATACGTGAAAAGCAATTCCGCTTCGGGACTCGATTGCTGGAAAGGTTCGTTGTTCTCGTTTATCTCCGTAATATCCTGGTCGGCAAACCAATAACGGAACCCCTGTTTATAAAGCGCCAACGCCTGAGCATAAATGGCGGTATGGTCTATCCCGGAGGTATAATCGATGCGGAGCGTTTCAAAACAAAGGAAACGGCGCGAACCGGTACGGTCGGTCAGTATCTGGCTGTCGTTCACCGTGGCGGCAAACGAAGCACGGCGCACGAACGTCTCCGCATTGCGGGCATACGGGCGGCGTTCAAGGATAGAGTCTTTCGTGATCAGCGCCTTCAACTGGTTCAACTCCACGCGGCTCTGTCCCGACAGCTCATCGAGGATGATCAGGAAACAATCGCTCATCAGCAACGACGAATCTTTTGCCGTAGGATCGAGATTGCCCGAATAGACATAGTTTTTAAGTGCGGGAGGCACCAGGTTACGCAACCAGGTAGTCTTGCCCAATCCCTGCGCTCCGCTCAACAACAAGACCGTATGGTTTGCCTTCTGCTCGTTGATGGCACAGGCCACAACGGCCACCAGCCATTTCTTCAGGCACTTCCCCCAATATTCGGGGCAGGTGGTGTCGACAGTGGCGGCCAACAGCCCGATAGCGTCCGTCTTCCCGTCCCAGGCAGGCAGATTTTCGAAGTAAGACCGGAATGGATTGTATTCGGGACTAAAATCGGAATGGATCACCGAACGCAGGTCAGACACACGGCAAAACACATCCGCTTTCTGCAAGGCACACCAGACAGAGTTTTCCCAATAATCGGTGACAGGCTGATAAGCATCGTGTTTCGTCAGGCTCCGATACTCCACATATACGCCGGACGATATTGCGGCGAAGCTTGAAACTTTTGTTTAGAAACTCCTGTATCTGAACGACAAAACTATCCCCACGATGCGAACGAAGCGCCGTCTTCCCGGCACCATGTTCCTCCGTATGCATATAAGCGCTATCCACAGCTTGCAGGCACTCTTCGGCCGGCAGGTCGGTAAAGGTTTTACAGGCATACTTCACAACTTCTTCTTTGGCCACTCCCAGACGGTTGCAGTTGGCGGCAAAGAGATGGACGTAATTGTTGCGGTTGCCCTCGGCATAAGCATACTTTCGGGTTGTCTGCTTACGGGCGGAAGAAATCAGTTGCATGACATCTCTTCCGATAACGGCTTCTATCGGCGGCAGATCGCCGGGCAAAGTGCCCTCCCCTCTCAGCCAGGGTTCGAAACGGGGGGAGAGATAAAGTTGCGGATCGTACGAAACAATGCAGAGACGCCCGGCATCGCTTCCCGAAGTATCGGCTTTAGTACCCAGCAGGCGTTGATACCAGTCTTTCACCCGCTTGTAGATAGTCGGATGACTCTGAGGCACCAGTTCAAGCCCGACCACCGGGTAAACAATGACTTTGATGCCATGCCCGCGCGGACTGATCCAGCAGGCCACCGTATAGACAGCCTCACGCACCAGAGCGAGCAGGTGGGGTAAATCCTCTTTTTTCAAGTCATCAAAATCGAGGATAATCAATGGATTGTAGGCAGTCATATATTCTACAAGGCGTTGCCCGCGATAGGTCGCGGAAATTGTTATAGCCGGCAATGCTTTTTTCAGCATATCGGCCGCTTCGAGATCACCCTTGTCCATACAGACACGGATACGGTTAATAGACGTGGCATATTTGCCATTCCGGATATCAGAAAGGACGTCTATCAGGTTGACGTCGCCCATACAGGTTTTAAACCGGGCAAACACAGTTACTTTTATCATACCAGTTCGTTTAAAATTGAGGTTATTATTACTGCTTTCAAGGTCGGCAATTCTTTACAAAGGGGCCCGTTATTTTCTCTTTTATTATGATAAACACGGGCCCTATAAATTCAAGCACTTATCCGGGGAGATCGTCATCCCGGTGATTGTCGAGATATTCCTGTACGACATTCGTCAGTCTGCCCAACGCCAGGTAGTCTTTCTCCGGATCATAGCGTATATGAAAGACCGAGTCGAGCGAACGGAGGAAGGGTTGCACATCGTGCCGTCCGTTCACCGTCCATTTGCGGCTCATCAGCAAAGGGCCGATCAGTTCCACGAAATCGGCCGTCAGTCCGTTGAAAACGATAGGTTCTTCCGCTATCATATCTTCTTCCCAAACGGCATGTTCCAGCAGGTGTGCCAGTTTGTTACATTGTTTTTTCACTTCCCGAAGTTCGCCTTCGAGCTGCTCGCAGCGGAGCCTCAATTCTTGTGCCGCCTCTGTCAAAAGGCCGGCTTCCAGTTTTTTTTCATTTGGATTGTTTTTTATTAGTGATTGACTGGTTGTTGGTTCAGAATTTATCAGAAGTGAACTATCTAATTATTGACTGGTTGTAACTGGCTCCCCTCTTGAGAGGGGGAAGGGGGTGTGTCATAGTTTCGCCCTATAACTAGCTTTAACACACC
>ERZ791611.1307-NODE-1307-length-16859-cov-2.598310_pt1 | contig 16859 bp, 9 predicted proteins | sample MGYA00510275_ERZ791611 | MGnify/ENA primary metagenome ERZ791611 (study PRJEB30046, sample SAMN00791912) | human gut metagenome | study: EMG produced TPA metagenomics assembly of the A metagenome-wide association study of gut microbiota in type 2...
TCCGTGATGGATTTCCTACAGGATCGTGCAGGCTTCAGCTTCCAAAGACAGGGACAACATTATTATCGCTGTGATCAGCATAGTTCTCTCGTCATCGATACGAGGAACAACGCTATGTTCTGGAACACCGAGCATATCAATGGATCCGCATTGGAATATTTGAGAAAGGCAGAAGGCAAGACGTTTCCAGAGGCGATGAATATCCTGATCGAATATCATAACGGACTTGCGCCTGACAAGAAGCAGTATATCGCACCGAAATATGAGCAGATAGAATTCAAGCTTCCGGATTCACAACAGAATATCTCGAAGATCTATGAGTATCTATGTGACAAGCGAAAGATCGACCGTGACCTCATCAAGCGATTCGTCGATGACGGTAAGATCTATCTGGATGCAAAAGGAAATTGCGTCTTCGCATGTGAGAACTACAAAGGAAAGGTAGATTCCGCCTTCGTACGTTCGACCTATTCAGGCTTTCGGGGAGATGTCGGTGGAGGAAATAAGTTTACCGGATTCTTCATCGAAATGGATCCAAAGGCTACGAAGCTTGTCCTGACAGAAGCCTATATCGATGGGTTGTCTTATATCACGGCCAAGAAGCAAGCCGGTGAGAAGATAGACTTCAATGTGCTCGCATGCGACAGCTGTAATGTCATGAATGAGACGTTCCGCGTAAATTATCTTACCCGACCTGTCTTGAATCAGAATATCGATACTGTCATACTTGCATCGGATAACGATAAAGCAGGCAGAGCTGCTGCGGAAGAGTTCAAAGCATTCGTCCGACCATTTCATAGGATACAGAATGTCATCGATGATCTTCCATCCCTTGGTTCTGACTGGAATAAGGACCTGCAGAAGATATATGAGTATAAGGATCTTTCCGCGGCCCGAATGCGGGAGGAACTGGAAAAAGAGTTTAAAGAGCTTGGGGTAGTCAGCGTAAGGGGAACCGCAACGATCCAGAGCGACAAAAAGGTCAGGGTAGTTACGCCGAATAAGGAAGAAGAGTACTATTATGGCAAGCATATCCTGATTGCTACCGGGGCTAGGGCCCGCACGATCGATATTCCGGGCCTGGACCTTCCTGGAGTCATGACCAGCGAAGAATTGCTGACGTCCAATGAGAGTCAGTACCGCAGGCTGCTGATACTGGGCGGAGGCGTTATCGGAATCGAGCTGGCGACCGTATTCAATGCGCTTGGAAGCGATGTGACGATCGTAGAAGTATCAGACAGGCTGCTTCCCAATATGGACAGCGAATTTTCGTCTGCTTTGGAGGAAATCCTTACGAATCGCGGAATCAGCATTTATAGGGAAAGCATACTGGAAAGAGTGACGCAGCAGGAGGATGGCGTAGGATGCCATTTCGTGTATAAGGGGGAAAATCAGCAGGTTGATGTGGATGCTGTCCTGGTATCCGTAGGAAGGGTTGCGAATACGGAAGGGCTCTTCGATCCGGATGTCCGCGTCAAGATGGAGAATGGAAGGATTATCGTAGATGATTTCTACATGACCAATATTCCGGGGATCTATGCCATCGGCGATGTCACCGGAGGAATCCAGCTGGCCCATGTGGCTTCGGCTCAGGCAACCTATGTAGTGGAACGGATGAACGATGTAGAGCCGTCCGTTATTATCGAGATGGTACCTAGCTGCCTGTTTACCTCTATTTCTATCGTGCCCAGCTGTCTGTATACGGATCCGGAGATCGCGTCTGTGGGGATTACGGAAGAAGAGGCCCGGAGAAAGGGGATTTCTCTACGCTGTGGCAAATATATCATGAATGTAAATGGACAGTCTATTATTTCCAAGGAAGAGCAGGGATTCATAAAAGTACTGTTCGCAGCCGACAGCGATGTGCTTTTGGGCGCCCAGCTGATGTGCCAGAGGGCGACCGACATGATTGGAGAATTGGCTACGGCCATAGCGAACGGCCTGACTTCTTCCCAGTTAATGTATGCGATGCGCGCCCATCCGACGTTCAACGAGGCCATTTCCTGCGCAGTTGAGAACAGCAGGGAGCAGGCTCCCAGATGGTAGCGGATGCAAGACGGATCCTATATCTATTAAGTTTTAAAGATCTACGCCATGGAGGAAAGTCCATGGCGTTTTTCATTAATTATTTCAATGTTTTATATTGACAATCCGCAGTGAAGTACATATAATATAAATGAACATATGAATAACTGTTCATATGTTCAGACGAAATCACAACATTCATTCAGGAGGATTTGAGATATGAAAGAAATGGAAAGAGCGGCAGGCCACGAAGCGTGCGGATGCGGCCACGACCATCATCATGAGCACGTGCATGAGGAGCATGAACACCATCATCATGAGCACGAAGCGTGTGGATGCGGCCATGAGCACCATCATGAACATGGGCATGGAGAGCATGAACACCATCACCATGAGCACGAAGCAGCGGCATCCCGGGAGACGCTTCCAATGCCGGAGGGTGTTGAAAAGAGAGTGTATATACTTGAGAATCTGGGCTGTGCCAACTGTGCCGCCAAGATGGAGCGCATGATCGGGGAACTTCCAGGGGTAAAGATGGCTACCATTACATATGCCACAAAGCAGCTGGCAGTAGCGGCAGACCACCAGGAGGCATTGCTTCCGGAATTCAGAAGGATATGCGCATCCATCGAGGAGGATGTTACGGTAACGCCCAGGGACAGCGCACCAGTAAAAAAGCAGGAAAAGACCAGCACTGTCCAGGATAAAAAGGCGGATATCCTGGCCATAGCCGTGGGGGCGGTGATGTTTGTGGCTGGAGAGGTGATCGAGCATCTTTATCCGGCATCTTTGATTAGCACGGTACTGTTTATAGCGGCATATGTGATTCTGGGTCTTGGCATTGTGTGGACGGCAGTTAAGAATCTGGCAAAGGGGCATGTGTTTGATGAGAATTTTCTAATGAGCGTGGCAACGCTGGCGGCATTTGCCATTGGTGACTTTGCGGAAGCGGTAGGCGTCATGCTGTTCTACCGGGTTGGAGAATTGTTTGAAGACATTGCAGTAAGCCGCAGCAGATCCCAGATCATGGAAGCAGTTGATCTGAGGCCGGAAGTTGTAAACCTTGTCCGTGGAGACGAAACGAAGAGCATCCCGGCCCAGGAGGCAAAGGTGGGGGATATGATCCTGATCCGTCCGGGCGACCGAATTCCACTAGATGGCGTCATCGTTGAAGGTAGAAGTCAGATCGATACCTCGCCAGTCACCGGGGAGCCAGTTCCGGTAAACGTATATCCGGGAACCGAAGTCTACTCCGGATGTGTAAATGACCAAGGGGTTCTGAAGATGGAGGTAAGAAAGCCTCTCAGCGAGTCTATGGTAACCCGGATATTGGATTCCGTAGAAAATGCGGCTGCCAGCAAGCCGAAGATCGACCGCTTCATTACCAAGTTCGCCAGGATCTATACTCCGGTGGTCGTAGCAGTCGCAGCTGCTACGGCAGTGATTCCTTCCCTGGTTACCGGCGAATGGAATCACTGGATCTATACGGCGATTACGTTTCTGGTAATCAGCTGTCCATGCGCTCTGGTACTCAGCGTTCCTCTGGCTTTCTTCTCTGGAATCGGCGCAGGCTCTAAGAGGGGAATCCTATTTAAAGGAGGAGTAGCCATTGAAGCGCTTAAGGATGTAAAGGCCATCGTTATGGATAAGACAGGAACCATAACGAAGGGAAACTTTGTCGTACAGCAGGTGGTTTCTTTGAAACGATTGACGCAGAAGCAGATCCTCACAATCGCTGCGGACTGCGAGCTTAGTTCAACGCACCCTATCGGCACCAGCATCGTGTCGGCGGCAAGGGAAAAGAATCTGGAACTATCCAGTCCGAAAGAAGCGGAGGAAATCTCAGGCAAAGGGATTCGTGCCGTGTTCCCGGAAGGAACCGTGCTGTGCGGAAGCAAGGGACTTCTGGAAAAATACGGAGTGGATGTCAGCGGATATCAGTCGGATCTGTATGGCACAGAAGTGCTGATAGCGGTAGATGGCGAACTGGAAGGCTATCTGGTGGTCGCAGATGTAATCAAGCCGGAAGCAGGAGCGTCCGTGAAGCGTATGAAGTCACAGAACCTGATCACGGCTATGCTGACGGGAGATGCCAGGGACAATGCGATGGCGGTTGCAAAAGAGACCGGAATTGACGAAGTCCATGCCCAGCTTCTGCCGGAAGATAAATTAAGCCATTTAAAGCAGATCCGTAAGAAGCATGGCTCCGTCATGTTCGTAGGCGATGGCATCAATGATGCGCCGGTTCTTGCCGGGGCAGATGTAGGCGCTGCCATGGGGAACGGGGCGGATGCCGCGATCGAGGCGGCGGATGTGGTATTCATGACATCCTCGGTGGACGCCATACCGGAAGCAGTTTCCATTGCAAGGAAGACCGGGAAAATCGCCATGCAGAATGTAGTATTCGCGCTGGCCATCAAATTCCTTGTCATGATTCTTGGATTCACAGGCTATGCCAATATGTGGATGGCGGTATTTGCCGACACAGGCGTTGCAATGCTTTGCGTGCTGAATTCAATCCGGATACTGTATGCCGGTCAAAATAGTGGCAATGCATAAGAAATAGTTACGAAAATATTAATTTTAATTCATTTAATGCCAAATGGTTGAAATAACAATCACCATTTGGCATAATTAATAAATGAGTGAATATTCATACCTATTGGGGCATGCCGCGATAGGGTTTATCATGCTGAAAGGAAGGAATGTATGAAGAAGACAGAAGTAGAGTGCTGCGATATTACATGCATTCATGATGATAAAGTCCGTGCGGTCCGGCAGAGGATGCCGGAGGAAGAACGGTTAAAAGAACTGGCGGATTTTTACAAAGTGTTTGCGGATGCTACCAGAATCAAGATTTTGTGGATTCTGCTGGAATCAGAGATGTGCGTCTGCGACCTGGCAGAGATTCTGGGGATGACCCAGTCGGCCATCTCGCATCAGCTTAGAGTCTTAAAGCAGATGAAACTGGTAAAGAACAGAAGAGAAGGGAAGACGGTATACTATTCATTGGCCGATGGCCATATCCAGACGATAATCAGTCAGGGAATGGAGCATATCGCGGAATAGTTTTCATATAGTTATCAAAAAGGACAATATTATGACCGAGGAATTGAAGAAAAGGTGTATCATTTATGCGGTGGGGGTGTTTGTGTACGTATGCGGGATAGCGGTGACCATCCAGTATACGATGTCCGACCGGGCAAAGTTCATATGGTTTCTGGCAGCATACCTGATTATAGGCTTTGATGCCTTTAAGGTGCTGGAAGAGAAACTGGCGCAGAAGAAGTTCCTGACAGAGTATACGCTGATTATACTTGCTACGATAGGGGCTTTTGGCGTGGCGAGATATGTAGAGGGCGTACTTGTTATGCTCTTATTTGAATTGGGGATGATGTTTGAAGCCTATTCCACGGACAGCGCCAAGCGTTCCATCAAAGAACTGATCGATATCCGGCCGGAATACGCGACCCGCAAGGTACACGGAAAAGAATTCAAGGTGGATCCTTCCGCGCTGAAGTTAGGACATATTATTGTAATCAAGCCGGGAGAGCGCATCCCTGTGGATGCGGTTGTCGTCTCCGGCACTACAAGCATTGATACAAAGGCTTTGACAGGAGAAGCCATGCCCCAGTCCGCATGGCCGGGAGACCGGATATATAGCGGATGCATCAACCTCAATGGGGTGATCGAGGCAAAGGTCACGGCGCTGTATGTTGACTCCACCGTAACCAAGATTATGGAGATGGTAGAAGAGGCTCAGGAGAAAAGGGCGGAAAGCGAAGATTTTATTACGAGGTTCTCAAGAATCTATACGCCGGTTATGCTGGTGTGCGCCTTGCTCGTCATGATCTATCCGCCCCTTACATTTTCCTATGGGAATTGGGATACCTGGATCTACAGAGGATTGATCTTCCTCGTAGTAGCGTGCCCCTGCGGACTGGTCATGTCCATTCCGATTGCTTTCCTTGGCGGCATTGCGTCAGCAGCCAGACAGGGGATCGTGATCAAGGGCGGCAACTATCTGGAGGACCTTTCCAAGGCGGATACCTTCGTGTTTGACAAGACTGGAACGCTGACGGAAGGCATATTCAAGGTAAAGGAAGTAAAAGCGGTGGGGATGGACAATGACGAGCTGCTTCGTATCGCAGCCCATGTGGAGAGTTATTCCAACCACCCGATCGCCCAGTCCCTGTCAGAAGCCTACGGCAAAGAGATCCATAAGAACAAGGTATACCGGATGCGGGAACTGCCGGGCTATGGCGTCAATGCGACTTTTGAAGGCGAGCGGGTCTATGTGGGTAACAAGCGGCTGATGGATCGGCAGAAGGTTCTCTGCGATGAAGTGAGCCGTGATGGAACGGTCGTCTATGTTGCCATCGGCAAGAAATATGCCGGCTATATCGTGATCGCCGATTCTGTCAAGGAAGATGCAAAGACGACACTCCAATACTTGAAGGAAAAGTGCAAGGCAGTACTGGTAATGCTTACCGGAGATACCAAGAGCAGCAGCCTGGAAGTAGCCAGGAAGCTGAAGATAGACTATGCGTACGCAGAACTGATGCCAGAGGATAAATTAGAGCAGCTGGAGGACTTTTTAGATCTTCAGGATTCTACGGAGCGTCTGGTATGCGTTGGAGACGGAATCAATGACGCGCCGGTCCTTGCAAGAGCTGATGTAGGAATCGCTATGGGCGCGCTGGGCTCGGCGGCGGCAATTGAGGCGGCTGATATTATATTGATGGAAGATGAATTGCCAAGAATCGTGGACGCGATCAAGATTGCGAAGGAGACCTTAAGAGTAGTCAGCCAGAATATTTCTTTTGCATTGATTGTGAAGGTGCTGATCCTGATTCTTGCCACAATTGGCTATTTTGGAATGTGGGAAGCAATTCTGGCTGAAGTCGGCGTAATGTTCGCGGCAATCCTGAATGCCGTCTGGGTTGTCCGTTATACTGTTTAGGAGGATATATGAAGTATAGGAAGATAGCCCTGTCTGTGATGGCTGCTGCCATTGTATTGACAGGCTGTGTAAAAAATCCATCTGAAAAAGGAGTAGAATACCTGGAAGATGGAAAATATAAAGAAGCGATCGAACAGTTCCAGGATGCAATCGATTCGGAGGTGAATATAGGGGATGCCTACAGAGGAATCGGGATTGCAAAATGGGAGCAGGAAGATTATGAGGGAGCAAAAGAAGCGTTTCAGAACGCGCTTGATAATGGTGCCAAGAAGACTGGCACCATCTATAATTTTATGGGAAACTGCGATATGAAGTTCTCCAGGCCGGAATCTGCACTTAACTATTACCGCCTTGGCGTCGGCCAGGAGGATAGCAGCGAGGAACTCAAAAAAGAGATGCACTTTAACATGATCGTAGCATATGAACAGATGAAGGATTGGGAAAGTGCGAAGGCCAAACTAAAGGAATACCTGGCAGAGTATCCGGACGATGAAGCAGCAAAAAAAGAATTGGAATTTCTGGAGACAAGATAATATATGGGAAATATGATTGATTTGGAAAAAGAGACCGAACGGGTCATTCTGGTAGGCGTCAGCGTGACGGATGAGGATGACACCCAGAAGTCGTTAGAGGAATTAAAGGATCTGGCTTCCACAGCCGGAGCGGATACTGTGGGCGTGGTGATTCAAAACCGGGAGCAGGTCCATCCGGGCACTTATGTAGGCAAGGGAAAGATTGAAGAGATCAAAGATCTGCTGTGGGAATTGGAAGCAACCGGGATTATCTGTGATGATGAACTATCCCCGGCGCAGATGAAGAACCTTCAGGATGAGCTAGACGCGAAGGTGATGGACCGGACGCTGGTCATACTCGATATATTTGCGTCACGGGCTTCTACCAGCGAAGGCAAGATTCAGGTAGAACTGGCCCAGTTAAAATACCGTCAGTCCAGGCTTACCGGATTTGGCACGGCGCTTTCCAGGCTGGGAGGCGGCATAGGTACCAGAGGGCCGGGAGAGAAGAAACTGGAGATGGACCGAAGGCTGATCAAGGGACGGATTGCCCAGCTGAACCGGGAATTGAAAGACGTGAAGCGTCACCGGGAGGTCACAAGAGAGCAGAGAAGCCGCAACCGGATTCCGGTGGCGGCCATCGTAGGGTATACCAATGCAGGAAAGTCTACGCTTCTTAATACGCTGACCGGGGCAGGTATCCTGGCAGAAGACAAGCTGTTTGCAACCCTTGACCCCACCACCAGGGAATTGAAGCTTCCCAGCGGACAGGAGATACTGCTTACGGATACGGTAGGATTCATCCGCAAGCTGCCGCATCATCTGATAGAGGCTTTTCGAAGCACGCTGGAAGAAGCCAGGTATGCGGATATCATTCTTCATGTAGTAGATGCGGCCAATCCCCAGATGGACGAGCAGATGTATATCGTATATGAGACGCTTCAGAATCTTGGAGTAACCGATAAGCCGATCATTACTATATTCAACAAGCAGGACAAGGCACAGGACGATGCCATCGTCCGGGACTTTCATGCAGATTATACGGTCAAGATCTCCGCAAAGACAAGGGAAGGAATACCGGAACTTCTCAAGACTATAGAGGCAGTACTCAGGCAGCAGAAGGTTGCCATTGAGAATCTCTATCCTTACCAGGATGCGGCGAAGATCCAGATGATCCGAAGATTCGGGGAACTGCAGGAAGAAGAATACCGGGAGGACGGCATCTTTGTCAGGGCTTATGTACCTGTGGAAATCTATGACAAAGTCAAGGTTTCCCGGGGGGATTCGCCAAAAAGCCCCTTATAAGAGCGGGAGAACGTGGAGTAATCCTTGAATCCGCAGTCAAAACAGGCCTGCGTGCTGGGCACGCCGGATAATATCAAGTCTTTTGCAAGCAGGAGCCGCTTCTGGGAGATATAGCGTCCCATAGTATAGCCGGTCTCCTGCTTGAATAGTCTCATCATATAATATTTGCTGATGTAGAAAGTGTCCGCCAGATGGTCTATGGTCAGATCCCTGCCAAGATTCTCGTTGATATAGCGCAGGATATCCAGAACCTTCACATTGCAATTGGCGGTATCGATAAATTCCAGCCGGTTCTTTCTCGCGGCGCGGTTCAGATGTATCATGAATTCCAGGAATAGGACCTGGCGGTATAATCCGGCTGCATATCCGTCGTCGGAAAAGGATTTTTCCAACTGAGTGATGGAGCGGAACAGAGAACTCCTCTCAAGAGATGGGATGCGAAGAACGTTGGAATGCTCTTCTTCGGCTTTCTGAAAGCAGTAGCTAAGATCATAGGAATCCGTCTGATAGGCATTGATGAAATTGGGCGATATATATACGATGATCCGTTCATATACGGTAGAATTATCTACAATCAGGCGGTGGATATCATTGTGCTTTACCAGCACGATATCATAAGGGATGAGCTCATATGATTTTCCCTCCACCATGTAATTGACATTTCCTTTGATAAATATGGTGATCTTGTCAAAGTCGTGATAATGGTATTCCACCTCCCGAGTCTCCTGATCCGTAAGGTGGAACAGTCGGAATTCGCTATTTAAGTATCCTTTTTTTACATATTGTTCCATAAGGGCGCCTCCTTCTTAGAGTTTATCTTATAGCAAGAGAGCATTATTTGCAATATGCTAAGCACGATTTGTGTTGAAATGGGAAATAATGCCTGATATGATAGAGATATAATGACGGGGAGCAATAAGGACAATCCCAATGGAAAGACGGAGGTATGTTATGAAGGTTGTGTTGGAACGTTATCATGGGCTGGGAAATGATTATGTTGTATTTGACCCTAATAAGAATGAACTGGAACTTACACCGAAGAATGTAAAGATGATCTGCGACCGTAATGAAGGGCTTGGCTCGGACGGCGTGCTGGAAGGACCTATCCTGAAAGAAGATGGAATGCATGTAAAGGTCTGGAATCCGGATGGAAGCGAGTCGGAGACCAGCGGAAACGGGGTCAGGATATTCGCAAAGTACCTGAAAGACGCAAGCTACGTACAGAAGAAAAACTTTAAACTCTATACAGGCAATGGGCCAGTGGAAGTTACATTCCTCAATGAAGACGGCAGCCGCCTTCGCGTATCCATGGGAAAACTGTCTTTTTGGAGCGATGATATCCCGGTGACAGGAGAGCGCAGGGAGGTCATCAATGAAGATATGGTATTTGGAAGAACCTTGTATCCGGTTACTTGCGTATCCATCGGCAATCCGCACTGCGTTATTCCGATGCGGGAGATCTCGAAGCCGCTGGTATGCAAGATTGGCGATTACGCAGAACTGGCAAGATACTTCCCCAAACGGATCAATACGCAGATTATGAAGGTGATCGATAAAGAGCATGTGGCGATCGAGATCTATGAACGAGGTGCAGGCTATACGCTGGCTTCCGGAACCGGCGCATGCGCTGCCGCCGGAGTCGCCTATAAACTGGGAATGACCAACAACAAGGTCATAGTACAGATGCCGGGAGGCGAGCTTCAGGTCGAGATTGAAGAAGACTGGAACGTATTTATGACAGGCGACGTGTTCTATGTGGCAAAGATTACCCTGAGCAATGAGTTTGTTGAAAAATTAAGAGCGATATAATATACTAAGGCATAGGGAGGAAAACCTATGCCTTTACAATTTATATTCGGGCCGTCGGGCTCGGGAAAATCATATCACCTATACCATCAGATAATTGACGAATCTAGGCTCCATCAGGAGCAGAATTATATCGTCCTTGTGCCGGAGCAGTTTACGATGCAGACGCAGAAGGATCTGGTCAATATGCACCCCTGCCATGGAATCATGAATATTGATGTGTTAAGTTTTGTCAGGCTGTCTTACCGCGTGTTCGAAGAGACGGGCGGAGGGACGCTGCCCGTTCTGGACGATGAAGGCAAGAACCTGATTCTGAGAAAGATAGCCGGAGACTACGAAGGGGAACTCAAGGTTCTGGGGGGAAATATGAAGAAGCTTGGGTACATCAGCGAGGTGAAGTCAGTCATCTCCGAGTTTGCCCAATATGACATTACGGAAGAAGAACTCGAACGCGTCATGGAGACGGCGGGAGAGGAATCCAGGCTATACTACAAGCTGAAAGACATCCAGGTGCTTTACAGAGGATTCATGGAGTATCTGGAAAAGAAATATATTACAAAAGAGGAACTGCTGGATGTTCTAAGCCAGATGGTCTGCAAGTCTGATATGCTCAAGAACAGCACGGTAGTGCTGGATGGGTTTACCGGCTTTACGCCGGTGCAGAACAGGCTGCTTCTGGAACTTATGACCCATTGCCGCAAAGTAGTGATTACGGTGACCATGGATGACCGGGAAGATCCTTACGTCTATCAGCACCCATACCAGCTCTTCGGGCTTGGAAAGCATATGGTGACCACGCTGATGCGGCTTGCCAGAGATCATAACATAGCGGTTGACGAGCCGGTCTGCCTGTATGGCAGGCCTCCTTATCGTTTTAAGGATCATGATTCCCTGGCTTTTCTGGAAAGAAACCTGTTCCGCTATCATGGGAAGGGATTCGGAAAAGAGCCGGAGTCGATCGGAATTCATGTGACAAGAAATCCGAAGGAGGAGGCCATGGCCGTGGCAGGAGCAATTCGGGCGCTGGTGAGGAAGGAAGGATACCGCTACCGGGAGATCGGTGTCATCGTAAGTAATATGGACGTGTACGGCGATGATCTGGAGCAGGCCTTTGCCATGTATGAGATTCCGGCTTTTATGGATCATAAGAGAAGCATTCTTCTAAATTCTTTTGTCGAGTATATCAGGAGCCTGCTTGACATGGCAGAACAGAATTTTACTTATGAAAGCGTGTTCCGGTTTCTTCGGACCAACCTGGCAGGGTTTAGCTTTGATGAAGTGGACAGGTTAGAGAACTATGTCATTGGCCTGGGGATTAAAGGCTATAAAAGGTGGCAGGAGAAATGGGTACGCCGCTTGAAGGGGATGGAAGAAGAGGAATTGGAGGCGTTGAACCACTGCCGCGTAATCCTGGTAGAGAAGGTAGACGGCCTGCTCTATGTACTGAAGCAGAGAAGCAAGACGGTTCGTGACATTACCATGGCTCTGTATGAATTCATGGTGCGCGAGGATCTGCAGGTGAAACTGGCGGCTTTGGAAGAACGGTTCCAGGCAGAAGGGGAACTGGCGCTTGCAAAAGAATACGCCCAAGTATACAGGATAGTAATAGAACTGTTCGACAAATTCGTAGAACTTCTGGGGGATGAGAAGGTCAGCCTGAATGAATACTGCAAGCTGCTGGATGCCGGCCTGGAAGAAGCTAGGGTAGGCGTAATCCCACCCAGCGTTGACCAGGTGGTGGCGGGAGACGTGCAGCGGACCAGGCTTAAGGATATCAAGGCGCTGTTCTTCGTGGGAGCCAATGACACATATCTTCCGGGGCCATTGCTTCGAACCGGGCTTCTGTCCGAAAGGGATCGGGAAAAATTTGCCAGGGAGAGGCTTTCTCTGTCGCCGGGAGGCAAGGAACAGGCCTATATCCAGAAGTTTTATCTCTATATGAATCTTACAAAGCCGTCCGAACAGCTGAATATCTATTACAGCAAGGTGTCTGCGGACGGCAAGAGTATCCGTCCGTCTTATCTGATACAGGAATTGAGACGGCTATTTCCATTGCTTCCGGTGCAGGATGAGGAAGGCCTGGCGCTTCCGCTGCGGGAGATTACGGAGAAGATGGGAATTAGCTATCTGATTCGCGGTTTTCAGGGAAATGGGGAAGGCATGGACGCGGCGTGGAAAGAACTCTATACCTGGTACAAGAAGAGCCCTAAGTGGCAGAGCAAGGTGGAGAGCCTGTTAAAAGCCGGGTATTACCGCCGGCCTATGGATGGATTGACCGAGGCCGTTGCCAAAAGGCTTTATGGGGAAGAATTTGAAGACAGCATTACCAGAATGGAAAGGTTCCAGACTTGCGCGTTTGCCCATTTCCTGACCTATGGGCTGAATCTTCAGGAAAGACAGGAGTATGATTTCCAGGCGGTGGATATGGGAAACGTGTGCCATAACGCGCTGGAGCGCTTTTCCCGGAAGGTGGAAAGGGAAGGCTGCGGCTGGGTTGGATTAAAAGAGGAGAAGCGGGCTTCCTTCATTGACGAAAGCGTGGAAGAGGCGATCACGGACTATGGCAATTCGGTATTGTATAGTTCCGCAAGGAATGAATATATGATCGTGCGCATGAAGCGCATGCTGGAGCGCACGGTGTGGGCGCTTACCAAGCAGCTGTCTGCCGGAGATTTCCAGCCTTCTGCCTATGAATTCCGGTTTGCGAACGGCAAGATCGACCGGATCGATACCTGCGAGGATGGGGATAAGGTCTATGTAAAGGTGCTGGATTACAAGACCGGGAGCAAGGCGTTCGATGTGGTCGCCCTGTATCATGGTCTCCAACTGCAGCTGATGGTGTATATGGACGCGGCGGTAAAAGCGGAGCAGAAAAAGCATAAGGAGCAGGAAGTCATTCCGGCTGGCGTGTTCTATTATCGGATCCAGGATCCGCTTGTTGACAAGCAGGAAGAGGCCTCGGTGGAAGAGGCCCTATTGAAGGAATTGAAGCCGGATGGAATGATCAACCTCAAAGATGAGGTGCTCCATCATCTGGAACACCGGACGGAGGGGGAATCCCTGGCAGTTCCGGTGAAGTTCAACAAAAACGGAAGCCTGGCAAAGAGTTCCAAGGCCGTGCCGGAGGAAGAATTCCAGATCATGATGCGGCATGCGGCAAGAAAAGTAGAAGAAACCCACCAGAGCATCTTAAGAGGAGAGACGAAGGCCTCGCCATACAGAAGAGGTCAGGAGACCGGCTGTGATTACTGCAAGTACCGGCACGTATGCGGATTTGATGTGAAGGTTCCGGGATACGCTTACCGGGATATCGGGAAGATGAGCAAAGAAGAAGCGATCGCTGCCATGCAAGCCGCTTCGAAAGGAGAAGAATAGGTCATGAAAGTTACGTGGACAAAGGAACAGCAGAAAGTCATAGACCTGAGAAACAGGAATATTCTCGTATCAGCTGCGGCAGGCTCTGGCAAGACGGCCGTCCTGGTGGAACGCATTATTACTATGCTCACGGAGGATGAAAGCCCGGTAGATGTAGATCGTCTGCTGATCGTAACATTTACGGAGGCAGCGGCGGCGGAGATGAAGGAACGTATCCGCAATGCCATTGAGAAGAAACTGGAAGAATACCCGGGCAACGAGCATCTTAAGCAGCAGGCCACTTTGATACACAATGCGCAGATTACGACGATTCACAGTTTCTGCCTGTCGGTGATCCGGGATCATTTTCACGCGATTGACATGGATCCTGGATTTCGGATTGGAGAGGAAGGCGAGTTGAAACTTCTGCGCCATGACGTGCTGGAAGAGATGCTGGAGGACCGGTACCAGCGGGGAGAACAGAGATTCCTGGACTTCGCTGCTGCTTATGGCGGCGGGAGAAGCGATAAGAAGATGGAAGAACTGGTGCTGAAAATCTATGAGTATTCCAGGAGTTACCCGGACAGTGAAGGATGGCTGTCCTCCTGCTTGGAGGCCTATAACGCGGACAGCCTTTCGGAATTGGAGGAAAGCGGCTATATTCTTCTGGTGATGGATAATGTGAGACGGTACCTTTATGATGCCGGAAGGCTTCTTCATGAGGGGCTGGATATCTGCAGTGACCCGGATGGGCCTGCGGCCTATGATACAGCTCTTCGAAGCGACATCCAGATGATCGAGGAATTGAGGGGGACGGGCGCGTTTACGGAACTTGGAGTAAAGATGAACAGCGTAAAGTGGATGAGGCTTGCAGCCAACCGGGATAAGACGGTGTCGGAGGAAAAGGCAGCCAAGGTAAAGGCGATCCGGGAGGAGGTAAAAGGGCTGGTCAAAGATCTGGCCGGCCAGTATTTTTATCAGGATGCGCCGGGAATTCTTGAAGACCTTCAGATCTGCCGTCCTGCGATGGAGGAACTGGCAAGCCTTGTCCGGGAGTTCGCCGAAAGATTCGAAGAAAAGAAGCGCTCCAAAAATATGATTGACTTCTCTGATATGGAACAGTACGCGCTGAGGATTCTTACTGATAAGACGGACGAAGGATTTGCCCCTTCGGTCATCGCCAGGGAGTACCAGCAGCAGTTCCTGGAAATCATGATTGATGAATATCAGGACAGCAATCTGATCCAGGAAGCTATCCTAACCAGCATCTCTACCGTGTCTGAGGGACGTTATAACATATTCATGGTCGGGGATGTAAAGCAGAGCATCTACCGATTCCGCTTATCCAGGCCGGAACTTTTTATGGAGAAATTCGATACTTATGATACGGATGACAGCAAGACGCAGAGAATCGACCTTCATAAGAACTTCCGCAGCCGACGGGAAGTGCTGGAAGGAGTCAACTATATCTTCCGCCAGATCATGACCCGGGAACTGGGGGGCATCGTCTATGACGACCAGGCAGCGCTGTATGTGGGCGCGGATTATAAAGATGGAGAAAATATGGAGACAGAGGTGCTGGTCATTGACAGCAACGTGGATGCATGGGAAGATGAGGCGCAGTCAGTTCAGGGAATTACGGAACGAGAATTGGAGGCCAGGGCGATCGCCGGGCGTATCCGGGAATTAATCCATCACCAGCAGGTGACGGACAAGAAGACCGGGGAATTCCGGCTGGCGCGCTATTCGGATATTGTCATACTGACCCGCAGCATAAAAGGATTTGCGGATGTGTTTACGGAGGTGTTGAGCAAAGAAGGGATTCCGACCTATGCAGGCACCAGAGAGGGATATTTTGCAACCCAGGAAATTGGGGTGATTCTGGATTACCTGCGTGTCCTGGATAACCAGAGGCAGGACATCCCGCTGGCAGCGGTGCTGGCCTCGCCGATTGGCGCTATGACGGAGGAAGAACTGGCGATTATAAGAAGCAGTTATAAAGAACGGCCCTTCTTCCAGGCGGTATCAGACTATCTTGCGGGAGGCGAAGATGAGTCTATTCGTGGCAAGCTGGGCCGGTGCCTGGGCCAGATGGAGGCATTTCGCAAGGTGGTTCCTTATACGCCTATGCATGAGTTGCTGCATATGGTGCTGGAGAAGACCGGCTACGGCGACTATGCCTGCGCCATGCCGGGAGGCGAGCAGAGAAAGGCCAATCTTGACATGCTGGCAGAGAAGGCAAGGGTTTTTGAATCTACCAGTTATAAGGGGCTGTTCCATTTTATACGCTATATAGAACAATTGCAGAAGTATGACGTGGATTATGGGGAAGCGAGTATTGAAGATGAGCAGTCTGACACGGTGCGTATTATGACCATTCACAAGAGCAAAGGACTGGAATTTCCCATTGTGTTCGTAGCCGGAATGGGGAAACGGTTCAATATGCAGGATGCCAGAAGCAGCGTGGTTCTCCATTCAAAAATGGGCGTGGGCCTGGACGCGATTCATATTGCCAACAGGACGAAAAGTCCAAGCCTTGTAAAAAAGATTATCCAGAAGGAAGAAGCATTGGACAGCCTGGGCGAAGAATTAAGGGTCCTCTATGTGGCATTAACTAGGGCTAAGGAGAAATTGATCATTACGGGAACTATTCCAAATCTGGAGAAGAAGATGCCGCTCTATGAGATGGGGATTACATTTGGCCGTCTTAGCAAGGCATCTACTTATTGGGACTGGATTCTTCCGGCAGTATCCAGCGTGCCGCCCGAGGTTCCTATCGCAGTAAAAAGGATAGCATTTGACGATATTGTAAAAGAAGAAGTCATAGAAGAGACTGCCGGAAGGATGACCAGGGCGATGCTGGAAGCATGGAATACCAGCCAGGTCTATGATCC